>ERZ772997.538-NODE-538-length-10851-cov-8.79576_pt1 | contig 10851 bp, 7 predicted proteins | sample MGYA00511127_ERZ772997 | MGnify/ENA primary metagenome ERZ772997 (study PRJEB29015, sample SAMEA2738070) | human oral metagenome | biome: human oral; feature: human-associated habitat; material: saliva | place: China | collected 2215 ... | reverse complement strand
GTCATAAGCCCCTTGGACTGGTAGCGCCGACTTCTTAATCTCGATTAGACGGCTTAGGCAGTCGCTTAAGTCTTCCTGCCCTCCTTGCCAGTCAATGGGATCCCGGTCGAAGAGATTAGGCAGATGGCTGGCGCCAATTTCCTGACCGTTATGGATCAGACTGGTCCCCCGCTGCATCAAGCTAAAGGTCAACCAGTGGCGCAGCGAAGCACCTTGTGGCATGACGCTGGCAAAGCGTGGCTGGTCATGGTTCTCCAGATTACGCAACTTGACATAGTTGTCAGGATAAATCATATCCTGTAGGGACAGGCGCTCCAGATACCAGTCCAGAGGGATTTCCCCGCGGACATAGCGTTCATAGGCTGTCCAAATGTCATAATCATAGGTCAGGTCAAAGGCCTCATAGAGTTGGCTGTCGCTAGCCGCGTCTACCCCTTCCTGGCGCAGAGACTTAACGAATTCCGCATGAACGGACTCTGCCAACCAAAGGAAGTCCTCCTTGACCTGGGCCACAGCCTTACGGGCTTCCCGCCAAAAGTCAACAGGCACCATGGAAGCTACATCACAACGGTAGCCGTCCACGTAATGGGCCCAGTATTGGAGACTTTCAATTTGGTAGTCCCAGAGGCCCCGGTCTTGGTAGTCTAAGTCCACAATGTCCGTCCACTCCCCTACCCGGTTACCACGTTTGCCATCCGGCTTATAGTAGAACCATTCGGGATGAGTCTTAACCAAGACAGAGTCAGGTGATGTGTGGTTATAGACCACGTCAATCATAACCTTCATACCCCGCTCATGGATGGCCTGGCAGAGTTCCTCAAAGTCCTCTAGAGTCCCGTACTCGGGGTTGACTGCCCGATAGTCTTGAATGGCATAAGGCGACCCCAGACGGCCTTTGCGTTTATCCACCCCTATCGGATGAATGGGCATTAGCCAAATATAGTCCACGCCCAGGGCCTTAAGCCGGTCTAGCTGAGGAATAACCCCTGCAAAGGTCCCTTCCTGGCTGAAGTTGCGAACATAGACGCAGTAAATGACGCTGCGACGTAAATCATAAGTTGTATCATGTGCCATTATACTTCCTCCTCATAGATGATGAGACCATCAGGTCCCAGATATTTGTCTTGGTAACCATTAGCCAGACAGAGCTTAGCCGGCTGGTCGAATTTTAGACTTCCCTCATGGTTGAAGTAGGCCAGCAAACGTGAGCCCTGGTGCGTCAGGCTAATCTTGACTCCATTGTCCAGGGCCTCATAGTCAATTTGCCCTTGAATAATCCAGTCATTGTAGCGGTGACGTAAGGCAATCAGAGCCTTAACAAAAGCATGCATGTCTTGGTCCTGCTGAGCCGGATCCCATGGCATGACCTTGCGGCAGCCAGGATCGTGGTCGCCATCTAAGCCATATTCGGTGCCATAGTAGAGGCAGGGACTGCCCAACTGCAAGAAGTTGAAGGCCAGGGCCGCCTTGACCCGGTCCTTATTGCCCTTGGCTAGACTGAGAATCCGCCAGGTATCATGGGAATCCAAGAGGTTGAACATGACTTCATTGTGTTGACGACGGTAGAGCATTTGCTGGCTCAAGACCGCGTCTACTAATTTCTGGGCAGAACCGCGATGTTCTAAGAAATAACGGGTGGTTTGAGTGGTGCCCAAGTAGTTCATAACCGCATCAAATTGGTCGCCCTCCAACCAAGGTTGGGAGTTGTGCCAGATTTCGCCCAGAATATAAAGATCAGGCTTGATGCTTCGAACTTGCTGGGCAAAGGCCCGCCAGAAGTCATGGTCAATTTCATTGGCTACATCCAGACGCCAACCGTCAATGTCGAACTCGCGAATCCAGTAGCTGGCAATGTCTAAGAGGTAACGCTGAACTTCTGGATTCTGGGTGTTGAGCTTAGGCATGCGACCTTCAAAGGCAAACATCTCATAGCTCAAGCCCTGTTCCCGGTGGACCTCCCCTGGCGTCAATGGGTCCACAACTGGATACTTGTGGATGTGGAACCAGTCTGTGTAAGGAGAATCCGCCCCTCGCTCTCTGACATCCTGCCATTGCTTGGAATGGGCCCCGATGTGGTTGAAGACGGCGTCTAACATGACCCGAATGCCACGAGCATGGCAGCCTTCCACCAGACGTTTGAAGGTTTCCTTATCGCCAAAGTGTGGATCCACGCTGAGATAGTCGATGGTGTCATACTTGTGGTTGGTCGGCGCCTCGAAAATAGGACAGAGATAGAGGCCCGTAATGCCCAAGTCTGCCAGATAATCCAGCTCCTGAATAATCCCCTCTAAGTCGCCGCCGAAGAAATCCGTGGAGGTCGGCCTAATCTTGGCATCCCAAGGCTGGGTCTGCTCTGGACTGAGTTCAGGCCGCCCATTCTTGAAGCGTTCCGGGAAAATCTGATACCAGACAGTAGACTTGACCCATTCCGGCACCTTGGCCCGCTCGCTCTCATGCAGGTAAGCCAAGCGGAAGAAAGAATCAAAGTTGATATCCTGATCAGACTCCGATTCATGGAAGCCATCATCGCCGTAGACCATGGTCTGACCCTGACTGTCTTCCAAGACAAAGTAATACATGATACGGCGATATGGCACCGTCACTTGGACCTGCCAGAAATCGAAAATCGAAGTCTGAGCCACGCGAGTCATTTGGGCCTCTTCCTGATCGGTCAGGAAGGGATCTTGAAAGACCACTCTCACCTTACTTAGGTCGCCTCTTTTACTGCGCAAACGCAGGTGAATCTTTTCCTGGTCGTAGAGATAGGCAAACTCCGACTCAGGACGATGATAAATACTGCTTAATTCCATAAAGTCACTCCTTGTTACTCTCATGCTAGCAGAATTGCTGTTTGATTACAAGACAAAGAAAGCGGTTACCGGTATCAAATCAAGATGGTCCTAAGGGGGGATTTTAGAATGTTGGATTGACTACTGAGGCATACTTAATTTTCTATTCACTATTAGTAAATATACAAAGACCCGCCTCTCCTTGGAGGCGGGTTAATTAACTAGTCTATTTAAAGTAAATGCTTGATATCTCGTTTATTGTAGATAATTCTCCGGACTTCCATCGTCTTATCTTCCACAACATAGAAAATACTATAATTACGGACCTGGATTCGATAATAGGGATGAGGTCTCTTAGTCTTCGTAGGATAAGGGACATATCCAAGAGGTGCCTTAAGCCGCTTATAGATAGCAACTTCTACTTCATTCACTAGGCGTTCAGCAGCTTGCGGATTATGAAGCACCTGTGTTATATAGTCAACAATGCCTGACAGGTCTTCCTTAAATAAAGGGAGATACCGTATGCGATAAGTCTTATTTTCCATCAATCCGCTTTCTTATGTCTGAAAAGACTTCCTCGTGTTCTAGTCGGATATCCGTTTGGGCAGCCATTTGATCGGCCATATCAAGAGCTGATTCTACTGACTCTGTTAAACTAGCATAGTGTTCGATACTCATGACGACCATAGAACCATACCCATTCTTAGTCAAGTAAACTGGAGCCTGAGATTCTTGTACAATAGCTTCGATTTCAGGATATTTATTACGCAAATCAGATACTGGGCGAATATTAATCATATCTATCACTCCTTTATCCTAATTTTATCATAATAAGTACTTTATCGCAATCTCTATCTCCCACTGATTTAAATTAAAATCCAGGCATATCCCTACTTCCTCATGGCTTCATCAGAAAACCCTCTCTGCTTCTATGAGCAGAGAGGGTTGATTAGTTTTGATTTTGTCCATCAACTATTTGTAAATTGAAGAGCTAAAATCATCTGTCGCTTTGAGGTAAGCCTTATAGATAGCTTTTTTCAGTTTTTGAACAGGGCTTTCGATAAAGTCATATTTTAGCGCCTTAGTGTGGCCTGCCTTTATCTGCTCTAGTTCTTGCTGGACAGCCTTCTTCATCAGGTCACTGACTTTCTGATTAGTCAAGGCTATCTCCTGACCCTCATATTGGATGGTCACAGGTTTCAATTGGCCAAGTTTAGCGACTCTTTCCTTAATCTGATCCTTCTTGAAATCAGCATAGGTCTTGCCCTTCAAAATCTTACTGAAGATATAAGTATCAGATAAAGGTTGGCCCTCAGCTTCAGCTGCTTGCTTGTATTGATTGGATACATAAGGGACAAAACCCTCATAGTAGCCTAAGGCAGCCATCAATTCAAAGGCCTGTTTTCTGAAGCTAATATCGCCGCTCATACCCGAATCATTCTGGCTAACGCCATAAATGGTGTCAAACATATCAACCGTATAATAGCCATTGGCCTCGATTAGGCCTCTATCTCTAAATCCGGCAATAATGTAACGATTGACTAGGATATGGTGGTCTATCAAGCTATCGATATTGGATAGTTGATTAGCCTCTTCCAAGCTAAGTGCCTGAATCTCTTCACTCATATGACTTGGTTTCACTGCCGCATCGCGGTAGTCTACCCAGGTTCTAGAACCCTTTGTGCCTACCGGGATCATTTTTTTGAAGTATTTGATCTTATCCTGTGGAGACATGTCTTTACTTGCCTCCGCCTCTAGGTAATCGAGCGTGTAAAGGACATCAAAACTTCTTTGCATGTAAGTTTTCAAGTCTTCTGGTGATTGGAATCTGTCAGGCTTCTTATTATAAAAGCCGTCTTTGTCACTCTGATCATAGACAAAATTCAAGTTCAAGTAAGTGTCTGATTCCGGCGTATAGGAATTTTCAAACATCCCTCGGGCATAGAATTCTGCCCCTGTCCCATCACGACGTCCCTGATTATTGAATAAGACGGTCCGATCCAATAAGTGGGTCATTTCATGAGAGTATGTGGCAGAGCCCCGATCGTCTAATACTCGATCAATGAAATAACGTACGCCTAAACCATTAGCCTCAGCCCCCACTTTACTTACCGGAGAATAGTAATTCATAGGCGTCATAAATTGGGCAACACCCTTGTCAGCACTGCTACCAAAAGCTGGCGACCAAGTGGTCTCAATCTGAGCATCTTGCCTACTTGAATATTGCTTCATCGTATCAATAATCAAGCGATTGCTTACTAACTTATCACGATTTTCTGGCTTGGTGATCCGATAGAGGGTATCTACATAGTTAGCCTGCTGTTGGGCGGCCTTGTCAATTAAGGCCTTGACCCTAGCAACTTCTGCCTTGTATTGGCTTGGGTTAGACTGGGCAAGTGAGGCATCCAGATAGGTGCCTATATTCCCATAGCTAATGGTGGCCATGTTGCTTATAACATAGACACTTGGCTCGGTCAGATTCAAGAGCCCCAAAATGGCTGCCATATTGGCATCTTGTTTGCGAGGATCTGGCTCCCCTTCCGTTAACTTACGATAAAGTCCAACTGGGGCAGCTGGATTTTCCTTGGATGATGTAGCCACAATCATGGCTTTGCTTGCTTTCTTAAGCCAAGTCTCGGCATCATCGGATGTAAAGAGCTGGCGGTTGCTATCGAAAAATTCTTTTAGACTGGCCTTACCTGTAAGATCCGCTAGGTACTTCTTATAGGTCTGAGGACTATTGGTCAACTTCATCTCTTCATAAGACATGGAGCCTAATTTCTTCAAGCTATCTAAAGCTGTCACTTTTTTATTAGTGAATGAACTTGGATTAAAGGCCAGTATATCGCCAATATTGGTATCGCCAAATTGAATATTATAGAAACGTTGAATGTAGGCAAGCCCTAATAGAATCTGCTCTTTATTGTCTTCCAAGTCCTGCTTAACCTTGCGTCTATTCTCGCTTGTATCGCCTAGAATACCTAAGGTATGAGCGGCAATCTTCTTGAAGCTAGCCTCGGCCTGGGCCTTAGTCTGATCAAAGGCCTCTTGAAGCGACAGTTTTTGCAGATACTCTGGACGGAGCAAGTCTTTGACTTCTTGGTCGCTAATATTAGGCCGTGTTTTTTTGAGTAAGATTTTACGCAAGGCAATATCGCGTGGATCATAGTGTGGCTCTAACTGTGCTTGGATAGCAGGGCTATTTAAGAAATCCAGTGATTTGAGACTTTCTGCTAGGGCTGACACATCTACCGCATTTTCTAAGCTAGGATTTGCTGGCAGCAAATGAGGTCTATCCTCCTGGGTGCCCACTAAAATAACTCTTGGCTGCATTTGCTTAGTGATTTGACGGCTTTCTTGAGGATTGAGCAAGTCACCTGTTGCTTCATTGACAGTATAGGTTCTGGTCACTGTCTGCTCCCCAGCTTGACCGGCAAATTCTACTTTCTCCCTATTTTTAGCTAGCGATGGATCATTTCTTCTTTCCTCAGTAATCGGAATGGCTCGGATCACTCTTTCAATGTTACCAACTTTCATCACCTTGTTAAGGGCTGGACTCACTTGTCTACTTGGGCTATCTGCCGTCACCTGGCCAGTCGTCCTATCTACTTGATAGCTAGTAGTAGTGACTAGCTCCCCATCATGACCTGCTTGCGCTAATTCCTTTTGCCCAAAGGCCAAAGTCGAATCGGCTTGATAGATGGTTTTGGCTGGGAGTGGAGTGCGTTCAACAGTTGGCTTAGTCCCTACTTCAACTAGCTGATCAACTTTATTGACTAGGACATTGACGGTCCTATTCTCACTCATACTACCACTGGCTTGATCAAGACTGTAAGTAGTCGTCACTTGCTCTTGCCCTTCTTGCCCTTGAACTTTTACCCTGCTGATCCCCCGTTCCAAGCTGTCATTGGCTTGATAAATTGTCTCATAAGCAATCCTTCTAGTTTCGACTCTAGACTGCGGAAGTGGCGTGGCTACTTGATAGACAGGAAGTTCCTCTTGAATCTCGGGCTCACCCGCTACCCCGCCTTCAAAGGCTGGAGGCTCTGGTTGAACTACTGCTTGGCCTACTTGCCCTTCATTGCTTGGAGGACTTGCTTGCGCCCCTGTGTCTTCGGTTGGAGTAACTTGATTGGTCGGTGGCGTTGCTTGAACTCCTGTGTCTCCGGCTGGTGTTTCTTGAGTCGGCGGTTGGCTTGGCTGAGCTCCTGTGCCTCCAGATGGGATTTCTTGAACCGGCGGTTGACTTGGCTGAGCTCCTGTATCTGCGGCTGGTGTTTCTTGAGTCGGCGGTTGGCTTGGCTGAGCTCCTGTGCCTCCAGATGGGATTTCTTGAACCGGCAGTTGACTTGCCTGGACTCCTGTATCTGCGGCTGGTGTTTCTTGAGTCGGCGGTTGGCTTGGCTGAACTCCTGTGCCTCCAGATGGGATTTCTTGAACCGGCGGTTGACTTGCCTGGGCTCCTGTGTCTCCAGATGGAGCTTCTTGACCTGTCGGTGGAACTAGTGCTAGTCCTGCATCACCTGCTAGACCACCATGATTGGTCGGTGGAACTAGTGGAAGCTCTAAGTCAGGCTTGCTATCTCTAGACGGAGCTTCCGCATTTTGATCATCCTGGTCAAAAACCGGAGAGGCTAAGGCATGACTAGAATAGGCCTTTGTAGCCTCTCTCTCAAAATAATAACCTGTAAATTCATAGCCTTGAATTTTTTCGGGACTAGGTAAAAAATTACCCTCTACCCTTTTAATCTGAGCTGCTTGTAACTCAGTAATATGCTCTAAAGCCTGGATACTTGCTCCCCCTGCCCCCAAAGCAAAAACCGTCACAAGGAAGTAGGCTGTTTTCTTCTTCTTCTTGATTAAAGTTAAAGACACTAGCAAGAAACTGGCACTCAAAAAGAGCATGCCATCATTGGACAGAGACCCTGTCTCTGGCAATTTGTTAGCAAGCTTTCGATAGACAAAGTAGTATTCTTTTCCCTCTTTTATCTGAATCTTGTTTTCTTCGAACCACTGTAATTCTGTCTTAAGCATATGGCTTAAATCCTGCTCATCGACATAATGGTTTCTTATTTCTTTAATGTTAGCTTCTGCAGCTGCTACCGGCTGAGAACCTAGTCCTACAAAAAATAAACTCGCTCCTATTAATACGGAACAAGTTCCTATGGCATATTTTCGCAAAGAAAAACGTTGCCTTTTTTCGTATTGAATTTGCTTCATTACTTCACCTATCGTTCTTTTTTAATGTAGTTTCAGTATATCAGAAACCACTCACATTCACAAAGGTTTTTGGCGCTTATTATGAGAGTTTTAGCATATCCACATAACTTTATCATAATAATCAAGAAAATGTATATACATATATTCTTTTCCTTTCATGATGTCAATATAAAAAAGAACCATAGTCCTCTCACACACAACAAAAAAAGCAGGGACTAAGTCCCTACTACTTCCGGATGACAGCGTCTAATCATCCAAACGATCATCATCGATACCTACCACTTGACCAGATTGAGCGTCTACCTTGACTTCAACTTCGGTTTTCCCGTTCTTGTAGGTCAAAGTCCAAACAGTCGCAGCCCCTTCGCGGTCTAATTCCCAATGGTCAAAATTGAAGCCTTTGAGATCAACTGCTGCTTCTGCAGCTGCTTTAATGTCCTTGAAGTCCTTCATCTTCTCTAAGTTAAGACCTTCCTCGCGGCGCTCAACGCCCCCTTGTTTAGCCTTAACTAAGCTTTGTTCAGACTTAGCTACTTCAGCATTAGTCGCAGCATTAATCTTGAGTTCGTATTCATTATTGTCGTCTACTGCATCATATTCTACCACATAGAATCTCAAATCATCGTCAAACTTCAATTCAACATTAGTTAAATCTTGCTTAGGATGAGCATCGCGATAGAATTTGATGAATTCTTCTGCAGTCTTAGTTACTTGATCATAAGTCGTTGCATTTGGCTTATTAGCCTCACTGCTGTTAGCAGTTGCTGCTGTTGAGCTGGCACTTGAATCTGAGGATTGAGCCAATACAGTCGGTGCTAAGCTAGCAGTTAGGGAGAGGGCAACGAAAGCTGTTACTAATTTTTTCTTCAATGTCATAGTAAAGACCTCCTATATTTTTATCTTGACTATATGATAACACTACAATTGTAGAATGTCAACCTATAAACCTATTGTCCTTCTGAAACTAACTTCTCAACCCACTCGGCATTGACCATGAGTTGTAGGTTGGACTCATGCTGGGTCATGCGGTCGCCCCAACGCTCTAAGATCAAATCATAGTGGTCTGGATCGAAGGCAATGAAGGCTACAATGTCATCTTCATGCATAAGAATGAATTGCTTCTGCCCTGTCTCCCCATCCACATAGAACTGCACCCGCTCTACCTGGGCGCTTGGATACTGTTCTAGGAAGGTTGCTTGGAGGTAGTATTTCAAGAGCTCAATCACCCGATCATCCAGGCCCGCCTCGAAAATAAAAATCTTCTCCCACAAATCACGCAATTCCGGCACAATGCGGAAACGATAGCCCGCCTTACGTTGGACATAGCCTTCCTCGCGGAAATAAATAGTCCGTAAGTCATGGGCAATTTTCACATGCTTTTCAGGCTGAGGTTCATAGTAGACCATGAAGACACGCTTAGGGTCATGGTAGAGATAGCCATAGTTGACGAAGGTGTCATAGCCACAATTGTCGCAGTGGAAACTCAAGAGATCAGTCGACATGACCAGAGGCTTGAGTTCAGGGTTGGCACTAATATTGATGCTGTCATAGGCGAGGAAATCTTGTGTATGGTTACAATTGGGACAAATCATGGGATAGGTATGGTGTCGGGTCATAAGGTCACTCCTTTAATTTTTACTTCCTATATATACCAAAAGATTCAGTTGCGAGCAACTGAATCTTGAAGTTGACTTAACGGGTGTTGGCGACATTGCCGTAGGTTTCAGTCAGAACAAACTCAGGGTTGCCTGCCTGATCTTCGACTGCAATGAGGCCTGCTTTTGGTGCATAGTAGAGATAGATAGTGCCATTTGGCAATTCACGCGATACCTTAACGGTGTTCTCGTAACGCTTGCCATTAATGACATAGGTCATGGGATTAGCCACCACTGTGTTCTTAACCGACTTATCATAGCCGGTATAGTAGACCTTGCCCACCGTCAAATCCGCTGGCAGAATCAAAGCCTGCTTGTCGTCTTTGGCAGCATCGGTGGTCCGCTTGTCTTCCACATCACTATAGGTATCAAAGTGCGCAAGCTCGTAGAGACCGTCCTGTCTAATTTGGTAGATATAACAGTTAGAGCTGTTCCCTTCCAGGACAGAGATTTGGAAAATCCCGTTGGCATCTGGCGAATATTCCATAATGACATCCCGTGCGCCACCCTCTACCCCATTGCCCACATAGTGGTAATTGACGAAATGGATATAGGGAGCACTCTCGGACCAGTCTGGTTTGGCATAGACTGGCTGCCCCATTCCTAATAGGAATAGAGCTAGCAGGCCTAACATGGCCCAGCCACGACGCGCTAATGATTGCTTGTTCCGCATCGTACTTCCCCCTTTTCGACAATGCTACTACTTTACTCTCTTATTCTATCATAAAATCCGCCAAACGGAAGGAGTTTAGCAAGAATAAACTATGAATTTTTAATGAATGACAAAAACAAGAGCTTGGGATTAAATCCCAAGCTCTTGTTAGGCTGTCACCAGGACAGTTTTTAGGCTTCTTAGCCTTGATGAGATTAGCTCAATGGCTCTTCTTCATCCTTGCGTTTGCTAGAAGCGACTAGGCCTAGACCTGCTAATACAGCAAGTGCTGCTGCAGAGAAGAAGGTCTGGTTGCTTGTTTCCCCGGTCGCTGGTAAGAGACCTTGTTTCTTAGCATCGCAATCTGGGCATGGCGCTTGAGCCTCGCAATCCGGACATGGCACTTGACTTGGCGCTGGGTTAACCGCAGCAAGGTCTGTTAGTGCTTGGTCTAGGATGGCTTTGACTTGGTCTTGACTACTTGCTTGGTCAATCGCGTCCTTAGCTTTTTGAGCTAGGTCTTGGACTTGAGCAA
>ERZ772997.529-NODE-529-length-11023-cov-2.92815_pt1 | contig 11023 bp, 8 predicted proteins | sample MGYA00511127_ERZ772997 | MGnify/ENA primary metagenome ERZ772997 (study PRJEB29015, sample SAMEA2738070) | human oral metagenome | biome: human oral; feature: human-associated habitat; material: saliva | place: China | collected 2215 ... | reverse complement strand
CTCGCCGTTCCGCAACCGCTTCGAGAACAAGGGCCGGTTCGAAGGCTATCTGGCCGCCATTCCGGTGTACTGCGTGCTCACGAAGAACCCCGGCCTGCTGGGTGCCGCCGTGGCCCTGTCCAACCAGCTGGACAACTGAACCCCCGTCCCTCCCCTTCTTTGAAGCGGGGACTCACTTTCCTTTCTGGCGGCGTACCCCCTCCCTGAAAACCGGTACGCCGCCGCGCAGGCCAGCGCGAGCCTCTTCTGTCCTGCATCGGTGCCGTCGCCCGCGCCATGGCGCGGTGTCCGGTACCCGGCGTCCGGCGCCGGCATCGTCCGAACACACCGCAGACATCTGCTCGCGCCGACCTGCCCCTCAACCGCCTGGCCCACCCCCAGGGATGGGCCTTCCGGCAAACGCACCCGGTCCGACCGGGCGCCCCGCTGGCCTTCCAGCGCCAGCGCCGCCAACCAGGAGATAAGCATCATGCCCGCATCCCCTCCCCCAGCTGCCCAGCAGAACAACAACCAGGCACTGACCGTGCTGACCGGCCTGTTCTTCATGCTGGGCTTCATCACCTGCCTGAACGACATTCTGGTGCCACACCTGAAGGCCGTGTTCGACCTGAACTACACGCAGGCGCTGCTGGTCCAGTTCTGCTTCTTCACGGCCTACGCCATCACCTCCATTCCGTTCGGCAAGTTCATTTCGCGGCTGGGGTACAAGAACGGCGTGATCGGCGGCTTTCTGATTGCCGCCCTGGGCTGCGTGCTGTTCTATCCGGCTGCCGGATCGCGCGCCTACGGCATCTTCCTGGGAGCGCTGTTCATCCTGGCCAGCGGCATCACGCTGCTGCAGGTGTCGGGCAACCCCTATGTGACCCTGCTGGCCCCACCGGGCAAGGAAGCACGGACGCTGACCCTGGTGCAGGCCTTCAACTCGCTGGGCACCACGGTGGCCCCGCTGCTGGGTGCGTTCTTCATCCTGAGTGGTGAAGTGCTAACCAGCGCCCAGCAGGACGCGCTGAGCGCCGAAGAGCTGGTCCGCTACCAGGCCGAACAGGCCGCCTCGGTGCAGGTGCCCTACCTCATCCTTGCGGGCGTACTGGTGGTGCTGGCACTGGCCGTGGCGTTCATCAGGCTGCCGGACGCCGGCAAGATCGCCCAGGATATTTCCGCCCACCAGAGCGAGGACAAGGGCAGCGCCTGGGCCTACCGGCACCTCGTGCTGGGTACGGTGGGCATCTTCTGCTATGTGGGTGCCGAAGTGGCCATCGGCAGCCTGCTGGTGAGCGTCATGGGCCTGCCCGACGTGGCCGGCATGAAGGATGCCCACGCCGCGAAGTACCTGTCTTACTACTGGGGTGGCGCCATGGTGGGCCGCTTCCTGGGCAGCTTCCTGCTGAACATCTTCAATCCGGGCAAGTACCTCGGCTTCAACGCGGCCGTGAACGTGCTGCTGATCGCCACCGCCATGACGCAGGGCGGCCACGTGGCCATGTATTCGCTGCTGGCCATCGGGTTCTTCAACTCGATCATGTTCCCGACCATTTTCTCGCTGGCCACCCGCGGCCTGGGCAAGTACACCAGCGCAGCCTCGGGCATCCTGTCGACGGCCATCGTCGGTGGCGCTGCGGTGCCGCTGATCCAGGGCTTCGTGGCCGACCACACGACACTGCTGTCCTCCTTCTGGGTGCCGGCGGTGTGCTATGTGTACATCCTGTACTTCGGTCTGGTGGGACACAAGGCGGATGACTGAGCGATGAGGGCCGCAGTCAGGAACTGCGGCTTTCTCCTGCGCCGAAGAGGCTACCCGATGCCCACCTGAAGGTTTTTTCCTCCTGCAGGCACACCCGTAGTCCATCCATGTGGTATCAGGCAGCTTCTTTCCTGACGGGCTGAAAGCCTGTTACGGCCGCCGCTCCATCCACATGTTCAGCGGGCCGGCTTTTCCGGGAGGGGTAGCTGCTCACTTATCCCTTAAGTTATCCACAGCTTGCATACCTGCTGGTTCTGGCCTGCCAGACAGGAAAGGCAGTATCAAACCTCCTATAACATACTGTTTTACAAGAGTTATTTGTTTGATGTCGCTTTGCCGACACTGAACGAATCGGCAGCCATTCCCATTTGACAAGTGGCGGGCAGTTTGTTCTCACAAAGTTATCCACAAAAAAGGACCACGCCATCCACCTGTTGTCCACGCCTTGTCCACCGTATTCCCCGGAAACGACCCGCCCGCTGTCACCGGCACGCCATTTGCCACGCCTTGCACGGCAGGATCCTGCCTGCCCAATATTTAAGCAACATCTGCCCTACCCGCATGGATACTGGCCCTGGCGGGGTTGCCCGGGGTGTTCCCACACAGTTATCCACTGAAACTGTGGGAAACCACACAGTTCCCCTCCCTGTCGAAAACAGAACGACCGTCCAAGTGCCGGCCAGCAACCACTCATCGGCAGCCCGGTTGCCTGCGTCCAAAAAAGCGGCATTCCGGGAAAACCCGCATCAGACGGGGCAAAGAGATGGTTCCGGAGAAAGTTCTGACAGAGTTATCCACAGAATTTGTGCAGAACCTGAAAGCCATTTTTGCCCAATATTCATGCAACCCGGGCGAATGACCGACCGTTCGTCGGCAGCGCCCGGAACACTGCGCAATATTTGGGCAACCCGCTGGAAAGGCGCATCAGAAGCCAGCCTTCACAGGTTGTTTCGGGCACTCTCACACACTTATCCACCGAATCTGTGAAGAACCGCACAAACCATGGCCGACAGACGGCAGGTGGGCATATCGGATGGATGGCGTGGGCAGGCGCCGTCCAGGCGCAAAGTTGTCAACAGACGAAGCTCTTGCCTGCGACGCCATCAACGCCGATTGAAAACTGACCCAATGTGCCGAAGTAAAACTGACCCACCTGGACACGACAGAACGGGTTACCAGCCCTCAGTCAGGCGGCCTTTCCCTCCTGCCCGCCACCTGCCGCGGTACCAGAACCGCCCGGTCACAATCGTCGAAACCAGCGGTCACGATGCCGGAATTGCTGGTCACGATACCGGAATCATCAAATCCACGACGCCGGAACCGCCCCGGTCCGATCGCCGGAACCAGCGGTCACGATCATCGGAATACCCATACTTCCCTTGTCGGCCCGTTTGCAGCCCCCGAATCCGGGCCCCCATCGAGCCCCACGGGTCGACAGCCCCGAATTCAAGAGCAACCCCGGGTATGCGAGCGCTCCCTAACATGAAAAAGAAACCCGGCAAGGGGTTATGCACAGCGCCCCGTCTCCTCTGCCACAAACCGGACAGCCAGCGCAACTCGGCACACCAGGAAACTAACCTGTTGTTTTATATTGATTTTTTTGTTGTCCCAATTTGTGGCAGCGCACCCGGTTTGACGTATTCATGCGGCTTCGGAGGCGATTCCCCCCGTTTTCTCACAGAGTTATCCACAGTTTTTGTGGATAAACAGTTCTACCCATACAAAACAATGAGTTATGAGTGATTTGCAGACTTTACCTCAATACAAATCTGCAGCTTTTACGATTGCAGACGCCTGGCCAAGCATGGTTATCCATCTGCAAACCTGTTTCGACATCGCCACACCTTCAGTGTGCCGAGGACTCCTTTGCCCTGCCATCATCTGCGACCTCCCCGGCAAGGCCCCCTTCAAGCAGCGCTTGCCTCCTCTACCATTCGTCGCCACTCTGGCGCCGTTGAACGCCATCTTGTTGCCAATCGACCCGTCATTGTCGATAGCCCCGCAAAACTGCGGCCCCATCGTGAAGGCAAGTGCTCCCTAACCTTTCAACTTGCTTCCGCGCAAGTTATGCACAGTTCGTGCAGGCGCCATGCCACAACGGGCACGGCTTGTGCAAATGAATAACCAAACTCACAAGCCATTGTTTTCATTGAAAATTTTATCTGTGCCATTTCTGGGCAAGGGAGTGCATTGCCACTGTTCATGCGGGTTTGAGGGTCATGGAGACACTTTTCCCACAGAGTTATCCACCGTTTTTGTGGATAAAACAGCATATCCTTATATATCAATATGTTACGTCAACAATTCTGATATCACATGAAGAATACGCTGCAACAGCACATGGTAACAATGCCAATCCTCACTGCTCTCGAAGAGAGGAAACGTTTTTTCACGGCAGCGCCGTGTCGCCCCGTCGCGACAGTCGTGCGCCTCTCCGCCACTGGCACAATAGCCTCCCGTCCCCCACTGTCCCCCGTTGGCATTTCAGGTCGAACATAGCCATTTGTGCCCTGGACAACCGGGACTTTGACCGGCCGCCCCCTTCCATCCGGCCCTCTCTTTCCTTTCACCTTCCCCCCGAAGCGCCGTGTCCCTTCCCTATATTCAGGTTCTGATCGACGGGCCGCTGGCCGGCAGCTTCAGTTACCGTTGCCCGGCCGACGGGCCGGAGCCCGAGGGGCATTGGGTCACCGTACCGTGGGGCAAGGGGCGCCGCACCGGCCTGGCCCTGCGGCGACACGATGCCAATACCCTGCCGGACGGGCTGAAGGCCGACAGCATCAAGGCACTGGAGACAGTCCGCACCGACCTGCCGGCGCCCCCCGACGGCTGGCTGGCCTTCCTGCGCTTCGTGGCCCGCTACTATCACGGCAGCCTGGCCGATCTGGCCGTGGGCAATCTGCCCAAGCTCCTGCGCACGCCGCCCACCGGACGCAGCCGCAAGGATGGACATGCCCGCCTGGCGGCCTTCACACCGTCGGCTGCCGAATCCATCAGTACGCCGCCCACGCTCAACCCCGACCAGCAGGCGGTGCTCGACGCGCTCTGTACCTCTCCCGGCCGGCCTTCGGTTACGTCATCCTCCCCCGCAGTCCTGACTTCTCCTGGTTCCAGCGCTTTTTCGGCTGCTGCTGATTCCACAATGCGGGGCGCCCCGACTGGTCCGACTGGTCCGACTATCCCTATCCCTACGGCCCCAGCCACTCCGACTCGCCCCTCCGCGCCCCCTCCACCCTGGCTGCTGCACGGCATCACGGGCAGCGGCAAGACCGAGGTGTATCTGCACTGGATGGCCCAGCGGCTGGACCGTGATCCACAGGCCCAGGTGCTGATGATGGTGCCGGAGATCGGCCTGACGCCCGCGCTGCAGGAGCAGCTGCGGCGCCGCTTTCCCGGGCAGCCCATTGCCGTCCTGCACAGCGAGATGACCGACGCAGCCACTGGCTGGCCGCCGCCAGCGGGCAGGCACGCATCGTGCTGGGCACGCGGCTGGCCGTTCTGGCGCCGATCCCCCATCTGGACGCCATCATCGTCGACGAGGAGCACGACCCTTCCTACAAGCAGCAGGAGGGGCTGCGTTACTCGGCCCGCGACATGGCCGTGGCCCGCGCCCGGCTCGCGGGCATTCCGGTGCTGCTGGGCTCGGCCACGCCTTCCATGGAAAGCTGGCACAACGCCCAGACCGGCCGCTATCGCCTGCTGAGCCTGACCCGGCGGGCACATGCCCAGGCCGCCCTGCCCACCATCCAGATGGTGTCGCTGCGGGGGGCCAAAACCCAGGAAGGGTTGACGGAGGAAAGCCTGCAGGCCATCGGCGAAACACTGGCGCGCGGCGAGCAGGCCCTGCTTTTTCTGAACCGGCGCGGCTATGCGCCGGTACTGGGCTGTGATGCCTGCGGCTGGCTGTCGCGCTGCAATCGCTGCGACGCCTACCGCGTCCTGCACCGGCTCTCCGCGCCCACCCGTACGCCGGCACAGCAGACACCCGGACGCTACCGGCTGGTGTGCCATCACTGCGCCACCACCCAGACCGTGCCGCGTGCCTGCCCCTCCTGCGGCAACCAGGATCTGGCCCCCCTGGGCCGGGGCACCCAGAAGCTGGAAGACGCGCTGTGCACGCTGTTCCCTCATGCCCACATCGGCCGGCTGGACCGCGACGTGGCCCGCCACAAGGGCGCGACGCAGGCCTTTCTGGAGGATGTACATGCGGGCCGTACCAACCTGCTGGTGGGCACACAGATGCTGGCCAAGGGGCACGATTTCGACCGGCTGACGCTGGTGATCGTGGTGGATGCCGATGCGGGCCTTTTCACCACCGATTTCCGCGCTCCGGAACGGCTGTTCGCCACGCTGATGCAGGTGGCCGGCCGCGCAGGCCGACACCGGGCCTTGAATGCCCGGACGCTCATTCAGACACGGCATCCGGAGCATCCGCTGTTTGCCGCGCTGCGCCGTCACGACTACCCCGCCTTTGCCAGGGCCCAGCTGCAGGACCGGGAGGCCGGCGCACTGCCCCCCTACGCCTTCCAGGCCCTGCTGCAGGCGCAGGCGCGCGACATGGACAGTGCCCTGGCCTTCCTGCAGGACGCGCGCGATCGTCTGCAGCATGTACAGCTGGCGGCATCGGCACAGCCCCGGCAGCACCAGACCCGGCAAGCCGCCAATATGCCCGGACAAGGCACCGGGTCGAGGTACGGTGTTGAACCCAGCTACAGTGCTGAATCCGGGCGTGGCGCTGGGTCGGGGTGCAATGCTGAAACCGGATGCAATGCCGAAGCCGGACACACCACGGTACCCCCTCTGCCCCCGGCCTCCCCCCTTCCGGCCATCCATCCGGATGCCATGATCGAGGTCTGCGACCCGGTTCCCATGCCACTGGCCCAGGTGAACAAGGTGTTTCGCGCCCAGCTGCTGATCGAAAGCAGCCACCGTGCCAGCCTGCATGCCCTGTTGACGGACTGGCAAACATCCATCGGCGCCCCGCAGACGGCAACGGGCGTGGCAGGCAGCGCCGGCCATCATCACAAGGGCGTACGCTGGCAGCTGATCATCGATCCGCAGGAAATCTGAGCCCCGCCACCTCGTCCTGCTCGCCGCCCAAGGGGTTCCACAGGGACGAATGAGTCCATGACACGCTCCAGGACACAGCCTGCCCATGGACACCTGCCCAGCAAGGAGGGAAAGGCCGCCTGACTGAGGGCTGGTAACCCGTTCTATCGCGTGCCCAGGTGGGCTAGTTTCACTTCGGCACCCTGGGTCAGTTTTCAATCGGCGTTGACACTGAGGACACGGACCTGAAGACACAACACTGAAGGTACGACGCTGAGGGCACAGAGATCTGAGGGCACAGCACAGGCGGAAAGCTGTCCCAATAGTTATTCACAGCCAAAACACGCCCCAGCCTGCGACGGACTCGTCAGCATTCCTCGGGAGAGGCTTGCATAACTCATTGTTTAACCGGATATTTTTCAAATTTACCCAGAACGCAACGCTGTAAGGGATGACAGCTCCTCCCGTTTGACAGGCACATCTCCATTTGATCTCACAGAGTTATCCACAGGCCGGTGGACAAAATGCCCCCGTCCCGGCCTTCCCGCCTCTTCCTGCAGCTCTCCCCACGGCTCCTGCCCCATGTCGCGGTCGCATTCGCCCCCGGAAAGCCCACTTTGGAGGCACAACGCAAGCTGGCTGGGCGCCGGAAATCCCCGGCGCTCCACTCTGCACACTATTTAGTCACCCCTGTGCCAGGCCGCGCCAGCCGGGCGTTTCGACGGGTTGCCTGGGAGCTTGTCACACAGTTATCCACCGTTTCTGTGAAAAAACGCACCGTTCATCGGCCCGGCATGCGTCCCAACCCCCGTCACCTGCCGTTCGTCGGCCCTGTTCTTGCACAAACTCCCGGCTTCTGTGCAGACCAAAAAAGTAGCAGGGACGATGCCCATCGCACAGATCCCCATAATTAAGGGACCATCCTGCCTGCAGGTACAGCTACCCACAGAGTTATCCACCGTTTTTGTGAACAACTCACAGGGCAACGCGGTCACGATGCCGGAATCGTCAGTCACGGTCGCAGGAAGACGCAGCCTGTTTTACTTCAGTACCCCGGGGCCAGTTTTCAATCGTCGCTACGACCACCGGAATGCGCAGCTGCTCACACCGGGAGACGCAAAACGCCCCACGCAGCGCCTGCAGAAACGCTCCGTTGCAAGGACTCACCATCCCGGCTGCCCGGCGGGGCGGATTCGTCCGATAATAGCCCCCCGCCCTGCTCCTCAGTACATCTCCGCAAAGACTTTTGCGTGAGCGCACACTTCACTATTTTCCTTGTAATTACGTGGTGAAATGCGTAATTACGATTCTTTCCTCTATTTCCGTGGCCGATCTCAACCCCGCCCAGTCCCAGGCCGTCAGGCATCTGGATGGTCCCAGTCTCGTCATTGCCGGTGCCGGCTCGGGCAAGACCCGCGTCATCACCGCCAAGCTCTCGCACCTGATCGATGCCGGCTTCACCGGCCGGGCCATTGCCGCCATCACCTTCACCAACAAGGCGGCGGCCGAAATGGCCGAGCGTTTTGCCCAGCAGAGGAAGCTCCCAGCCTCCGAGCGGCCAACCATTTCCACCTTCCACTCGCTGGGCATGAAGATGCTGCGCACCAGCGGCCGGGGTATAGGGCTGAAGCCGTCGTTTTCGATCTTCGACAGCGACGACTGTGCCGGGCTGCTGGCGCAGCTGCTGCAGACTACCGACCGCAAGCTGATCAAGCTGGCCTCGGCGAAGATCTCGCTCTGGAAAAACGCCCTGACCGAACCCGAGCAGGCGCTCAAAGAAGCCCGCGGCGAGAGCGAGCTGCGCATCGCCCGCGCCTTCATGGAATATCAGGCCACGCTGGACGGCTATCAGGCCGTGGACTTCGACGACCTGATCCGCCTGCCGCTGAAGCTGCTGCGCAACGACCAGGAGGCCCGCAAACACTGGCAGGAAAAGCTGCGCTACTTCCTGGTGGACGAGTACCAGGACACCAACGCTGCCCAGTACGCCCTGCTGAAGGAGCTGGTGGGCGACCGCTGCGGCCTGACCGCCGTGGGCGATGACGACCAGTCCATCTACGGCTGGCGCGGTGCCTCGCTGGAGAACCTCAAACGGCTGGGGCAGGATTTTCCGAACCTTACCGTCATCAAGCTGGAGCAGAACTACCGTTCCACCCGCACCATCCTGCACGCCGCCAACACGCTGATCCAGAAGAACCCCAAGCTCTATGCCAAGACGCTGTGGTCAGCCCTGGGCGAGGGCGATCCGCTGAAGGTGCTGCCCTGCGACGACGATGAGGACGAAGCCGAAACCGTGCTTCGAGAAGCGCCTGCCGTGGTCGGACTTTGCCATTCTGTATCGCGGCAACCACCAGGCACGCGTCGTCGAACAGATGCTGAGAAAGGAACATATCCCCTACCAGATCTCCGGCGGCCAGTCGTTCTTCGACAAGGCCGAGATCAAGGATCTGTGTGCCTATCTGCGCGTGCTGGCCAACGAGGACGACGATCCAGCCTTCATTCGCGCCGCCACCACACCACGGCGCGGCATCGGCCCGCAGACGCTGAAGGTGCTGGGCGAATACGCCGGTGAGCGCGACATCAGCCTGTTTCAGGCCATGTTCGAAGCAGGCGTCGAGACCCGTCTGCCCGAAAAACAGCTCTTTCCGCTGCGCCAGTTCGGCGAGTTCATCAACCGGCTCAAGTGGCGTGCCGAGCGTGAGCCAGCCTCGGAGGTGCTGGATGGCCTGATCAGCGCCATCGACTACCAGCTCTACCTGCAGGAGCAGGGTGACGAGCGCAGCGCCACCAACCGCTGGCAGTATGTCTGCGAATTCCGCGACTGGATTGCCAAACGGGCCGACGAAGACGGCAAGACGCTGATCGACATGGCCCAGCACATCTCGCTGGTCACCCGTCTGGAGGGTCGTGACGAGGAAGGCGACGCCGTGAAGCTCTCCACCGTACACGCCAGCAAGGGACTGGAGTACCCGCACGTCTTCCTGATCGGCGTGGAGGAAGGACTGATGCCGCACGCCGGCCGCGAGGACGACAGCCTCGACGACGTGAACGGCATGCCGGTGGATCGCGAAAAGATCGATGCCGAGCGCCTGGAAGAGGAACGCCGGCTGATGTATGTGGCCATCACCCGCGCCCGCAAGAGCCTGACGCTCTCGTGGTGCCGTCAGCGCAAGCGCGCCCGCCAGATGGTGGACTGCCAGCCCTCACGCTTCATCACCGAAATGCAGCTGGAGCCCGAGGGTGCCCGCAACGCGCTCGTTTCGGCCGACGAGGCCCGCAAGAAGCTGGCTGCCCTGCGGGCCATGCTGGAAGCACGCGGCAACGCCTGAGCCGGCAGGATCAATCCTCCCCCTCTTGCGAATCGGCTGGATCAACCCCCCTTCTTCTGGGCCACCGGATCACTCCTCCCCTTCTTTCTTCTCACCCTCGACCTTGGGTGCCTCGAAGGTGGCACCGCCAGCCTTGGCCATGTAGGTCATGGCGTTGGCAATTTCCTGGTCGGTGTACTCGCCGCCACCCTGGGCCGGCATGGCGCCCTTGCCCTTCAGGGCCGACTCCAGCAGGGCGTCGGCGCCCTTGTCGATACGGGCCTCCCAGGCATCCTTGTCGCCAAATTTGGGCGCACCGGACACGCCCGTGTTGTGACAGGCCGAGCAGACTTCCTTGAAGACGACCTCACCCGCACGGGCCGGACCACCACCTTTCTTCTCCTTCAGCTCGAAGCCGGCCACCGGACGGATGCGGGCCTCGATGGCCTCGGGGGACATTTCGTCTTCGGGCCGGGGCTTGCTGCCCGAGGCGCCCACCACCATGGCGATGATGACGACCGGCAGCACCAGCGCTGCCGTGACCACCACCACCATCTGGGTCGTGGACTTGAAAATGCCGGCCGGCCAGAACCGGCACCGGGGTTGGTGTTTGCCATGGATGCTCCGCGCGTGTGTTTCTTGATGTGGTGATCTGGAGCGTGTCATGGACTCATTCGTCCCCGTGGAGGACGAAACACACTCCAGGAGCGGACACCAGCATGCCGCCGTGCCAGAATGGCACAGGCGCGTCGCGGCCGGCGTACCGCGTGGATGCTCTTTTATAGAGCAAAGCGCCCTTCCCCATTTTGATCAGGATCAGCCCGGGTAGCGCGCGGGCCGCCGGATGGTTCACACAAAACACTGGACGGCCGCGCACAAAACCAGTATTCTTATCAAGCTCAACGCCCCCGTAGCTCAGGGGATA
>ERZ772997.528-NODE-528-length-11026-cov-4.34947_pt1 | contig 11026 bp, 9 predicted proteins | sample MGYA00511127_ERZ772997 | MGnify/ENA primary metagenome ERZ772997 (study PRJEB29015, sample SAMEA2738070) | human oral metagenome | biome: human oral; feature: human-associated habitat; material: saliva | place: China | collected 2215 ... | reverse complement strand
ATTACCTTAAAGGCATATGGCGGTCAAGAAGACCCCAGCATGCGGATGCTTTCGGAGGGTGAGAGCAGCCCCAAGCCACCCCAAAAACCGGCGCTGACTAGCCGTAACACAGAAAACCCCCGCCGAATCCGGGCAGATTCAGCGGGGGTTTTGAAGTATGAGACGCATCAGCGCTTACGCCAGCGCACACGCTACACGGCGGGTTTTAGCCTTCGCGGTGAACCACAGCGTGCGCGAAGGACTCCAGTGCAGCCTTCGCGGTGGACTCGGGCAGCGGAGCAATCGCAGCGATTGCACGATCCGCCCAGTCGTAGGCAATCTGCCATGCTTCCTGGGTGACCGGGTGAGCGGCGAGCGCCTCCACGGCTGCCTCCAGCGCCTCGTCGGAGCTCAGGTCGGCATCCAGCAGGGCGCGAACAGCAATAGCGGATTCGTCGCCGGCGGCTACCGCACGGTCCAGCAGGATGGTCGGCAGGGTCGGCACACCCTCGCGCAGGTCGGTGCCGCGGGTCTTACCGCTGGTTTTGCCATCGCTGACAATATCGATGACGTCATCAGCCAGCTGGAATGCCACGCCGACCAGCTCGCCGTACGCCTTGACCATGGAGATGACCTCTTCGGAAGCGCCCGAAAGCAGGGAGCCGTACTCGCCGGCTGCGGCAATCAGGGAGCCGGTCTTACCCTCAATGACGGCAATGTAGTGGTCCAGCAGGTCCTGACCCTCGCGGGGGCCGGTGGTTTCGAAGAGCTGGCCGAGCACCAGACGTTCGAAGGTCTGGGACTGAATCTTCATGGGGCGGGTGCCCAGCTCGGACACCAACAGCGATGCGCGGGAGAAGATCAGGTCGCCGGTGAGAATCGCGACGGAGTTGCCCCAAATCATCTGGGCGCTGTCCACGCCGCGGCGCTTGGGGGCATCGTCCATCACGTCGTCGTGGTAGAGGGTCGCCAGGTGGGTCAGCTCAACGACCACGGCAGCCTCAATGACCTCGTCGTTGATTTCACCGTCTACGGCTGCACAGAGCAGAGCTAGCAGGGGGCGCACGCGCTTGCCGCCTGCGGAGAGCAGGTGGCGGGATGCGACGTCCGCCAGGTGGTCGGTCTGTGCGATGGCTTCTGCCAGGCGCTCCTCAATACGCGCGAGGGAGGAAAGAATCTGCGGGCCCAGCTTGGGATCTGCGGCGATGAGTTCGAAGCCTGCGGGAAGCTTCAGGTCGAGGTCTCCCAGCAGGTCGGTTGCGGCGATGGGCTGCTCTGCGTTGCTCACGGTGTCTTCTATCTTCTTGGTGTTGGTGTCTTCAGTGGTATTAGTGTCTTCGGTGGTGTGTGAACGCGGTGTTTAGGCGCTGTGCGTTTCGGGCTTGAAGGCGCGGTGAATCGCGACGATACCGCCGGTAAGGTTGCGGTACTGTACGGAGGTAAAGCCCGCCTCCTTGAACTTCTGCGCCAGTTCCTGCTGGTTGGGCCAGGCGATGATGGACTCGGCGAGGTATTCGTAGGATTCGGGGTTGGAGGAGATTGCGCGGGCAATCGGCGGAATCGCCTTCATGATGTAGTTCTTGTAGACCGCGCCGAAGGGGGCGAAGGTCGGGGTGGAGAACTCGAGGATGACGATGCGTCCGCCGGGCTTGAGTACGCGGTAGATTTCGCTCAGTGCCTTGGGGTAGTTGGCGACGTTGCGCAGGCCGTAGGACATGGTCACTGCGTCGAAGGATTCATCGTCGAAGGGCAGGGCGGTGACGTCTGCCTGCACGAAGGTCATGTCGGGGCGACGGCGGCGGCCCACGTCGAGCATGCCTTCGGAGAGGTCTGCTGCGATGACATCCACGCCGGCGTCGGCGAAGGGTTCGGAGGAGACGCCGGTACCTGCGGCTACGTCCAGCACTTTCTGGCCGGGGTGTGCGTCGACGGCTGCGACTGCCTGCTTGCGCCAGTAGATGTGCTGACCGAGGGAGAGGATGCCGTTCATGAGGTCGTAGCGTTCGGCTACGGTATCGAACATGGCGGCGATGTCGCCGGTTTTCTTGTCTAGGGTTGCGCGGGTTGCGCGGGTGTTCTTCTCTGCGTTCACGCTCTCAATTGTGGCATGGAGGTTAGGGGATTCGATAGTTGGGTGAACCGTAGTTGCGTCATGTGGCGCGCTAAGGGATGTGCCGGAATGGTTTTTGAGTCGCTAATTCGGGGTTTTATTCACTCTTTGATGGTGAACTTATGCATATTCAGCAAAAATTTATGAATATTTATGTATCTTCTTGCATTTTTTAACATAGGGGCGCACAATAGACCGTAGATTTCATAGAACACACCTCACACAGGAGCACCTCATGAACACCGCAATCCTCAAGAAGGCTTCCCTCAAGCCCCTCGCACTGCTGGCAGTCCTACCCCTGGCACTGACCGGCTGCGTCTCCACCGCCAACGAGAACTCCGATGCCAACGGCGAGGTCAGCCTCGTCAAGCCCGGCACCCTCAGCGTCTGCACCAACACCCCCTACAAGCCCTTCGAATACGAAGAAAACGGCACCATCGTCGGCCTGGATGCAGACATCGCCAACGCTATCGCCTCCGACCTGGGCGTGAAGGCTCAGCTGACCTCCATCAGCTTTGAGGGCCTGGACTCCGGTACCGGTCTGGCCACCGGTCAGTGCGATATTGCCCTTGCGGGTATCGGCGTGACCGATGAGCGGAAGAGCAAGATGGAATTCACCACCGTCTACTTCGACGACAACCTGGCAATCCTGGTCCCCAAGGGCTCCTCCATCACCTCCGCCGCGGATTTGAAGGGCGTGAGCGTTGGTGCGCAGCAGGCAACCAGCGGTGAAACCTACGCCAAGGAAAACGGCGCAGAGGTCATCCAGTACGAAGACACCTCCCTCATGTTCTCCGCTCTGAAGACCGGTCAGGTCAAGGCAGTCGCAGCGAACCTCTCCGTGGTTTCCGAGGCGCTGACCAACGACCCGGACTCCTTCAAGATTGCTTACCAGGATTCTGCGAACACCGAGCAGATTGCCGCAGCGGTTTCTTCCAACAACAAGGCGCTGCTGTCCAAGGCTAACGCCACCATCGACAAGCTCAAGGCAAACGGCGAGCTCGACAAGATGAAGGCCAAGTGGGTTGGTGCCACTTCCTCCACCTCTGCGAGCGCCTCGTCCTCCGCTTCCTAAGCGTCTAGCTGGTTAGCCTCTCCCCCAATTCAGGAGTACCCTTATTACTTTTGGGTTGGGGGATTCTCCGGCCTTTACCTTTGTGAGCGTATACAACGCTCTTGACCGAACAGCACACGGATAAGAAAGCGCATGTCCTCTAAACTCTCACCCCGCCAGAAGCAGAAGCTCTTCCGCTACGCACAGTACGCCCTTCTGGCAGTTATCGCCCTGGCAGCCATTCTTCTGGCTGACTGGAAGACCCTCAGCCAGCAGGTATTCAACCTGGACGTTGCGGCGCGGCAGTTCCCCGACGTTATCACCGTGGCGTTGAAGAACACCCTGCTGTACACCACCTTGGGCTTCGCGGTGGGCCTCTCCGGCGGTCTGTTGCTGGCGCTCATGCGTATTTCCTCCATCGCCCCCTACCGTTGGATTGCGACCCTGTACGTGGAGCTTTTCCGCGGTATCCCGGCGCTGCTGGTCTTCTTTGCGTTCGGTTACGGTATTCCCCTGGCGTTCAAGATCCGCTTTGTGGATAACCTGATTCCGGTGACCCTGTCCCTGGGTATGGTTTCGGCAGCCTACATTAGCGAGGTTCTGCGTGCGGGCCTGCAGGCGATTCCGAAGGGCCAGATGGAGGCGGCACGTTCCCTGGGTATGTCCCACACTCGCGCGATGATTTCGATCATTATTCCGCAGGCGTTCCGCGTGGTTCTGCCGCCGCTGACCAATGAGGTTATCCTGCTGACCAAGGACTCCTCCCTCGTGTACCTGCTGGGCGTGACGGTTTCTCAGTACGAGCTGGCGAAGTTCGGTCGTGAGGGCCTGACCGCCGCTAATGCGGGCCTGACTCCCCTGGTGGTTGCGGGTCTGTGCTACCTGATTATCACTGTTCCGCTGGGCCAGCTCTCCGCATACTTTGAGCGCCGCACCCAGCTTGCGGGCCGCAAGTAAGCGCAACGACAGATACGGATTACGGAAGATACTATGACTGCTTCAACTTCATCCATGGCCGCCTCCTCGGTGCGCATTTCTAACCTGCACAAGTCCTACGGCAAGGTTCAGGTTCTCAAGGGCATTGACATGCAGGTCGAGCCGGGCGAGGTCGTGTGCCTTATCGGCCCTTCGGGTTCCGGTAAGTCCACCCTGCTGCGTTGCGTGAACCTGCTGGAGGAGCCGAACGACGGCACCATCATGGTGGGCGATACCGAGGTCACCGACCCGGATGTAGACATTAACCGCGTGCGTACCCACATGGGTATGGTGTTCCAGCAGTTCAACCTGTTCGGCCACCTGAACATTCTGGATAACTGCACGATTGCTCAGATTAAGGTTCTGGGCCGTTCCAAGGCGGAGGCGGAGGCGGTTGCCCGCGAGCAACTCGCCAAGGTTGGACTGGAAGGCAAGGAAGACCGCTTCCCGGCCCAGCTGTCCGGTGGTCAGCAGCAGCGTGTGGCTATTGCGCGCGCGCTGTCCATGAACCCGAATCTGATGCTCTTCGATGAGCCAACCAGTGCGCTCGACCCGGAGATGGTCGGCGAGGTTCTGAGCATTATGCGCAACCTTGCTGACGAGGGCATGACCATGATCGTGGTGACTCACGAGATGGCGTTCGCCCGCGAGGTCGCCGATAAGGTCGTCTTCATGGCCGATGGTGTGGTCGTGGAGGAGGGCCCCGCCGATCAGGTGATTGGCAACCCCCAGCACGAACGTACTCAGGCTTTCTTGGCGCGCGTGCTCGATCCGACCCACGCCGTAGTAGACTAGTACTAGCTCTTGAAAAACGTAGCGGGCGGTGCTGTACGAAACATTCTGTTTCGCGCAGCACCGCCCGCTTTTTAATGCTCTAGTTCGCGGCTACTTCGGGTCTAGAAGATACGTCGCGCCACCTTGTCAAAGAGACGGTCCGGCAGCACGGTATGCAGGAACACGGAGGGCTTAGCGCCGAAACCCACCAGGTAGCGGGTCTTGGGGCGGCGCGCCTCCAGGGCTCGCAGAATGGTCCTCGAAATCACTTTGGGCTCTGAGAGGCTGGAGGAGGGCGAGTAGAGCTTACGCATATTTGCCGCAACGCGCTGCGCCTGCTCAGCGTATACGCCATTTCGGGAGGATTCCTCCAGATGGTCTGCCGCGATAAGCCCCCAGGGGGTCTTGATGCCGCCGGGCTCGATAATGACCACGTCAATACCGAACTCTTCAACTTCCATGCGCAGTGCATCACTGAACGCCTCGAGGGCGTACTTGGTGGCGTGGTACCAGGATCCGAGGGGCATGGTAATGCGCCCCGCCATCGAGGAGATGTTTAGGATGCGCCCGCGACCCTGTGCGCGCATATGCGGCAGCACCAGCTGGGTGAGGTGCGCCAGGCCGAAGAGGTTCACCTCAAACTGACGGCGCGCCTCGTCGATGGGGACGTCTTCAATAGCGCCGTAGGATCCGTAGCCCGCGTTGTTGATGAGCACATCAATGCGGCCTTCTTCGTCAATGATCTGCTGTACGGCGGCTTCCATGGATGCCTCATCGGTAACGTCCATGCTGAGCGCTTTCACGCCCTCGGAGGCGAGCTCTTCAATCTTCTCAACGCGGCGGGCGGCACCGTAGACGGTGTAGCCGTAGCGCACCAGTAGCGGTGCCACGTCGTAGCCGATACCGGAACTGGCGCCGGTGAGAAGAACGACGGGGCGTTGCAGTGACTTGGGCATTGCGTATCCTTTCGGCTTGCTCCCCTTTCGGGCTGTTCCCTGCAGTGTTAGCGGGGGTAGCGGGAGTGTTATAGCGGGGGGGGTACTTCTCAGAGTACGCTCACACGCGGTGTACATGCGGTGTACGGGCATGCAGAAAGCTCAGGGCGTAGCGTGGGGTATTCTCGCCGGCATATGTGAGGGCAGGAGGGCATACAAAAAGCTCGCCGCGGCATCCTGTGGGGATGCGGCGGCGAGCTAATGTTTTGGGGGCGGGGTTTAGACCTCTTCGACGTCAATATTGACCTTGGGTTCGGGGTGCGACTCGCCGGTCAGCATGGTCACCAGCAGGGTGGAGTCCTTCACAGCGCGCAGGGAGTGCAGCAGCTTGGCGGTCACGTGAATCGGCTTGCCGGGCACCAGGGTAATATCGCGGTCCTTCACATGGAAGATAACCTCGCCCTTGAGCACCTGCACGAAGATGGGGTGCACACTGTGGTGCTCGTGCCAGGACTGACCTGTTGCCAGTTCCATGAGGGTCAGGTTGCCGCCGTCGGCATCAACGATCTTGCGAGCCTGGGGCTTATCGTCAAAGGGGGTCAGCGCTTCGGTGAGCTGGGGGAATACGAGGACGCGGCCTTCATGGGTACCTGCCATGGTACGAACCTTTCTTTTCAGGGATGAGTGAAAGGGGGCGCGCACCCCCTCCCTATATTTGGTATATAAAATACTAAATTAGTTATATTGTATTCCCCTCCCCGCAACGGGACAATACCTCAGCTCACACCGAGCCAAAACACCCCGGGCTAAAACACCCCGCACAGGGAGGGGAACAACATTATTTACTGATAACTCCACACCTTCGAATAGGCGGAGCGATTACTATTACGCGGGCGCAACAGGTTCACCATCAACGCCGTCGTACCAAAGCTCACCGCAATAATCATGCAGGTCGCCGCGGTAAACGCACCACCGGGAATCGGCGCAAAAATCGCGATCAGATACAGGATGACCGCGCAGAACGACAGGAACAGCGTCGCAATCGTCATCAACGGCACCAGCACCAAACCGCCACGCGCCGGCACCGCAAAATCTGCCGGACGCACATAACGCAGCACGCCCATACCCACAACCGTCCAGATGGCGGTGACCAGGATAGCGGTCACCACATCCGCCGGGCGGTGCCAACCATTAATAATCGTGGAGGCACCCGTCAGGCAAGTCGCCAACGCCGAACAGAGAGCCACCGTGGGCCGCAAGAAACGAGGCGCTGCAAGGAAGAGCGCCGCGCCAGCCGCCGCCGCGAAGGTCGTGTGGCCGCTGGGCGCCGAGTTACTCAGCGCCTCCTGAACACCCAGGTCGGGCTTCACAATCAGATAGTGCTTGAGCAGATACGTACTCGTCACCGCGGCAGCCGCGACCAGCACACCAATCAGCGAGGGCAGGAACCGGTGTTTCCAAATCAGCACCGCAACCAGACCCAAAACGGCAATCACGCCGACAACCACAGGAAGAGAATCCAACGCGGTCAGGGTCGGACCGCGGTAGCTCTTGAACTGGTGTGCGTACTCGGTGTACGCCTGCTCATCAACCTGCTGGCCGGTCGCCGTGTAAATGAAGAACGCGAACGCACCGTAGAGCGTCAGGCCCAAGAACAGCAACGCCATCACGTGACGCATCAAAACGCCGGTACTCGGAAGATGATGCCCCTGCTCTTCGCCGGGACGATCCACCGGGCGGCCCGAAGCATCCACGGGAACCTGACCGGTCTGAACATACGCACCGTTCGGGTATGCGGCGGCAGGATACGCCTCGGGAGGATAAGCCACCGGTTGCGGAGGCGCCTGCGGGGGCATCTGCGGAGGAAGCGGCTGCTGCGCACCCATTGGAGAGGCACCCATCTGATTGTTCAGCGGAAAACCGCTCACCGGAGGCTTCGGCGGATCGAGACGGCGAGTAGCCTGCATCGGCTCATCCGCACCGTAGTGCCCCTGGGAAGCGCGTTCCTGCGGCGAGGGAATCGTCTCAGGAATCTTAATCGGGGCGCGGTAGGCGCGCGGCAGAGGACGGGTCGCACCAATAACCTCTGTATGTTCGGGGTGCGAAGAAATAACTTCGGTATTCGCGGATTCAGCGTTCGCGGAACCTGCATTCGCGGAACCTGCCGGCGCAGCTTCGTTAGCCGGCGATGAACCGTAATCGGTCAGAACTTTCGTACGGTCATCACTGTGCCCCACTGCAGGGGCAGCCGTTTCGTGGGAGTTAAGCACCTCAGTAGGATCCTGATAGTCAGAGAGCACCGCAGTCGGGTCCTGATAGTCAGAAAGCACCGCAGTCGGGTCCTGATAGTCAGAAAGCACCGCAGTCGGGTCCTGATAATCAGAAAGCACCTGGGTAGGGTCTTGATAATCAGAGAGCACCTCAGTTGCATCAGAGCTAAAAGCCGTAGTGGGCGCGTCATCAGAAGGGTGAAGAGCGCGAGTAGCGTCCAGGTTCTCCGAATCGCCCCAACCGGGGTTCCCCGCACCTGTTGTTTGCCCCTTTGATGTCTTCTTCATAACCTCTTCCGTACCTTCTGACCCTCATATCTGTTAGCGGTATTCGCCCTGCTGGCACCCACTGTTTGGGCGGTAGCCCCCAAGCTACCGTTTTCTCGTACCGTAGCGCCGGTTCTCTGGGGCGAATAACTACCTACTATTCCAGGTTAAGCTATGAAAAACTAAAGTTTTTTCGACCATAACCTGAGAGTTTCCAGAGAATGCATAACAGGGTGCGAGCGCGCCCACCCGGCACCAGAATGCTATGGTGAGCTCATAGCGCATCGAAGAAGGGCAGATACCTTGAACACCAGTATGAGCGTGCCGCCTCTCGGCTACGGTTTTCACCTCACGAACACTCCCCTGCCACCGCTGCAGGAGGTTCTGGAGAACCTGTTCACGGTCGAAATTCCGATGACGGTCACTTTCCGCGGGGTCAATAGCCGCCAGAGCGCGCTGATTCGTGGCCCTCATGGCTGGGGCGAGTTCGCGCCCTTCCTCGAGTACGGTGCGCAGGAGTCTGCCGCGTGGCTTGCCTGCGCGCTGGAGGCGGCGTGGTTGCCCGCCCCGGAGCCGGTGCGTACGCGCATCCCGTTGAACGCGACCCTGCCGGCGGTACCGGCGGAGCGTGTTCCGCAGGTGCTCGCCAAGTACGAGGGTGAGATTCAGGAACTCAAAATCAAGGTGGCGGAGAAGGGTCAGAGCCTCGCCGACGATATTGCGCGTGTGGCGGCGGCGCGAGATGCCCTCCCGAATGCCCGTCTGAAGGTGGACGCGAACATGGGCTACACCCTCGGCGGCGCCCTTGAGGCGCTGCGCAAGCTCTGCGAGTACGGCATTATTTACGCCGAGCAGCCCGTGGCATCCATTGATGACATGGCGGCGCTCCGCTTCGCCATCGCTAAGGAGGGGCTGCCCGTCCGCATTGCCGCGGACGAGTCGATTCGTAAGGCGGAAGACCCGCTAAAAGTGGCCCGCGCAAACGCCGCGGACCTGATGGTTATTAAGGCGGCGCCGCTGGGCGGTGTACGTCGTGCGCTCGCACTGGTGGAGCAGGCACAGCTTCCAGCGGTGGTTTCTTCCGCACTGGAGTCTTCGGTAGGTATTGCCACCGGTGCCTCTCTGGCGGCTTCCCTACCGACCTTGAGGTACGGGTGCGGTCTGGGTACGGTCTCCCTCATGGCTGAGGACGTCACCGATGAGCCGCTCATCGCCCGCGACGGGTTCATGGACCTGCGTGCCATCACCCCCAGCCCGCAGCGCCTGGAGCGTCTTGCCACCGATGAGCAGACCCGCCAGTGGTGGGTGGAGCGCGTCACCGCCTGCTACCGGGTGCTGGAGCACGCCTCCGGGCTGTGAAGACTGCAGTTGTCAAGGTTGCGCCTGTGAAGGGTAACCATAACTGAACGAAAAACCTTACAGCATTAGAATGGTACGGTGACTGAAAACCGCTCAACCCCCGCCATGCTCACCGCAGTATCCGTGCTCGATTCGCTGATTCGCGCCGGTATGCGGCATGTTGTCGTGTCTCCGGGGTCCCGCAGCGCGCCTCTTGCGTACGCTATTGCCGCCGCCGCTGAAGCCGGCGCGCTCATTGCGCATGTGCGCGTGGACGAGCGAAGTGCAGCCTTTACCGCCCTGGGTATAGCCAAGGCATCCGGTCAGCCCGTGGGCCTGGTGTGCACCTCCGGTACGGCACTGGGCGAATACATGCCCGCCGTCATGGAGGCGTACCACGCAGGCGTGCCCCTGGCGGTGCTCAGCGCTGACCGCCCCGAGCGTCTGCGCGGTAGCGGAGTGAATCAGACGACCCGTCAGGCGAGTTTCTTCCATCCTTTTGTGCGCGCTGAAGCTGATCTGACCTCCTACCCCGAGCAGGTGGAGGGTGAGCAGACTCAGGCTTTTGCCGCCTGCCTGAATGCGCTGACCGGTCGTAGCGCCGAGCACTGGCGCAAGCAGTCGACGGAGCCGATTGGCCCGGTGCACCTGAACATTTGTTTCGATACGCCGCTGACCCCCTCGGGTCGTTTTGCGCAGATGTTGCCGCAGTGGGCGCAGAGCCTGCTGGAGGATTACGACCCGCAGGCTGAGGGCCGCGCCCGCGCCGCCCGCGCTGAGGGTTCCGGGCTCTCCAGCGCTGAACAGCGTTGGCTTCTGGATTCTTTGGAGGCGCAGGCGGACCTGGCGGAGTTCACCCCGGCGCACCGCACCGTGGTGGTTGCCGCTGACGGTGCCGGCGAGTTTGCGGCGGAGTTCGCGCGCGTGCTGAACCTGCCGCTATTTGCGGAGCCTTCCTCCGAGGCGCGCCACGGCGTGACCTCGATTCCTCACTACCCGCAGTTGCTCGCTGATGGTTCGTTCGCCCCCGCCTCCCAGATTGAGCGTGTGGTGCTCTTCGGCCACCCGACGCTTTCGCGCCCGATTACGGCGCTGCTGGAACGCGAAGATATTCAGTGCGCGTTCTACGCCCCGCGCCGCGCCAGCTGGTACGAGCCGGGCGCCCGCTCCTTCGTGGAGCTTTCGACCCCGCACGAGCTTGCCGAGTTTGCGTGCACATCCTCTGTTGCCACCGATGAGCTGGCAGATGAGCTGGTGGACGAGCTGAGCTGGCTAGAGCAGTGGGTTACCCCGGCACGCACGCTGCAGGATGAGTGCCTGCGCG
>ERZ772997.527-NODE-527-length-11073-cov-3.82964_pt1 | contig 11073 bp, 8 predicted proteins | sample MGYA00511127_ERZ772997 | MGnify/ENA primary metagenome ERZ772997 (study PRJEB29015, sample SAMEA2738070) | human oral metagenome | biome: human oral; feature: human-associated habitat; material: saliva | place: China | collected 2215 ... | reverse complement strand
CGTTCATGCGGGAAGAACCCATTTAGAAGACCTCCTGGTCGGCGGTAACGATGGAAGCGCCGGCCTGCCATTGCGCCAGCATGTCCTCCCACATTGCGGTAAATTCGGGCATGGTCTTAGCCACGGTGGCAACATTCTGCACCACCACATTGGGACGGCGCAGACCAATAATCGCCGCGAAGGTTGCCATACGGTGATCGTCGTAGGTGCGTGCCAGAACCGGCTGAGTCTCAGGGGTAGCGGGGATGGGCGCCTCAAGCACCAGCGAATCGGCGGTGTCGTGGGCGCTGCCTCCCAGGCGGTTAATCTCAGCGGCGAGCGCGGCGAGGCGGTCCGTCTCATGACCGCGCAGATGCGCAATACCGGTCAGCTCCACGCGGCCCTTCACGAAAGCGCAGGCAGCCGCCATGGTCGGCGCCAACTCGCCACCGGCAGACAGGTCAAAGGAAAAATCGCCCTCGGGAAGCTGCGCCGGACCGGTCACGGTCAGATGTCCCTCAGCGTAGTGCACCCGGGCACCCAGGGCGGGCAGAAGCTCACGCCACATATCGCCCACCTGGGTCGTACCCGCCGATGAGTCAGCCGCGGGTGCCGGCCAGTGAGGAATAGTCACCGACTCGCCGGTGACCACGGCGGCGGCAAGGAACGGGCCAGCATTCGACAGGTCAGGCTCAATGGTCATCTCAAAGCCGGGGAAGGAACCGGGGTGAACCGTCCAGCGGTACTCACCGCCCTCTGTTTTGTTGTCGTGGCTCGGGTAGTGCTCTTGCACCCGGATACCCATCTGGCGCAGTGCCTCCACGGTCATCTGAATGTGCGGGATGGACGGCACCGAAGAGCCCTCGTGCACCAGCACCATGCCCTGCGGCAGGCGGGGCGCCATCAGTAGCAGAGCTGAAACGAATTGGGACGAGGCCGAAGCATCAATACGAACCACGGGCGCCTCAGAGACACCCTCCGCGCTCGCCAGACCGGGGGAGCGTAGAACGAAGGGCAGAGCGTTCTCGCCCTGCTCACACTCCACCTGCACGCCCAGCTGACGCAGACCCTCCAGAACCGGACCCATCGGACGCTGACGAGCGTGCGGGTCACCGTCAAAAGCGAACTCACCCGGCAGCAGCGCCGCCAGGGCGGGCACAAAACGCATCACGGTACCGGCAAGACCACACTCAATTGACACGGTGCGCGACTGAGCGGAATCTGCCTGCGCAAAGTTGAGGGGAGTGACCTTAACATCCGGGCCGAACGGCGAATCGGTCGGCACCAGCTCAATACCCGCACCCAGCTGACGCAGCGCCTCAATCATCAGCGCCGAATCGCGCGAATGCAACGGCGCACGCAAATACGAGGGGGAATCAGCCAGAGCAGCAAGCAGCAGGTAGCGGTTCGTGAGCGATTTAGAACCCGGAATATGCACCAGCGCGTTCTTGCCAGCGGCTTCGCTGGAGGCGGGTGCCAGGGGAGCGGGCCAATCACCGGGGGAAAGCTGCACTGCTGCGTCGCTCATACATCCTCTTCTGGTTCAAATCATGGGGAGGGCGCAGAATCAGAGACGCTGCGCCGGTTGATGTCTACCCCCTATTCTACCGGTTGAGGGTTTGCGAGCCGCTGAGGGCTGTCGCGCTGAGACAGACAGCGCGAACCAACCAATACGCGGGAAGGCGGCGCACCGTTATTGGTGCACCGCCTTCACTCATCGTCAGACTTCTGTCCCCTCAGCGAGGCAACAGCTTGGGGAAGTTTAGAGCTTTGCCTCGGCGCAGAATTTCTGCACATCCTGCAGCAGGCGATCCTTCAACTGCTCGGGTGCCTGCTGAGCGCACGAAGAACGCATCTTCTCACGCACCATCAGCTCAAAGTCCTTCACATCCGCGCACTCGGGGCAGGCATTCAGATGCGCCTGAATCGTGTGCACCTGCTCGGGGCTCAGCTCCCTATCGAGGAACTCGTAGAGGTGCTTGAGGGTCGACGAGCAGGGCTGGCCGCCGCAATCCTCCAGCGGCTCGGAAGCTGCGGGGGCTTCGGGGACGGAAGAATTCTTGTCTGTGCTTGACATCGGGGTTCCTTTCACACGGAAGGTATAAAGCGTTAGGGGAGTCTAGCCTCAACCTCAAGGGGGCTAGCTCACGTGGAGAAGAGCGGAACTAAGAATCCGCAGGCGCCTCGGAGCCAGAGCTCGCCGGCGGGGACTTTACGCCCTTGGCCGCCTTAGTGCCCTTGGTAGCCTTAGCCGGCTGAGCCTTAGTGCTCGCCTTCGCGGCAGCTTTCGCCTCAGCCTTCGCTTCTACCTTTGCGATAGTCGAAGGACGTAGACCGTTCTCACGCGCATAATCGAGCAGTTTCTCACGCAGAATCCGGCGGCCACGATGTAGGCGAGACATCACCGTGCCCATGGGGATATCCAGAATCTCCGCAATATCCTTGTACGCGAACCCCTCCACATCGGAGTAGTACACCACCATGCGGAAATCCTCAGACAGCTCGTTCAGAGCCTCACGAACCTCCGTATTCGGCAGTGCGCTCAGCGCCTCCGCCTCGGCAGAACGCAGACCCACCGCATCATGCTCACCAGCCTGAGCCAGCTGCCAATCCTCCACCGTCTCACCCTGAGACTGCTGCGGCTCACGCTGACGCTTACGGTACAGATTGATGTACGTATTCGTCAGGATGCGGTACAGCCACGCCTTCAGGTTCGTACCCTCAGTGAACTGGTGGTACGAAGCAAAAGCCTTCATATAGGTTTCCTGAACCAAGTCTTCAGCATCGGCAGAGTTGCGGCTCATCCGCAGGGCTGCAGCGTAGAGCTGATCCACATACTGCATAGCGTCCGCGGTAAAGCGTTCGCGCAGCTCGCGGGTATCCGCCGCGGTGTTGGTTTCAGCCATGTTTCTCCTCTACAAGAACGCGCCAGGCGTTCACATCCATAACGTAGAATTCTTCTCTTTATTCCGCAGAACGTGCACAAACATCTGCGGGTAAAGCAAAACCCCGGGTCCGAATAATATCCGAAACGCCGGGGTTTTAAAGTGTATGCAAGATACCTTATGCGTTGGGGCGCTTACCGTGGTTTGCGCCGCCCTTACGACGGTCCTTGCGCTTACGACCGCGCTTGCTCATCAGAGCCTCCTTATAGTGTTCATGGATGCACGCCCCACCTTCGCGGTGCGCGCTCCCTATTACCTGCCCTAGCCGAGGCGGTCACCGAAACCGGTGGCCCACGCTATAAGGGCAACGCCGTCTATTTTTTCATAGAAACGGCATGATTGCATCTTGGAACCGGGATATGAGCTAAAAAACACGAACTTTCTTCACCTCAACTCACAGTCCCGCCCGGGGGAGCAGGCTCTTAGCCGTGCTCAGGAATGTTCAGCCAGTTGTACCAGCCGCGGTGCAGAACCAGCCACGCCATCAGACCGTAACCGGACTGACCCGGACGACCATCATTCGCGGCAAGATCGTTGCGCCACTGCTCGTGGTGAAGCAGCGGGTTGAACGTATCCACGTACACGTGGTTACGGCGGGTCACCACATCCGCGTACGCCGCCGACAGGTCAGCGATACGGCGGTTACGCTCAGCGTCCAGGGTCGGCGGCGGACCAACAACCAGAACCTTAATGTTGTTCTGCGACGCCATGTCCACAATGTTCGCCAGGTTCAAACGCGAACGAGCGCTAGTCAGACCCAAATCAATGTCAAAGGTCGACGGAGCAATAATGAGGCGGTTATCAGCACCGGGAACGAAGCGGCGGCGCGCCTCCTCGAACCAGCGTGCATTCAGCTGCTCGCTACCTTCATTGGGTGCGGCAAGGTTATATGCCGCAATGGATGCAGCGGTCTGCGGGGTGCGCGCCATAACGCGACCAAACCAGCCCAGGGTACGGGGGTCGCCAACACCGGCGAGCAGGTCATCGCCGACTGCCACAATTCGAATATTGCGTTGCTCCACGGAATTCTTTCTTCAGCAGGATGCGCCCGCCGTGAGAGGCGGCAAGGCACGTGAGTAATAGTCTTCATATCTAGGATAAGCGCTCTTGAGCCTCTTTTCGAACTTAATACCCTCTTCGGCAAGCATCCGAGACTAAAAAACCCGTCTGCCCGCCAGAAACATCTGACGGGAAGACGGGTTTTGAAGAGCTAAAACCTTAGCAGTTTAGCCGTAGAAGGCCTTAGCCTTCGAAGACCTGCTTGAGCAGAGCCTCAGCCTCAGCGGCGTGCAGCTTACCGGTACCGGCAGCCGGGGAAGCAGCTGCGGGGCGGGACGCAAGACGCATACGGCGGTCGATCAGCGGCTGCAGGTTCAGAGCCATGAACGGCCACTGACCCTGGTTAGCAGGCTCGTCCTGAGCCCACACAACGTCGGTAGCGTTCGAGTACAGAGCCAGCTGCTCCTTGATCTCGCGCTCGGGCAGCGGGTACAGCTGCTCCACCGAGACAATGGCGGTCTTGGTGTCGCCGCGGCGCTCGCGCTCTGCTTCCAGATCGTAGTAGAGACGGCCGGACACGAAGACCAGACGCTCAACCTGAGCCGGGTTGATGCCCGAACGATCGCCAATCACCGGCTGGAACGAACCCTCGGTGAAGTCCTCGACGGAGGACGAAGCAGCCTTCAGACGCAGCAGCTGCTTGGGGGTGATCACCACGAGCGGCTTGTACGGACGGTGCTGAGCGTGGCGGCGCAGCAGGTGGAAGTGCGAAGCCGGGGTCGAGGGGCATGCAACAGTCATGTTGTTCTCAGCGCACAGCTGCAGGTAACGCTCAACACGAGCCGAGGAGTGGTCAGGACCCTGACCCTCGTAGCCGTGAGGAAGCAGCATAACCAGCGAGGAGCGCTGGCCCCACTTCTGCTCGGCGGAGGACACGAACTCGTCAATGATGGTTTGAGCACCGTTCGCGAAGTCACCGAACTGAGCCTCCCACACCACGAGCGAGTCGGGGCGCTCTACCGAGTAGCCGTACTCGAAGCCGAGAACGCCGTACTCAGAGAGGAAGGAGTTGTAGATACGGAACTTGCCCTGGTTCTCAGAGAGGTGCTCCAGCGGCGACCACTCTTCATCAGTGATGTGGTCGTGCAGAACAGCGTGACGCTGAACGAAGGTGCCGCGCTGAACATCCTGACCGCTCATACGAATGTCGGTGCCCTCCATCAACAACGAACCGAAGGCGAGCAGTTCGCCCATACCCCAGTTGATGTTGCCGGTGCGGCCCATCTCAACGCGCTGTTCCATGAGCTTCTTCAGCTTCTTGTGGACGGTGAAGCCCTCAGGAGCCTTACCGAACGCATCAGCGATGTGCTGCAGAGTCTCGCGGGAGATTGCAGTCTTACCGGAGTGAACGACCTCGGTGTTCTGCTGGGACGCGGGCAGTTCCAGACCGGAAACGTGCGCGCCAGCAGGAGCCGGTGCCGAAGACTGAGTCTCGACGAAGATAGCGTCCAGCTTCGAGTGGTAGGAGTCCAGGACTTCGTCTGCCTCTTCCTGAGAGACATCGCCACGACCGACCAGGTCCTGTGCGTACAGGGTGCGGGTCGAGGGCAGGGCGTCAATATCCTGGTACATCTTCGGCTGGGTCATCGACGGATCGTCAGCCTCGTTGTGACCGCGGCGGCGGTAGCAAATCAGGTCAATGACAACGTCGCGGCCGAAGCGCTCACGGTACTCGAATGCCAGGCGTGCGGCGCGAACCACAGCGTCCGGGTCATCAGCGTTGACGTGGAAGACCGGAGCCTTAGTCATACGCGCAACGTCGGAGGCGTGGGTTGCGGTGCGGCCGTCGTTCGGCAGGGTGGTGAAGCCAATCTGGTTGTTCACCACAATGTGCACGGTGCCGCCGGTGGTGTACGCCTTCAGACCAGCCATCTGCAGGGTCTCCATGACGATGCCCTGGCCAGCGAACGCTGCGTCACCGTGAATCAGGATCGGCAGAACCGGGTAGCCCTCAATGCCCTGCTCGTTGTAGACGTCCTGCTTAGCGCGGACGATACCCTCGAGCACGGTGTTTGCAGCCTCAAGGTGCGAGGGGTTAGCAGCCACGTAAACCTGGGTCTGCTTACCGGAATCGGAGGTGAAGACACCCTCGGTACCGAGGTGGTACTTCACGTCACCGGAGCCACCCTCGTAAGGTGCTGCGGTGCCGGAGAACTCACGGAAAATCTGAGCGTAGGACTTACCAGCAATGTTGGTCAGCACGTTCAGGCGACCGCGGTGTGCCATACCAATGGCAACGCCCTTCAGGTCGTTGTTAGCGGCCTTGTCCAGAACAGCGTCCAGCAGCGGAATCAGGGACTCGCCGCCCTCCAGGGAGAAGCGCTTCTGGCCCAGGTACTTGGTCTGCAGGAAGTTCTCGAATGCCTCAGCCTCAACCAGCTTGGAGAGAACACGCAGCTGCTCCTCGCGGGTGGGCTTAGCAACGCCGCGCTCCAGACGCTCCTGGAACCATGCGCGAACCTCGGGGTCCTCAGAGTACATGTACTCAACGGACAGAGAACCGGAGTATGCCTCGTGCAGACGCTCCAGGATGGTGCGCAGCGGCAGACGCTCGGAACCGCCGAAGCCACCGGTCGGGTAGACACGGTCCAAATCCCACAGGGTCAGACCGTAGTTCTCCAGCTTCAGGTCCGGGTGCGAACGCATCTTGTAACCAACGGGGTTGGTTGCTGCGGTCAGGTGGCCGTGCACACGGTAAGCGTGAATCAGCTGCTGGATACGTGCAACCTTGGAAATCTCGTGAGCGTCATCGACGTGGTTGTCGCGTGCCCAACGAACCGGCTCGAAAGGAACCTTCAGATCGCGGAAGATTGCGTCGTAGAAGTCGTCGCCGCCGAGCAGGTAGTGCTCAACCAGCTTCAGGAACTCACCGGAACCTGCACCCTGAATGACGCGGTGGTCGTAGGTGCTAGTCAGGGTGATGATCTTGGACAGGCCCTGCTGGGTGATGAGCTTCTCGGACAGACCGCGGAACTCAGCCGGGTACTCCAGTGCACCCACACCGATGATGGCTGCCTGGCCCTTGGAGAGGCGGGGCACCGAGTGGACGGTACCGATACCACCGGGGTTGGTCAGCGAAACAGTGGTGCCGCGGAAGTCCTCAATGGTCAGCGCGCCGTTACGGCCACGCTTAACGATGTCGTTGTACGCATCCCAGAACTCGCGGAAGCTCAGCTTCTCAGCGCCCTTGAGGTTCGGAACGACCAGGTTACGGGAACCATCGGGGCGGGGCAGGTCAATAGCCAGACCAAAGTTCACGTGCGCGTTGTGGATTGCAACGGGCTTGCCCTTCTCATCCACACCGTAGGTGACGTTCATCGAAGGCATAGCAGCCACTGCACGAATTACTGCGTAACCGATGATGTGGGTGAAGGAGACCTTGCCGCCGCGGGTGCTTGCCAGGTACTTGTTGATGGCCGCACGGTTCTCAATGAGCAGCTTTGCGGGGACCGCACGAACGGTGGTTGCGGTGGGGACAGTCAGCGACTCTTCCATGGTCGTGACGACTGCCTTAGCAGGGCCGCGGAGGGGGACAATCTTGTCTTCAGCAGGTTCCACAGTTTCAGCCTTCTTGGTAGCAGCGGGAGGGGTGGGGGCAGCAGGCGCAGCCGCAGGCTTCGGTGCCGCGGGGGCGGGAGCTGCAGCGGGAGCCGCGGGGGCAGCGGCAGGTGCGGCGGGTGCCGCAGCCGGAGCTGCACTAGCGGTACCGGCGCCTCCCAGCGCCTTATCGATGGTCTCAAAAATGGGCCACCATGAAGGGTCCACGAGGTTCTTGTCCTTCTGGTAACGCTCGTACTGTTCTTCAACGAACCATTCGTTACCGGCAAATTCCTCAGGCACCAGATGTTCTGGCAGATTTGGCACGTTAAACGCCTCTTCCAATTAGTGTGAATTTATCCGTCGCGTCCGGGACTCACCCGGCATAGACGACCCGCGTCTTCGAGGGGCGAATCATCACGCTGAGCATGTGCGCATCGCCTTGGATGGCTGTTGTGTGCGGGGTGTGCACCGTACCAACCTGCCTAGCGTGCCGTGAACGTCGGGGTTCATCCGCTTACCTGGCGGCACACTCATGCTCCTATGTATAAGTGTAAAGAGAAGCACGGTGAACTTTCCAGCTCATCGCGTCATATCCGCAATGCAATTTTTCACTCTTGCCGATTCGCGATGAGCCGCGTGCGCACCAAGCGCAGTCTTGCGCTTGTGAGCAGGCACTCTAAGGCGCCTGGAAGAGGCGAAACCTTCGCTAAAATATGGGGTATGGATGACCCTTTGAGTAAGACTCTGACTACTAGCCAACGCAGAATACTGCCGGCACACGCTGCGCCCTATGGCATCAGCACACCCGAAAACAACCCCTCCTCGGGTGCTCAGCATCTGGACAGTCTGCCTGTTGAATCTCTACACCAGAACCAGCACAGCGCAAACCACCCCGCGGAGGCGGTGACCGCATGGATCTGATACTCCTGTTCATCGGCCTACTCCTCATCCTGGGTACCGGCTTCTTCGTCGCCGTAGAGTTCTCCCTCGTGGCGCTCGAAACCGCGACCGTGCAGCAGGCGAAAGACTCCGGCGATAAAGCCGCCGACGCCGTCCTGCGCTGTCTCAAAACCCTCTCCACTCAGCTGTCCAGTTGCCAGATCGGTATCACCATCACCACGCTGCTGACAGGTTACACCCTCGACGCCGCCATTAAGGCGCTCACCACCGGTGCCATCGGCTCCCTGGGCCTACCCAGCAGCGTGACCGATGTGCTCACCCTGCTGCTGGCAATGCTCATCGCAACCCTGCTGTCCATGGTTGTTGGTGAACTACTGCCCAAGGGCCTCGCCATCGCCGAACCCTACACTGTGGCACGCCGAGTTGCCCCCGCACAGCTGGCATTCACCCGCGTCATGTCCCCGCTCGTACGCCTCATGAACGGCTCCGCCAACTGGATCCTTGGACGCTTCGGCATGGAAGCCAAAGAAGAACTCTCCGCCGCACGCACCCCCGAAGAGCTCTCCTCCATGGTGCGCCGCTCCGCAGAAGAAGGCACCCTCGACTCCGACGCAGCACGTTTCGTGGACCGCACCCTGCGCTTCTCCGAGCTGACCGCCTCCGAAGTGATGACCCCGCGCGGCCAGGTTGCCATGCTCGAAGACACCGCCCCCGTTGCCGAGGTCATCAAGCTGGCACGCTCCACCGGCCACTCCCGATTCCCCCTCTACAAGGGCGACCACGACAACATCGTGGGCGTCGTGCACGTGAAGAAAGCGGTCGGCGTGCCCCCGGAGGTCCGCGAAACCCTCGAAGCTGGTGCCCTCGCAGAAGACGTGCTGCAGGTGCCCGAAACCCTGCACCTGGACGCGCTGCTCACCCAGCTGCGCCAAGGTGCCCTGCAGCTCGCCGTGGTCCTCGATGAATACGGTGGAACCGCCGGCATCGCAACGCTTGAAGACCTCGTCGAAGAAATCGTCGGCGAAGTCTCCGACGAACACGACCGCGGCCGCACCGAACGCCCCCTACGCTACAGCAACGGCGACTGGGTGTTCTCCGGCCTGCGCCGCCCCGACGAAATCAACGCCCTTATCCCCGGGCTCGAGGTTGAGGAAAGCCCCGAATACGAAACCGTCGGCGGCTTCATGATGGAACGGCTCGGCCGCATCCCCGAAGTAGGCGACAGCGTCCCCGTACCCGGCGGCACCCTGCGCGTGGACACCCTCGAAGGACGCCGCGTGGACCGCATCCGATTCACCCCCGCACCTAGCGCACAGGAACAGACCGAGAAGGGAGGCAAGGCATGAACGACTGGGTAGCCATCGCACTGCTCGTCATCCTGCTCGCCGGAAACGCCTTCTTCGTCGCCGGTGAATTCGCCATCATGTCCACCCGACGAGCACAGATCGACCCGCTCGCCGAAGAAGGCAATAAGCGAGCGCAGACCGTCATCTACGCGCTAGAGAACGTCTCGCTCATGCTCGCCACCTGCCAGCTGGGCATCACCATCTGCTCCCTGCTGATCCTGAACGTCTCAGAACCGGCACTGCACCACATGCTGGAGGTGCCCCTGCACCTGGTCGGCCTGCCCCACGCAATCGTGGACGTCATCGCCTTCGGCGTCACCCTGATCCTGGTCACCTACCTGCACGTGATCTTCGGCGAGATGGTTCCCAAGAACGCCGCCGTGACCCTCGCCGCCCGCGGCGTGGCTCTCTGGATTGTGCCGACCCTGGTGACCTTCTCCAAGGTTTTCGCCCCCGTGGTCGCCCTGCTGAACAACCTGTCCAATAAGCTGCTGGCGCTCATGAAGGTCGAAGCGAAGGACGAAGTCGCCTCCACCTTCACCCTGGGCGAGCTGCAGACCATTGTGGCAACCTCAACCGCGGAAGGCACCGTGGAAGACGACGCTGGCGTGATTGAAAGCGCCCTCGAATTCACCGAGAAGGACGTCTACGAAATCATGGTGCCCGGCGATAAGCTCGTCACCCTGCCCTTCGGTAGCACCCCCGCCGAACTGGAACGCGCCGTGGCACGCAGCGGCTACTCCCGCTTCGTCATTACCGACAGCGACGGAACCTACATGGGCTACCTGCACGTGAAGGACGCCCTCGCCATCGCCCCTGAGCGGTTCGAGGAGCCCTTCCCCTGGTACAAGCTGCGTTCCCTGGACACGCTCACCCCGACCACCGATATTGATGATGCGCTTGCCTCCATGCAGCGCAGCCGAACCCATATCGCGCAGGTTATGGATGAACAGGGCGTAACCCTCGGCGTGGTCTTCCTCGAAGATGTGCTGGAGGAGCTTGTCGGCGAAATCAACGACACCACCCAGGACGCGGTGCGTGAGCGTGTACGCCGACAGCAGTCGCGTGAAGCCCAGTAGCCGGTTGAAGCCCAGTAACCGCATCGTGAGATACCCCGAATAAAACACCGGATTAAAACACCCGAGCAAAACGGGGGAATCTTGAACACAGCCCGCCCCGCACTCTCGTGAAAGAGAGCGCGGGGCGGGCTGTTTTACTATCAAAAACGGTTGATGGGCGCACGTAAGGGACAGGCTCAGGCGGCGGCATGAAGCGGCGGCAGGGGAGCGGAGTAGGTATAGCTA
>ERZ772997.526-NODE-526-length-11102-cov-4.35883_pt1 | contig 11102 bp, 11 predicted proteins | sample MGYA00511127_ERZ772997 | MGnify/ENA primary metagenome ERZ772997 (study PRJEB29015, sample SAMEA2738070) | human oral metagenome | biome: human oral; feature: human-associated habitat; material: saliva | place: China | collected 2215 ... | reverse complement strand
CCGCCTTCTTTGTGTCTTCTGAGAGCCTTAGCGGGCTTCTAGGAGCCCCTTGGAGAGCAGCTCGGGAATAAAACCCTCAATCTGCGGCCCCATAGTCTCTATGGGCTGTTCATACATTTCGCAGAGCAGGTCGATAGCGTCCTGCAGAGACATCGGGTCTTCAAAAATACTCCAAATAATGGAGGCTGAGTCCTGAAGGACAGACAGCTCACCGTTGGCAAGATTTGCAAGATAAGTTGCCGTGGGGGAGTACTTAGCGAACTCTTCAGAATGAACGTACGCGATGTTCTCGGGGATACCGTATACGGTCTGACGGGAATCTACCGGATTGCTCATTTTTTCACCTTGATTCCGAAACGCTCAAAGAACTTGGCACGAATTTCAGCCTTGGTGGGGGTGCGTCCCAGCTGCATCGCCAAATGGTCCTTGTTCACAAAGAAAATATTTTTGAGGGTGCGTAGCTTATCGTGCAGGGTGGATGCCGACTGCAAACGCCCAATCCACTGAATATAGTGGGGCACATCTTTGGAGACCGACAGCCACAGCAGGTAGTCGCGGTCGTCACGGTACTGCTCCAAACCGCCCATTGCCGCGCTGTATGCGAGGGAGGACTCAAGTTCCTCCGCGCGGGCTCGTAGGCGCTGCCAATCGCTGTACGAGAGCAGGGAGACCAGGTAGTTAATATCTGCGCTGTAACGTGATGCAGCGCGGGCGCGGTGAAGCACCACGAGAAGACGCGCATCCAAATCGCTGGGGACAGTGCAGGGACGATGAGCAATCATACGGGTCTTGCGCGCCGCCCAGATGCGGTCAAACGCCTTCTCGTAGTCGCCGTGGCGTCCAAGACCGGGGAAGAAACGATGAATATCGGTCAGGCCCCATGAAGCGTGGTAGAGCGTCATCGCGTGCTCGAACACGGAACCTGTTTCGAAGTGGGCTTGGATACGCCATCCATCTGCCAGAAGGATCTCTACAAAGCGGTCCACGTGAGAGGGACGGACGAGTAGGTCAGCGTCGGAGCTGTACCTGCCCTTGCGATAAATTTCCTGGGAGAAAGCGTAGCCTTTGACATGCAGAATATCGATGGAGTGCATGTCGGCAATCCGCTGGAAGTAGGCGTGCGCAAGCCGAATCCGTGCCGCGAGCGGAGTAGTCTGCGGCTCCGGGGTATTGGGTGAGTGAGTGGTCACAATAGCCTTTCGGTGCACATGTATACCAGATAAGTATAAGGCGGGACGGGCAGAAAATACTGCCCATCCCGCCCTAAGTCGCTCCCTATAGTTTAGGGCGCTTATTACGTTATTACTTCTTGGTTGAGGACTTCTTCGACGACTTCTTGTCGCCTTCCTTGCCGTAACCGTAGTAGGTTGCATAACCAACGTAGGCGCTTGCGTAACCGAAGCCGTAGTAGGAGTTACCCAGGCCCTTACGGGGTGCACGGTTCAGAACCATACCGAGGAGTTTCGCGTTGACCTTCTTCAGGATGCTTGCAGCCTCAGTCATCTGTTCACGGTGGCTTCGGCCGATAGAACCAACGAGAATCACGCCATCCACGGAGTGTGAGAGCAGCGAAGCGTCGGTCACGGGCAACAACGGCGGAACGTCGACGACCACGATGAACTCTTCGGAGAGCTCGTTAATCAGCTGACGCATCTTATCGGAGCCCAGAAGCTCGGAGGGGTTCGGGGGGATACGGCCTGCAGGCAGGACGAAGAGGTTCGAATCGCCCAGCTGGTGCACAGCGTTAGCAATCTCGACCTGGCCAGCCAGAACCTGGGTCAGACCGACCTTAGCGTCGAGCTTCAGCTTCTTAGCCACGGTCGGGCGGCGGAGGTCGGCGTCAATGAGGATGACAGGCGAACCTGCATCAGCCATTGCGCGAGCCAGCGACAGCGACACGGTCGACTTACCTTCACCGGGCACTGCGGAGGTGACGATGAACGAACGCGGGGGAGTGTCAACGTTCACGAAGCGCAGGTTGGTGCGCAACTGACGAATGGATTCCTGCGCGATGTGGTCGTCGGTGTTGCCGTTAACGATGTTTTCTTCGTTCAGGTCGTCACTGACGGGCAGAACACCCAGAATGCTCGCGCCGGTTGCCTTGGTAGCATCGTCACGAGTGCGGATGCGCTGATCCAGTGCGCGGCGCAGGAAGATTGCAGCGTAGACCAGAACCAAACCGGTGCCAGCACCGATAAGGGTGTTCTGCTGGTAATTCGGAGCCACCAGCGGCGGGTTCACGCTTGCGTTATTCAGCGGAATCACGCGAACAGTGTTGCCGCCGGTCGGGGATGCACCGGTGTTTTCGCCGTTTACCAGAGCCTGAGCGTTACCGGGGTTCTGCTCAATTTCCTTGATGTAGTCGGCGGTAGCCTGCAGCGCGCTGTTAGCGAGAACCTGTGCATTCTTCGGGGAAGAAGCCTTCGCGCTCACGGTAATCAGTGCAGCGTTGTCACCAGCGGTTGCGGTGAGGCTAGAACGAATCTGACCGGTGCTCAGGGCCAGTTCGGGGTTGTTCTGCTTAATCTTCTGTGCCACGGCCTCAGAGGAGACGATAGCAGCGTAGGAGCGAGCGCGCTCCTTAGCGGCTGTAGAGCCCGAGAGAACATCCACCGTACCGGACTCACCCACGGTCACGTAGCCCGAGGACGAAGCAGCGTAGACCTTCGGCTGGAGAGAAGCATAGCCGAAGCCCGCTGCGGCACCGACAACGATGCCAATGATCAGCAGCCAGAGGTTAGCCCTCGTGGTGCGGAAAAATTCCAAAATGGTCATGGTAGTGAGAATACTCCAGAAAGTTTGAGTTAGTGTACCTGCGACGTGGAGTGTTATTGCAGGCGGTGAAGGGATACGAAGATCCCCAGGTGTTTATTAGCGGAGCAATCCGAGCAGGTAGCTACCGTAACCGCTCTTGACGAGGGGAGTAGCAATGTCGCGCAACTGCTCATCGGAGAGCCAACCGTGGCGCCACGCAATTTCCTCCGGGCAACCAACGGACAGACCCTGACGGCTCTGAACAGTGCGGATGAAGTTAGTGGCATCAGCGAGTGAATCAAAGGTTCCGGTGTCGAGCCACGCGGTACCGCGAGGTAGAACCTCAACCTTCAGTTTACCCTGTTCCAGGTAGACGCGGTTGAGGTCAGTGATTTCCAACTCACCGCGCGGGGAAGGCTTGATCTGACGTGCATACTCTACAACCTTCGAGTCGTAGAAGTACAGACCCGGAATAGCGTAGTCGCTCTTGGGGTTTTCAGGCTTCTCCTCGATGGACAGCGCTTTGAAGTTCTCGTCGAACTCCACCACACCGTAGGCGCGAGGATCAGCAACCCGGTATGCGAAGACGGTTGCGCCGTCCTTCTGCTCGTAGGTGGCAAGCTGAGTGCCCAGACCGGGGCCGTAGAAGATATTGTCACCGAGCACGAGTGCTACGGGGTCGTTACCAATAAAGTCGGCGCCCAGAATAAATGCCTGTGCCAGACCATCCGGGGAGGGCTGCACCTTGTATTCGAGATTAATACCGAAACGGGAACCGTCACCGAGCAGTCGCTGGAACTGCTCCTGATCGGTAGGGGTGGTAATAATCAAAATATCGCGGATACCCGCCAGCATGAGAGTGGACAGCGGGTAGTAAATCATCGGCTTGTCATAGACCGGAGTGAGCTGCTTGCTAATACCCTGAGTGATAGGGTGCAAACGGCTTCCGGTGCCGCCGGCAAGAATAATTCCCTTCATAACTTCTTATTGTGTCATGTTTATCTCTTTGTTGAGGCATAAAAATCGCTATTTAGGCAGGTAAAATATACCGTATGGCTCACATTCTTGTTACCGGCGGTGCCGGTTTTATTGGTTCGAACTTTGTTCACCACCTCATCGATAACACTGATCACACTATTACTGTGCTGGATAAGATGACCTACGCCGCAAATGCTGCGTCTTTGGAGGGTCTTCCTGAATCCCGCTTCAAGCTCGTCGTAGGCGACATCGCCGACCGCGAGCTGGCTGACGAACTGGTCGGTAAGGCAGACGCTGTTGTCCACTACGCTGCGGAATCGCACAATGACAACTCCCTGTCCAACCCCGAACCGTTCATCCACACTAACCTTATCGGTACTTTCAGCCTTCTGGAAGCAGTCCGTAAGCACGGCACTCGCTACCACCACATCTCCACCGACGAAGTCTTCGGCGACCTCGAGCTGGACGATCCGGCAAAGTTCACCGAAACCACCCCCTACAACCCCTCTTCCCCTTACTCCTCCACTAAGGCAGGTTCCGACCTGCTCGTGCGCGCATGGGGCCGCTCCTTCGGTATTGAAGCAACCATCTCTAACTGCTCCAACAACTACGGCCCCTACCAGCACATCGAGAAGTTCATTCCCCGACAGATCACTAACATCCTCTCGGGTCTGACCCCGAAGCTGTATGGCGAGGGTCTGAACGTTCGTGACTGGATTCACGCATCCGACCACTCTTCTGCTGTGCTGCGCATCCTGGAGCAGGGCAAGATTGGTGAAACCTACCTCATCGGTGCAGACGGCGAAGAGAATAACATCACCGTTCTGCGCACCATCCTGCGCCTGATGGGCAAGGACGAGAACGACTTCGAGCACGTGGTTGACCGCCCCGGTCACGACCTGCGCTACGCAATCGACGGTAGCCGCCTGCGTGCAGAGCTCGGCTGGGAGCCGAAGTTCACCGACTTCGAGTCCGGCCTTGCCGACACCATTAAGTGGTACACCGACAACCGCAGCTGGTGGGAGCCCCTGAAGGCTGAGGTTGAGGCTAAGTACGCAAAGGCTGGCCAGTAATGACCAAGGAATTGAAGGTTACTGAAACCGATATTCCCGGCCTGCTCATTATTGACCTGCCGGTTCACGGCGATAACCGCGGCTGGTTCAAGGAAAACTGGCAGCGCGAGAAGATGGTCGCAGCCGGGCTGCCCGACTTCAACCCCGTCCAGAACAACATCTCGTTCAATGCTTCGGTAGGTACCACCCGCGGTATCCACGCCGAGCCGTGGGATAAGTACGTTTCTGTTGCGACCGGCCGTATCTTCGGCGCGTGGGTTGACCTGCGTGCCGGCGAGTCCTTCGGCAAGGTTGTCACCGTGGAGCTGGGCCCGGACACCGCAATTTTCGTGCCCCGCGGCGTGGGTAACTCCTTCCAGACCCTGGAAGAGAACACTGCCTACACCTACCTGGTGAACGACCACTGGTCGGCGGATGCAGTATCCGGCTACAGCTTCCTGAACCTTGCCGATGAGACTGTCGCAATCGACTGGCCCATCGACCTGGCGAAGGCAGAGCTCTCCGAGAAGGACCGTAACCACCCGCGTCTGAACGAGATTAAGCCCCTGGAAGCCGACCCGATCCTGATTATTGGCGCGGGCGGTCAGCTCGGCACCGAGCTGGTTCGTCAGCTCACCGAGCAGAACGTACCTTTCCTGGCTGTGGATCGCGACCGCCTCGACCTGGGCAAGCCCGAGCAGTGGCGTGACGCATTCCGCTGGCGCTCCTTCCGCGCGGTCATCAACGCTGCAGCGTACACCGCGGTGGATCAGGCAGAAACCCCCGAGGGCCGCCGCGACGCCTGGGCAGCTAACGCCCTGGGCGTGAGCGCTCTTGCCTCCATCTGTGAAGAAGCTAACCTGCCGCTGGTTCACGTATCCACCGACTACGTCTTTGACGGTTCCCTGCCCCTGGGCGAGGAATACCCGGAGGATTACCCCCTGGCACCGCTGAGCGTCTACGGCGCATCCAAGGCTGCCGGTGAGGTTGCCGCTGCCGCATGGCGTAAGCACTACACCCTGCGCACCAGCTGGGTTGTTGGCGCCGGCAAGAACTTTGTGGGCACCATGGCGTCCCTGGCTGAGCGCGGTATCGACCCGTCCGTGGTCGCCGACCAGTGGGGCCGCCCGACCTTCACCCAGGACCTGGCAGCAGCTGCCCTGCACCTGCTCTTCTCCGGCGCTGAATACGGCACCTACAACGTGTCGAACACCGGTGAAGTCATCAACTGGGCACAGTTCGCTCGTGCAGTGTACGAGGGCACCGGCCACGACCCGGCACGCGTCAGCGACACCGCCACCGAGGAATACTTCGCCAACGCTGAGCTCTTCGCTCACCGTCCGACGAACTCGGCAATGGACCTGTCCAAGCTGATTGCTGCAGGCTTCACCCCGCGTGATCACCGCGAGGCGCTCGCCGCCTACTTGGCAGAAATGGGCTCCTAACCCGCTAAGGATTTGGCTCTATATCTGCTGACAACAGCATAAAAGGCGTGAAAAGCGCCATATCACAGGTTCCCGGCCCTTGAAGAAGAGCCGGGAACCTGTACAATATTGTCTTGGCCAAGGCGGTGGAATACACGAAACGTGTAGGTCCGTAACTGACGGTGGCTGGTTGGAAAGAGATTTCTGGCGCCAGTCCCTATTCCACTTGGCGCATAACTTCTAACCAAGAAAGGGTGGACAACTCATGTCAGATACCATCAAAATTTCAGCTACCGTACGTAGCGACTTCGGCAAGGGCTACGCGCGCCGCATCCGCATGGCAGGCGACATCCCCGCCGTCATCTACGGCCACGGCGAAGAGCCCAAGCACGTAGTACTCCCCGGCCACGCAACCACCCTGGCTGCCCGCGTCCCCAACGCTATCCTCGACCTCGACATCGAAGGTGAATCACACCTCGCAATGATCAAGGACATCCAGCGTCACGCAATCCGCCCTGAACTGCAGCACATCGACCTGCTGACCGTTAAGCGCGGCGAGCGCGTTGAGATTGAGGTTCCTGTACACGTTGAAGGCGAGCCTGCTGTTGGCGCCGTTGCTAACCAGGAAGAAACCGTTCTTCTGGTTGAAGCTGACGCACTGAAGGCACCCGAAGCTCTGACCGTGAGCATCGAAGGCCGCGAAGCTGGCGCTCACGTTCTGGCATCAGACGTTGAACTGCCCTCAGGCGTAACCCTGGTTGCAGACGCTGAACTGCTGATCGTTAACGTTTCTGAGCCCGAGGAACTCGACGTTCCCGAGCCCGGTGAAGAAGGCGAAAACGCACCCGAGGGTGACATCGTTGAAGCTTCCGAGGAATCAGATCAGGCTGGCGAAGCTCACGACTCAGATAACTCAAAGCACTAGACCGCGCCCTGCGCCTAGCGCAACAATGATTTGTGGATGGCCCGCCGCTACCTCTCTTCTGAGGTGGTAGCGGGCCATACTCATAGAATGGTGTAGTCCATGAATTTTCTAAAAACCTTTTACAGCGCCGTGGAGAGGGCGAAGATATGTCTGATGCGTGGCTCATTGTTGGTCTGGGGAACCCGGGCCCGGAGTACGAGAAAACCCGCCATAACATCGGCCAGATGGTGGTTGATGAACTGGCGCGTGAAGTAGGCGGTGGCTTCAAGAAGCACGGACGCGCGCGCGCCCAGGTGCTGGAAGGACGTTTGGGTATAGGCGGACCCAAGGTAGTGCTGGCCAAGCCCCTGACCTATATGAACACCTCGGGCGGCCCGGTATCGGCTCTAGCCCAGTTCTACGATATTAACCCCGACCGTATCATCGCGGTGCACGATGAACTGGATATCCCCTTCGACACCATTAAGCTCAAGATTGGTGGGGGAGAGGGCGGCCATAACGGTCTGCGCGATATCACCAAGGCGCTGGGCACCAAGGACTACTACCGTGTGCGCGCCGGCATCGGTCGACCTCCCGGACGCATGGACACCGCAGATTTCGTGCTCAAGCCCTTCAGCAGCACCGAAGCGAAGGACCTGCCCTTCCTCATCTCAAACGCAGCGGATGCAACCATGATGCTCGTAAAGGAAGGCCTGCTGGCAACCCAGCAGCGCTACCACGGCGCAGGTTCCTAGCCGTATGACCCGTGCCGGGTAAACACTGAACTGGGTCAACACTGAACTGGGGTAATGCATGATGCGGGCCGATGTGTGAACTAGGCTCTACCTAACTATGCAAGAGCCCGGTGAGGGAATAAGCTAGAAAAGAATGACGTTATACGCTCCACGACGGGAAAATACCCGACCGTGGAGCGTATGAGCGAGAGAAGAAGGTACCCGTGGCTGAATACTCCACCCCCGCCAACACCCCGCTGAGCGACGAGATCGTACGCCAGCTTCGCCAGGACTTCCCGATCCTCAACACTGAGGTTAACGGGCATCCCTTGGTCTACCTGGATTCGGGGGCGACCAGCCAGAAACCCCTTCAGGTTCTCGACGCAGAACGCGACTTCTATCTGCACGCTAACTCCGCCGTACACCGCGGCGCCCACACCCTCGCGGTTGAAGCAACCGACCTGTTTGAGGATGCGCGCATCACCGTAGCGAACTTCGTCGGTGCCACTGACGAAGAAATCGTGTGGACCTCCAACGCAACTGAGGCACTGAACCTGGTTGCCTACTCCATCGGCAACGCCTCCCAGGGCATCGGCGGTCCCGCCGCTGAACGTTTCGCGCTGAAGCCCGGCGATGAAATCGTCACCACGGAGATTGAGCACCACGCAAACCTCATTCCCTGGCAGATTCTCGCCCAGCGCACCGGCGCGACCCTGCGTCACATCCCCTCCACCGAGGACGGTCAGCTCGACTACGCGGCAGCCGAGGGCATCATCAACGAGAAGACCCGCATCGTGGCGTTCACTCACGTCTCGAACGTGACCGGCGCGATTACCGATGTGCCCCGCATGGTCGCCATGGCGCGCAAGCACGGCGCGCTCGTCGTGCTGGATGCCTGTCAGTCCGTACCGCACATGCCTGTAGACTTCCACGCCCTGGACGTCGACTTCGCGGCGTTCTCCGGCCACAAGATGCTGGCACCCACCGGTATCGGTGCCCTCTACGGCCGTGCCGAACTACTCGAAGCTCTGCCGCCCTTCCTGACCGGTGGCTCCATGATTACCCGCGTGGGTCTGCAGGACGCCGAGTACATGCCCGCCCCCATCAAGTTTGAGGCAGGTACCCAGCGCGTCTCGCAGGCAGTCGCTTTCGCCGCTGCTGTGCGCTACCTGGAGCACCTGGGCATGGAGAACGTTGAGGCGTGGGAACACGAACTGGGTGCCCGCCTGGTTGAGGGAGTGCAGAAGATCGACGGTGTGCGCCTGCTCGGCCCCACCGATCCCGCCAAGCGTGCCGGTCTGATTGCTCTCGCCATCGAGGGTGTGCACCCGCACGACGTGGGCCAGCTGCTCGACACCCAGGGCATCGCCGTGCGCGTGGGTCACCACTGCGCCCAGCCGCTGCACCGCTGTGCCGGTGTGACCGCCTCGACCCGCGCCTCCACCTACATCTACAACACCACCGAAGATGTGGACGCTTTCCTGAAGGCACTCGCCGAGGTGCGCCCCTACTTCGGCTTCTAAAAGCAGGCGCGCTAGAAGCTAACGCCCCAATTTTCCAGACATACCAACTGACGGAAGAAGATCACCGTGTCTCTTGAATCCCTGTACCAGGAAATTATTCTGGAGCATTCTAAGCAGCGCAGCGGCGAGCACCTCGTAGAGGTACCCGCCGGCCATGCAAGCGCCGATAACCACCAGTACAACCCCACCTGCGGCGACGAAATCAACCTGCGCGTGGTGCTCTCTGACGAGCTGAAGGACGGCGAGAAGACCATCGAGTCGATCTCCTGGGAAGGCGACGGTTGCTCCATCTCCATGGCTGCCGCCTCCGTGCTCTCTGAAATGGCTCCGGGCATGACCGTCTCCGAGCTGCAGAGTCACGTGGATGCGTTCCGCGAGATGCTGCGCTCGCGCGGTAAGGTGACCCTGGACGAAGAGGAGTACGGCGATATGGCGGCTTTCTCTGGCGTTTCGAAGTTTATGGCGCGCGTGAAGTGCGCGATGCTTTCGTGGGTTGCGGTTGAGGAAGCTACTAAGGAAGCCACCGCGAAGAACTAATTCTTTGCCGAGGGGGTAGGTTGGTTTGTTCGGTTAGCAGCCAATATTTGAACGCCAATCGAAAATATCGAATGGATCCATCGACAATATATTGCATGGATGTGTAATGTTTTTCGATGAACTTTTAGCGGTGAGCACCGAACGAGACTCGAGTCGAGAATCTACACCCTACTCTTTCTTGATATAAGATTTCTTTGATTTAAATCAATAGGATGAAAATATGAGGCGGATACTACACTGTATCCGCCTCATATTTATATCTTTTCCTTTTTCCCTCAAAAAGGTGACTGGTAAAATAAAGGGACGAAGGGCGCCCAACCAGCACCCTCGAGAAACTCTTTTCGGACCCGCATATTCTCTGCGATAGCGAGAAGAAAGACAGCTTAGAGAGAATATTTTCTCAATGCTGAACAATCTTCGCTAATTCTCGTGCATTCGCCACAGATATCGGTTATGTTTCTCACCCCTTCCGGTACTTCAACCACACCGGAATAACCATCGCCGCTACCAACCACAAGGAAGCCCCATGATTATTGGCTACGCCGCAGGTGCCTACGATCTTTTCCACTACGGCCACCTCGAGATTCTCCGCAAGGCTAAGGAAAACTGCGACTACCTCATTGCAGGCGTCGTGCACGATGACGTTCTGGAAGTGACCAAGGGCCGCCGCCCCGTCATCCCCATCGAAGAGCGTGCCGCCATCGTCAGCCACATCGACTACGTGGACGAAGTGCACGTCGAAACCACCCCCGACAAGCTCGAAACCTGGAAGCAGAAGCCCTTCAACGTCTTCTTCAAGGGTGACGACTGGAAGGGCACCGAAAAGGGTAACGCCCTGGAAGCACGCTTCGCAGAGGTCGGCGTGGAAGTACACTACTTCCCCTACACCGAGCACACCTCCAGCACCAAGCTACGCAAGGTCGTTGACCTGCTCGAAGCAGAGCACGACCTGCGCGTAGAGATGCGCCGCTTCGCTGAGCTGCTCGGCGAGCGCGAATACTCCGAGGCGATTATCGCCTCCTAACGCTCCTACGCCCTAGTAGATGCTCTAGAGCTCATAAAGACTCATCAAGACACAGAAGGACCCCCGCCGTAAGTACTTACGGCGGGGATCCTCTGCCTATTGGCGGTATATCAGCTACACCTCAAAGGTGAGCTCTCATAAGCTTTAGCGCTGTGCCAGCCACTTCTCAGCG
>ERZ772997.524-NODE-524-length-11144-cov-27.3814_pt1 | contig 11144 bp, 8 predicted proteins | sample MGYA00511127_ERZ772997 | MGnify/ENA primary metagenome ERZ772997 (study PRJEB29015, sample SAMEA2738070) | human oral metagenome | biome: human oral; feature: human-associated habitat; material: saliva | place: China | collected 2215 ... | reverse complement strand
ATCGCTCACGACCCACCAAATATGAAAACCTGCTTTGAAAAAAGCAGGTTTTTTTATATTCTCCATCAAGCCTTTCTTCACTTGATACCTACTTTATTATCAACATCAAGAATATTCGAACTTTGTCACAATGCTGTTATAGATGTAACTCAAAGCATCACAAACTTCTTAAATCAATCAAACCCAACTCCCCACACATCATATTTTTCTAAAAACTTCCAAATACCTACCATCAACCCACGCTAAATCCTCTTGTATGCCAGACAATTTAGGCATAGACTAAAACTACATCCAACTACAACAACAGGAGAAGGTTTGATGAAACAACTGTCTATGTATATCAACGGCCGCTTTGAAACCGACTTTAACGGCACATGGCGTGATGTATTGAATCCGGCAACTGAAGAAGTCATCGCGCGTGAGCCTAAAGGTGGAAAAGCCGATGTTGATCGTGCCGTTGCCGCGGCTAGAGATGCGCAAACTGCATGGGAGCGTTTGCCTGCCGTTGAGCGCAGCGCATATCTGCGCAAAATTGCCCAAGGCATCCGTGAACGTGCCGACGAGCTGACTGACACCATTGTCGCCGAAGGCGGTAAAACCAAAGATTTGGCACGCATAGAAGTCATGTTCACTGCCGATTATCTCGATTATCAAGCCGAATGGGCGCGCCGCTATGAAGGCGAAATCATCCAAAGCGACCGCCCGCGCGAAAACATTTTATTGTTCAAACGTCCTTTAGGCGTGATCGCCGGCATTTTGCCGTGGAACTTCCCATTCTTCCTGATCGCCCGCAAAATGGGTCCGGCTTTGGTAACAGGCAATACCATCGTCGTCAAACCAAGCAGCGTTACCCCGATTAACTGCTACATTTTTGCTGAAATCGTCCATGCCTCAGGCTTACCGGCTGGCGTATTCAACGTCGTCAACGGCCCAGGCGCAGAAATCGGCAATGCCTTGGCATCACATCCACAAGTCGATATGGTCAGCCTGACCGGTTCTGTCGATGCCGGCCGTCAAGTGATGGAAGCCGCCGCCACCAACATCACCAAAGTCTCACTGGAACTAGGTGGCAAAGCCCCTGCCATCGTCCTGAAAGATGCTGACTTGGATCTGGCCGTCAAATCCATCTTGGCTTCACGCGTGGGCAATACCGGCCAAATCTGTAACTGCGCCGAACGCGTGTATGTCCACAGCAGCCTGAAAGACGCGTTCATTGAAAAAATGACCGCCGCCATGAAAGGCGTGCGCTACGGCAATCCTGCCGAAGCCGAAGCAGGCGCGCTGGAAATGGGACCGCTGATTGAAGAGCGCGCCGTCAAAGCCGTTGCCGAAAAAGTGGAACGCGCCGTCAAACAAGGTGCGACGCTGGTCTGCGGCGGCAAACGCGCCGAAGGACGCGGCTATTTCTTCGAGCCGACCCTGCTGACCGACACCGACAACAACATGGACATCATGAAGGAAGAAACCTTCGGCCCCGTCCTGCCCGTTTCCACTTTCGACACGCTCGACCAAGTCATCGCCTTGGCAAACGACTGCGAATTCGGTTTGACCAGCTCCGTGTACACCACCAACCTGAACGAAGCCTTCTACATCACCCGCCGCCTGCAATTCGGCGAAACCTACATCAACCGCGAAAACTTCGAAGCCATGCAGGGCTTCCATGCCGGTTGGAAAAAATCAGGTATCGGCGGCGCCGACGGTAAACACGGTTTGGAAGAATATCTGCAAACCCAAGTCGTTTATTTGGAAACCAATATCTAACCGCCGATACGGCCCTTCATGAAACAAAAGGCCGTCTGAAACCGATTTTTCAGGTTTCAGACGGCCTTTCTGCCTTTATAGAAAAAAACACCGACATCGCGTAAAATAGAGCCAATTTTTCACTTTATTCAGGTCGTCTGAAAACTCCGGCAGCCTGACTCATTTTTCCGGAAAACACCATGAGCGAACAAAACAATCCGCAAATCGAGCCGCAGTTGGACGAAAACCAAATCATCGCCCTGCGCCGCGAGAAACTGCACAACATCCGCAAAGAACGCAACGCCTACCCTAACGATTTCAAACGCGACAGCTTTGCCGCCGACCTGCACAACCAATACGATGAAATCAGCAAAGAAGAACTCGACCCGCAAGGCATTCCCGTCAAAGTGGCCGGCCGCATGATGCTCAAACGTCAAATGGGCAAAGCCAGCTTTGCCACCATTCAAGACGTTACCGGTCAAATCCAGCTTTATTTGAACAACAAAGGCGTGAGCCAAGAAGTTTTGGACGACTTCAACCACTGGGACTTGGGCGACATCGTCGGTGCGGAAGGTACTTTGTTCAAAACCAACCACGGTGAATTGACCGTGCGCGTGTCCAACATCCGCCTGCTGTCCAAATCCCTGCGTCCTCTGCCCGACAAACACAAAGGCTTGAGCGATCAGGAAACCAAATACCGCCAACGCTACGTCGATTTGATTGCCAACGAAGAATCGCGCAATACGTTTATCAAACGCAGCCAAATCATCCAATCCGTGCGCAATTTCATGGTGAACGAGCATTATCTCGAAGTCGAAACCCCGATGATGCACCCGATTCCCGGCGGCGCGACGGCGAAACCGTTCGTGACCCACCACAACGCCTTGGACATCCCGCTCTACCTGCGCATCGCCCCCGAGCTGTATCTGAAACGCCTGGTGGTCGGCGGTTTGGAGCGCGTGTTTGAAATCAACCGCAGCTTCCGCAACGAAGGCATGTCCGTGCGCCACAACCCTGAATTCACCATGATCGAATTCTACGAAGCCTTCTCCGACTACGAACGCATGATGCAAATGGCGGAAGACATCATCCGCAACGCTTCCCACGCGGTAAACGGCACGGCGAAAATCAGCTACAACGGCAAAGAAGTCGATTTGGAAAGCCCGTTTGAACGCCTGACCATTCTCGAAGCCATCAAAAAATACAATCCGCACTACACCGACGAGCAGTTGAACGATGAAGAATGGCTGAAAAAAGAAATCGTCAAACACGGCGAAAGCCTGCCTCCATCTCCAGGCATCGGCAGCCTGCAACTTGCCCTGTTTGAAGGTTGCGCCGAGGGCAAACTGTGGAACCCGACCTTCATCGTCGATTACCCGGTCGAAGTTTCCCCGTTGGCACGCGCTTCGGATACGAAAAAAGGCCTGACCGAACGTTTCGAATTGTTCGTTGTCGGTCGCGAATTGGCAAACGGCTATTCCGAGTTGAACGACCCCGAAGACCAAGCCGAACGCTTCAAAGCGCAAGTGGCGCAAAAAGACGCGGGCGACGACGAAGCCATGCACTACGATGCCGACTACATCCGCGCGATGGAATTCGGCCTGCCGCCGACAGGCGGTTGCGGTATCGGCATCGACCGCTTGGTAATGTTGCTGACCGATTCGCAAACCATCCGCGACGTGATTCTGTTCCCGCAAATGCGTCCCGAATAACGCATTGAAATAAAATCAAGGCCGTCTGAAAACAAGACTCTGTTTTCAGACGGCCTTTTTGTTCAAATATGTAAAACGGAAGAGTTTAAATCAATAAATCCTTTACACCATAATAATAAAATTACATGATAATCAAAAAGATAATATAAAAAAGAATATGTAAACGTTTTTCAGTTTGTTGACAGTCTGCTAGAATACATCCAGTTACAGACAGCCTTCACACACAGGCCGTCTGAAAATGCAGAAACTCTGAAAGGTTTGTATGGATCAATTTTTCGAACAGCTTCACGGATTGGTAAACGCCATCAACGACCAAATGTGGTCGGGGTTGGTATATATGCTTTTAGGCGCAGGCCTCTTTTTCACCGTTACCACCGGTTTTGTACAATTCCGCCTCTTCGGCCGCAGTATCAAAGAAATGCTGGGCGGTCGCAAACAAGGTGATGATCCGCACGGAATCACACCGTTCCAAGCATTCGTTACCGGCTTGGCCAGCCGCGTAGGCGTGGGCAACATCGCCGGCGTGGCGATTGCCATCAAACTCGGCGGACCGGGCGCGGTGTTCTGGATGTGGGTAACCGCCTTAATCGGCATGAGTTCGGCGTTTGTCGAATCTTCACTGGCCCAACTCTTTAAAGTCCGGGACTACGATAACCACCACTTCCGCGGCGGCCCTGCCTACTACATCACTCAAGGCCTGGGACAAAAATGGCTGGGCGTTTTGTTCGCCCTGAGCCTGATTTTCTGTTTCGGCTTTGTATTTGAAGCTGTACAGACCAATACCATCGCCGATACCACCAAAGCGGCATGGGGCTGGGATCAACACTATGTCGGCGTCGCCCTGGTCATTCTGACTGCCCCGATTATCTTCGGCGGTATCCGCCGCGTATCCAAAGCCGCGGAAATCATCGTTCCGCTGATGGCAGTTTTATATCTCGTCATAGCATTCTTCATCATTGCTACCAATATTTCCCTGATTCCTGACGTGTTCGGTCAGATTTTCTCCAACGCGTTCAACTTTGATTCGGCTGCAGGCGGTTTCCTCGGCGGTCTGATTTCGACCACCATGATGCAGGGTATCAAACGCGGTCTGTATTCCAATGAGGCGGGTATGGGTTCCGCGCCAAACGCCGCAGCCGCAGCCGAAGTGAAACACCCCGTCTCCCAAGGCATGATTCAAATGCTGGGCGTTTTCGTCGATACCATCATCGTCTGCTCATGCACCGCCTTTATCGTCTTGACCTATCAACAGCCTTACGGCGACCTGAGCGGTGCAGCGCTGACCCAAGCGGCAATCGTCAGCCAGGTAGGCGAATGGGGCGCGGGCTTCCTTGCCATCATCCTGTTTATGTTTGCCTTTTCAACCGTTATCGGTAACTATGCCTATGCCGAGTCCAACGTCCAATTCATCAAGAGCCATTGGCTGGTTACCGCCGTTTTCCGTATGCTGGTTTTGGCATGGGTCTACTTCGGTGCAGTTGCCAACGTACCCTTGGTATGGGATATGGCAGACATGGCCATGGGCATCATGGCATGGATTAACCTCGTCGCCATCCTGCTCCTGTCCCCACTTGCCTTCCTGCTGTTGAAAGACTACACAGCCAAGCTGAAAATGGGCAAAGCCCCAGAGTTCAAACTCTCCGAACACCCAGGCTTGAAACGCAAAATCAAATCCGATATCTGGTAACACCAAAGGCCGTCTGAAATTTCAGACGGCCTTTTTAATCCCTGCCATTTAGACAAAACGATGCCCCTTAAAGCGGAAGCCTTAAGGGGCAGAGCGTTGCGGCACATCTTTTCAGACGGCCTTATTGTAGCAACGTTTCTCATTTCGCAGTGCAACAATATGGACAGATTCTAATTCCAAATCGGCACCCAGTCAAGCATTTCATTTGCATGGAAATACTTACCTAGGATATATTTATACTTACCAAACATCACATTACGGAGAAACTGATGGCTGCATTAAAACCCAATCCAATCAACTACATCCTCGGCCTCGATATCGGCATCGCATCCGTCGGCTGGGCGATGGTAGAAATTGACGAAGAAGAAAACCCCATTCGCCTGATTGATTTGGGCGTGCGCGTATTTGAGCGTGCAGAAGTACCGAAAACAGGTGACTCTCTCGCAGCGGCAAGACGCTTGGCACGCAGTGTTCGCCGTCTGACCCGCCGTCGCGCCCATCGCCTGCTTCGGGCCCGTCGCCTATTGAAACGCGAAGGCGTATTACAAGCCGCCGATTTTGATGAAAACGGCTTGATTAAATCCTTGCCGAATACACCATGGCAACTTCGCGCAGCCGCATTAGACCGAAAACTGACGCCTTTAGAATGGTCAGCAGTCTTGTTGCATTTAATCAAACACCGCGGCTATTTATCGCAACGGAAAAACGAGGGAGAAACTGCCGATAAGGAGCTTGGCGCTTTGCTTAAAGGCGTAGCCGACAATGCCCATGCCTTACAGACAGGCGATTTCCGCACACCAGCCGAATTGGCTTTAAATAAATTTGAAAAAGAAAGCGGCCATATCCGCAACCAGCGCGGCGATTATTCGCATACGTTCAGCCGCAAAGATTTGCAGGCAGAGCTGAATGTACTGTTTAAAAAACAAAAAGAATTCGGCAATCCGCATATTTCAGACGGCCTTAAAGAAGGTATTGAAACCCTGCTGATGGCGCAACGCTCTGCCCTGTCCGACGATGCTGTTCAAAAAATGTTGGGGCATTGCGCCTTTGAGCCGACAGAGCCGAAAGCCGCTAAAAACACCTACACAGCCGAACGTTTCGTCTGGCTAACCAAACTCAACAACCTGCGTATTTTAGAGCAAGGCAGCGAGCGGCCATTGACCAATACCGAACGCGCCACGCTTATGGATGAGCCATACAGAAAATCCAAACTGACTTACGCACAAGCCCGTAAGCTTTTGGATCTAGACGATACCACCTTTTTCAAAGGCTTGCGCTATGGTAAAGACAATGCCGAAGCCTCAACATTGATGGAAATGAAGGCCTACCATGCCATCAGCCGTGCGCTGGAGAAAGAAGGATTGAAAGACAAAAAATCCCCATTAAACCTTTCTCCCGAATTACAAGACGAAATCGGCACGGCATTCTCCCTATTCAAAACCGATGAAGACATTACAGGCCGTCTGAAAGACTGTGTACAGCCCGAAATATTAGAAGCGCTGTTAAAACACATCAACTTCGACAAGTTCGTCCAAGTTTCCTTGAAAGCGTTGCGCCGAATTGTGCCTCTAATGGAGCAAGGCAAACGTTACGATGAAGCCTGCGCCGAAATCTACGGGGACCATTACGGCAAGAAAAATACGGAAGAAAAGATTTATCTGCCGCCCATCCCTGCCGACGAAATCCACAACCCAGTCGTCTTGCGCGCCTTATCTCAAGCCAGAAAAGTCATTAACGGCGTGGTTCGGCGTTACGGCTCCCCTGCGCGTATCCATATTGAAACGGCAAGGGAAGTAGGAAAATCGTTTAAAGACCGCAAAGAAATCGAAAAACGCCAAGAAGAAAACCGTAAAGACCGGGAAAAAGCAGACGCCAAATTCCGAGAGTATTTCCCCAATTTTGTCGGCGAACCCAAATCCAAAGATATTCTGAAACTGCGCCTGTACGAGCAACAACACGGCAAATGCCTGTATTCGGGCAAAGAAATCAGCTTAGGCCGTCTGAACGAAAAAGGCTATGTCGAAATCGACCATGCCCTGCCGTTCTCGCGCACATGGGACGACAGTTTCAACAATAAAGTGCTGGTATTGGGCAGCGAAAACCAAAACAAAGGCAACCAAACTCCTTACGAATACTTCAACGGCAAAGACAACAGCCGCGAATGGCAGGAATTTAAAGCGCGTGTCGAGACCAGCCGTTTCCCACGCAGTAAAAAACAACGGATTCTGCTGCAAAAATTCGATGAAGATGGCTTTAAAGAACGCAATCTGAACGATACGCGCTACGTCAACCGTTTCCTGTGTCAATTCGTTGCCGACCGTATGCGGCTGACAGGTAAAGGGAAAAGACGTGTCTTTGCATCCAACGGGCAAATTACCAATCTGTTGCGCGGCTTTTGGGGATTACGCAAAGTTCGTGCGGAAAACGACCGCCATCACGCCTTGGACGCCGTCGTCGTTGCCTGCTCGACCGTTGCCATGCAGCAGAAAATTACCCGTTTTGTACGCTATAAAGAGATGAACGCGTTTGACGGTAAAACCATAGATAAAGAAACAGGAGAAGTGCTGCATCAAAAAACACACTTCCCGCAACCTTGGGAATTTTTCGCACAAGAAGTCATGCTTCGCGTATTCGGCAAACCGGACGGAAAACCCGAATTTGAAGAAGCAGATACCCCCGAAAAACTGCGTACCCTGCTCGCCGAAAAATTATCATCTCGCCCCGAAGCCGTACATGAATACGTTACGCCACTGTTTGTTTCACGCGCGCCCAATCGGAAGATGAGCGGTGCACATAAAGATACTTTGAGATCTGCTAAACGATTTGTTAAACATAATGAAAAAATTAGTGTGAAACGAGTATGGTTAACCGAAATCAAGTTGGCCGACCTTGAAAATATGGTTAATTATAAAAATGGTAGGGAAATTGAGCTATATAATGCTCTTAAAGCACGTTTAGAGAAATATGGAGGTAATGCTAAACAAGCATTTGACCCTAATAACAATCCATTTTATAAAAAGGGAGGACAGCTGGTTAAAGCCGTAAGAGTCGAAAAAACCCAAGAGAGTGGCGTTTTATTAAATAAAAAAAATGCTTATACCATTGCAGATAATGGTGATATGGTTCGTGTTGACATATTCGCTAAAACGAATAAGAAAGGAAAAAATCAATATTATATTGTCCCTATCTATGCTTGGCAGGTTGCTGAAAACATCCTCCCTAATATTGATTGTAAAGGATATCAAATTGATGACAGCTATAAATTTTGTTTTAGCTTACATAAGTATGATCTGATTGCTTTTCAGAAAGATGAAAAATCTGAAGTAGTATTTGCATACTATATCAACTGTGATAGCTCTAATGGACGGTTTTATTTGGCTTTGCACGATAAAGGTTCAAAAGAGCAACAGTTCCGAATCAGTACCCAAAATCTGATATCAGTAGAGAAATACCAAATCGACGAACTGGGTAAAGAAATCAGACCATGCCGTCTGAAAAAACGCCCACCTGTCCGTTAAATTAATCTATCCCTGTTTCAGACGGCCTGAAGCAGGGATTTTTTATATCAAAATAAGGGGAAAAACATGACTTGGCGCAGCCTACTTATTCAAAACGGCGGCAAACTATCTTTGCAACGTCGGCAACTGCTGATTCAACAAAACGGCGAGTCCCACACCGTACCGTTGGAAGACATCGCCGTTATCATCATCGAAAACCGCGAAACCCTGATTACCGCCCCGCTCTTATCAGCCTTAGCCGAACATGGCTCAACCCTGCTGACATGTGACGAACAGTTCCTGCCCTGCGGACAATGGCTGCCTTATGCCCAATATCACCGCCAACTTAAAATCCTCAAGTTACAGCTGAATATAAGCGAACCCTTAAAAAAGCAACTCTGGCAACATATCATCCGCCAAAAAATCCTAAATCAAGCATTTGTCGCAGACAAAACAGGCAATGATCTTGCAGCCAAACGGCTGCGCACTTTGGCAGTCGAAGTCCGTTCGGGCGATACAGGAAACCGTGAAGCCCAAGCTGCCGCCCTCTACTTCCAAGCCCTCTTTGGAGAAAAGTTCACCCGTAATGACAACAATGCCGTCAATGCCGCATTGAACTACACCTACGCCGTACTCCGTGCAGCAGTTGCACGCACCCTGACCTTATATGGCTGGTTGCCTGCATTAGGCTTGTTTCATAGAAGCGAACTAAATCCATTCAACCTCGCCGATGACTTTATCGAACCCTTACGCCCATTGGCTGACCTGGTCGTTATACATTTGTATGAACAAGGCCGTCTGAAAACTGATCTGACACCCAATATAAAACAAAACCTTATCAAGATCCTTCACTGTCAAATCTGCATCGAACAGCAACATTTCAGCACCTTGGCTGCCATAGACCAAATGATTTCCTCATTTCAAGCCAGCGTAACCAATAAAAACGCCAAACAGCTGAAACTGCCTGAAATCTTGCCATTGAAAGAATACCAATATGAGTGAGGCCAAATTTATGAGGATTATTGTTTTCTTCGACCTACCGGTTACCACTGCAGCAAAACGCAAAGCCGCTAATCAATTCCGCCAGTTTCTATTAAAAGATGGATACCAAATGCTCCAACTTTCCGTATACAGCCGTATTGTCAAAGGCCGTGATTCGTTGCAAAAACACCACAATAGGCTATGCACAAACCTACCGCAAGAAGGTTCAATCCGCTGTTTGGAAGTGACAGAAAAGCAATATGCCACCATGAAACTGCTGTTGGGAGAGCTGAAAACCCAAGAAAAAAGGGTAAATTCCGACCAACTATTATTATTTTAAGTCCTATTTTTCAGACCAAATAAAATGGGAAACCCTTATAGAATAAGGGTTTCCCGTTGAGGTATTGTAGCACTGCGAAATGAGAAAGGGAGCTACAACGGAACAACATCACTTGAATCTTTAAAAAGAATTGTAGCACTGCGAAATGAGAAAGGGAGCTACAACGTAACTTTCCAGCCATCGCGTTGCTGTTCAATTGTAGCACTGCGAAATGAGAAAGGGAGCTACAACCATCTTTGTTGTCTTTGACATCAGCTTTGGATTGTAGCACTGCGAAATGAGAAAGGGAGCTACAACATCTATCAATCGTCATTCCATCAACCCCTTATTGTAGCACTGCGAAATGAGAAAGGGAGCTACAACGTTTCGCAATCTTCAAAGAAGATTACTGGAATTGTAGCACTGCGAAATGAGAAAGGGAGCTACAACTGATATGGTTGATTATATGTATAAAGGTGAATTGTAGCACTGCGAAATGAGAAAGGGAGCTACAACATGTACTGGTACTGATAGTCATGGGTGGGCATTGTAGCACTGCGAAATGAGAAAGGGAGCTACAACTTCTGATTGAGTTGACAGGCAAAGGTTGTAATTGTAGCACTGCGAAATGAGAAAGGGAGCTACAACAAGAAAACGATAATTCAGCCGTAAAAGCAAATTGTAGCACTGCGAAATGAGAAAGGGAGCTACAACCCCTTCAATCCGTATAAGGAAAGAAAAGTTATTGTAGCACTGCGAAATGAGAAAGGGAGCTACAACTTGCCAGAAAGAGTAAATCCCGCGTCTTATATTGTAGCACTGCGAAATGAGAAAGGGAGCTACAACGGTCTAAGCAGAGGGGCAAATGATGTACCGATTGTAGCACTGCGAAATGAGAAAGGGAGCTACAACTTTGGAACAGCCGGGTATGGCGGCGATGTTATTGTAGCACTGCGAAATGAGAAAGGGAGCTACAACAAAAAAATGATTACTTTGATAACTGGCGTTATTGTAGCACTGCGAAATGAGAAAGGGAGCTACAACCGCTGGGAAATGTCGGTCGATGGCGTTATTATTGTAGCACTGCGAAATGAGAAAGGGGCTATCCAAATAAAAAAGCACCACCTAAACAGGTAGTGCTTTTTTATTAATGTGCTTATTCAGCAGAATCAGCTGCTTTATCAACCAATTCAACCAATGCCAAAGGA
>ERZ772997.521-NODE-521-length-11177-cov-9.08856_pt1 | contig 11177 bp, 9 predicted proteins | sample MGYA00511127_ERZ772997 | MGnify/ENA primary metagenome ERZ772997 (study PRJEB29015, sample SAMEA2738070) | human oral metagenome | biome: human oral; feature: human-associated habitat; material: saliva | place: China | collected 2215 ... | reverse complement strand
TCTGTGCGGCTACGGCATCCTGCGCCGCTTCGGACGCGGCTGGGTGGTGGGCCCCCTGCTGGCCGATGGCGCAGACCGCGCCGTGGCACTGGTGAAGCGGCTCACCCAGGAACGGCCTGGCGATTTCATCCGGATCGACTTGGCGGCGGACACGCGCGCCTTTCCGGACAGTCAGGCTCAGGCTCAGGCTCAGGCTCAGGCTCAGGCTCAGGCTCAGGCTCAGGCTCAGGCAGGGCATGATCGCCCATCCGCCCAGGACCATGGCCGCGATGCCGACATCCTGGCCAACTGGCTGCAGGCCCATGGTCTGGCGCTGGTGGATCAGCCCACCACGATGATCCGGCTGGCCGCCAGCCGGCCGAACGCCGATGCCCCTGCAGGCAACGGACTGCAGAGCGCGCCACTAGCACGTACCGCCACCGTCTGTGCCCTGGCAGCACAGGCGCTGGGCTGATCACTGGCTGCAGCGTCGGCGCAGCCTTCAAGGACGCTGGCTGATCCCAGCCTCCGCAAGACAGGCAACCGCCCCATTCCCTATCGGACTGCTGCCCGTCAAACGCCGATTGACAGACGCCTGCGGGCACAGCTTGTCGGCGCCTCTGACAGAGCAACACTGTTCGTACAAGCCTGCTTGACCGAGGCCGGAGAATTCCGGATTCTTCGCCCCTTTTCAGGTAAACCCTAGCATCTCGGATGGCATATCCGACAACAAACATCACATTGATTACTATACGCAATCATGGGAAATGACGAGTTTCATTCGTCTTTCCATTACGCTACGATCAGACGGCTCCCATTCCGGGAACCGGCCGACTCTGTAGCCCCGGCCCCATAGCCGCCTCCCCTGCGCCGGAACCTGCCCGGCATCCCTCCACCCTCTTGTCAGTTCAAATCATGGCAAAAACCGTTTCGTTCTCCAAAACCGTGCTGGCGGCCGTCGTCGCTGCGCTGTCGATGGGTGCCGCCCAGGCTGCCCAGAAGGAAGTGACCGATGTCCAGGGCCGCAAGGTCAAGATCGAATCGCCGGCCAAGCGCGTGCTGCTGGGCTTCTACTTCGAGGACTACATGGCCGTCGGCACCGAGAAGGCCTTCGACAAGGTGGTCGGCATCTCGCGCGAGGCCTGGGAAGGCTGGCGTCCGGCCAACTGGGCGCTGCACACGGCCCATCGCCCGTCTCTGAAGGACCTGCCCGACGTGGGTGAGGTGGAAGTGCAGAGCTTCTCCGTCGAGAAGACCCTGGCGCTGCGCCCGGACGTGATCGTGCTGGCCAAGTGGCAGTATCTGGGCCTGGGGCCTGACGTGGATCGTCTGGAACAGTCGGGCATCCCCATTGTCGTGGTGGACTACAACGACCAGGACCTGAAGAACCACGTGGCCAGCACGCTGCTCCTTGGCGAGATCACGGGTCAGCAGGCCCGTGCCAAGAAGATCGCCCACGAGTACAAGGAAGCCGTCGAGACCATCACCCACCGCATCGCCAAGGCCGGCAAGGCCAAGCCGAAGGTCTATGTCGAGTTCGGCAACAAGGGACCGAGCGAATACAGCTTCTCGTACGGCAAGAACATGTGGGGTCCGATGATCACCACCGCCGGTGGCGAGAACATCGCAGCGCCGTTCGTGGAGTACTGGGGCCCGCTGAACCCCGAGCAGATCATCGCCTCCCGACCCGACGTCATCCTGATCTCCGGCACCGAGTCCAAGAAGAACCCCAACGCCATGCTGATGGGCGAAGGCGTGGACAAGGCCGAAGCGCAGAAACGCCTGGAAGGCTACGCCAAGCGTCCGGGCTGGGGCAGCCTGCCGGCCATCAAGGACAAGCGCATCTACGGCGTGTACCAGGGCGCCTCGCGCAGCATCACCGACTACCCGTCGATCCAGTACATCGCCAAGGTGGCCTACCCCGAGCTGTTCAAGGACATCGATCCGCAGGCCAACTACATCAGCTTCTACAAGCGCTACCTGCCGGTCACGCCCAACGGCACGTTCTACACGGGCCTGAAAGACGCCAAGTGATCGCATGAACGCCCCTTCCCCTGCCAATCCGTCGGGGAAACTGCAGCAGGCTCTGGCCGTCCAGCGCCGGCGTGAATCTCGCCGGCTGCTCTGGATGGGCATCCTGCTGCTGGTTCTCCTGGGCACCGTGCTGGCCGACATCTTCACCGGCCCGTCACTGCTGCCCTTCCGGGAAGTCATCGACATCCTGATGCACCCGCCCTTCCCGGCGCTGGGCTTTGACCACCCCGATGCGGCCGACGGCCTCGTCACCATCGTCTGGGACTTCCGGCTGCCGGTGGCGCTGATGGCCATCGTGGTCGGCGCAGCCCTGGGCCTGGGCGGCGCCGAGATGCAGACGCTGCTGGACAACCCGCTGGCCAGCCCCTACACGCTGGGCCTGGCGGCCGCGGCCGGTCTGGGCGCCGCACTCGGGCTGCACGCCGACATCATCGGCATCACCATCGACCCGCTGATCAGCGTGCCGCTGGGCGCATTCCTGATGTGCATGCTGGCCGCCTCGGTGCTGTTCGGCATCGCCATGTTCCGCCAGGTCAACGCCCAGACGCTGATCCTCGCAGGCATCGCGCTGCTGTTCCTGTTCCAGTCGCTGATGTCCATGCTGCAGTTCATGTCGTCCCCCGAACTGAACCAGCAGATCATCTTCTGGCTGTTCGGCAGCCTGCAGCGCAGCTCCTGGTGGTCACTGGCCATCACCGGCACGGTCACCGTGGTGTGCACCATCCTGCTGATGGCCGATGCCTGGAAGCTGACCGCCCTGCGCCTGGGCGAGGCCCGTGCGCGCAGTCTGGGCGTGGACGTGGCCAAGCTGCGGCTCAAGACACTCGTCCTGGTCGCGCTGCTCACCTCCACCGCCATCAGCTTCGTCGGCGTCATCGGCTTCATCGGCCTGGTGGCCCCGCACATCGCCCGCATGCTGGTGGGCGAGGACCAGCGCTTCTTCATCCCGCTGTCCATGCTGTGCGGCGCCGTCATGCTGTCGGCCGCCTCGGTACTGTCCAAGATCATCGTCCCCGGAGCGCTGTTCCCGGTCGGCGTGGTCACGGCCATCATCGGTGTGCCCTTCTTCTTCTGGCTGATCCTGGGATGGAGGCGCGGTCATGCTTGAAGTCGAGAACCTCCACCTGCACGCCGGCACACACCCGGTGGCCTGCGGCTACTCGGTGCAGTTCCACCCCGGCGAGGTCACGGCCATCATCGGCCCCAACGGCTGCGGCAAGACCAGCCTGATGCGTGCGCTCTTCGGCGAGCTGCATCCCAGCGCCGGCCACATCCGCCTCAACGGTGACGACCAGCGCGAGCAGCGGCTGCCCGTCTGGCGCCAGCGCTTCGGCTACATGCCGCAGGACACCCGGCTGGACCTGGATCTCTCCACCCTGGAGGTGGTGATGCTGGGCCGGCTGGACCGTCTGGGCATGCGGGTCGACGACGACACCGTGCTGGCGGCGCTGAACGCGCTGGAAGCCGTGGGCCTGCTGCACATCGCCGAGCGCCCCATCTACGCGCTCAGTGGCGGCCAGCGGCAGATGGCGCTGTTCGCCCAGGTGCTGCTGCGCTCGCCCGAAGTGATGATGCTGGACGAACCGGTGAGCGCGCTGGACATGCGCTACCAGGTGGTGCTGATGGACCACCTGCACAAGCAGACCCGCGCGCACAACTGGATCACCGTCACCATCCTGCACGACCTGAACCTGGCGGCGCAGTACGCCGACCGCCTGGTGGTGCTGGACAAGGGCAAGCTGCAGGCCTACGGACCACCGGCCGAGGTCATCACGGCCGAGCTGATCCAGCGCCTGTACGACGTGCCGGTAGACGTGCAGATCGACCGCTTCGGCCATCCGCACGTGCGCACCATCCGCTACCAGGCTGAAGACGACGCAGTGCCCCCGGCAGCCGCCCGGGGCACGGCCGGCATCGCCGGCTGACTTTGCCCCCTCAGCCCCGTCCGGCAGACCCAGCGTCAGCCGGACGCCCCGACCTCTCCCTGCCCGTGCATGCGCTGTACGGGCCCTCCTCACCGGAAACCCCGATCATGAAAAAGACCCTGACCGCCCTGGCCGCCTCCGCCGCGCTGCTGATGCTGGCCAACCCCGCCCACGCCGCCGAGCACGTCGTGAAGATGCTCAACAACGGCAAGGAAGGCGGCATGGTGTTCGAGCCCGCCTACCTCAAGGTGGACGTGGGCGACACCGTCATCTTCGAGCCCACCAACTCGGGCCACCAGGTCCGTTCACTGGCCGTTCCCGAGGGCATCACCCCCTGGAAGAGCGAGCTGGACAAGCCCTTCACGCTGAAGGTGGACAAGGAAGGCCTCTACTTCTACGACTGCCCCCCGCACCTGATGATGGCCATGATCGGCATCATCCAGGCCGGCAAGGCCACCAACCGCGAGGCCGTGGAAAAAGCCTTCAAGGCCAACCGTGGCCGCATGATGATGAACGGCAAGCGGGCCGACAAGCTGCTGGAAGCGATCCAGTAAGCCCGATCAGCGCCGCCGGGCCGGACGTGCCCGGTCCTGGCGTTCCCGCTCCGGGCGGCCTCTGCCCGGGCGCTCCCGGGGCGGCTGCCCTTCGGACGGCCGCATCTGGGATGGCCGGGCCTGGGGCGCACGATCCCGTCCGCCCTGCCCCGACGTCTCCATCCACCAGCCCGACTGGGCGTCCTGCCCCAGCAGCTGCCACAGCACGGGCATGGCTTCCTGCAATTCGGCCGCCAGCGTATAGGGCGGATTGATGACGAAGACACCGCTGCCATAAAGCCCGTAACCATCCTCGGGCGGCGCGCCCACCTGCAGGCGCACATCCAGCCAGTCGGTCACGCCCGGCAGCCCGGGCAGCTGATCCAGCAGCAGCATCAGCTCGCGCCGACGCACCAGCGGATACCACAGCATCATCGTGCCCGTGGCAAAGCGTTCCATCGCCTCCGTCAGCGTGCGGCGTGCCTTCGCGTAGTCCCGCTTGTCCTCGTAGGAGGGGTCGATGACCACCAGCCCCCGGCGCGAGACGGGCGGCAGCAGCGCCTTCAGCCCGGCAAAGCCATCCTCGCCGAAGACCTGGACCTGCCGCCGATGCGCGGCCTCCAGGTTGTCGTGCAGGACCCGGATCTCGGTCGGGTGCGCCTCGAAGCAGCGCAGCCGATCCTGCGGTCTCATCAGCTGCAGCGCCAGCCAGGGCGAGCCCGGATACCAGCGGGGCAGCCGCCCCGTGGGCTGAGCAGCACGTCGGGTCGCAGGTCGGCTTGCGCCGCCTTCGGCTGTTTCGGCAGCCACGGCGTCACCGGCTGCTTCGTCATGGCGCCCTGTTCCGGCCGATGCCCTCCGCTGAGCCGCACGCTCGCGGGTGGCTTCCTCCTGCTCGGCGTCGAAACGCGCCACCTCATCACGATAGTCGGCCAGCAGCGCCGGCAGCTTCCGGGCCTGCCACAGCGCCTCGATGCCACTGCGGTATTCGGCGTTCTTTCGTGTCTGGGCCGCATCCAGCCGGTAGCGCCCTGCACCGGCGTGCGTGTCGAAGACCCAGAACGACTTGTCCTTCAGGGCCAGGTGGCGCAGGATGGCCACCAGGATGGCGTGCTTGAGCACATCGGCATGGTTGCCGACATGAAAGGCGTGGCGATAACTGAACATGGGCGCGGCGATCCGGAAAGGGGCGACGAAAGCTCGTCGGCCCCCAATGATCGCACGGGCGTCACTGCTCGTCTTCGGGCTTCACGATGGTTCGCACGCGCTTGTGACGGACGACCACCACACCGGCAGGCGGTGCCGCAGGCCGGCGCGGTGCCACACCGGGACGCGATGCCGTGAGCCGCGAGCCCTCGATGCGGCCGCCGGCCTCGCGGTTGATCTCGACACGTGGACGCGCGGGGCTTTCGATGGCTGGCTGGCGCCAGGTGCGCATCGGTGCCCCTTCGCCATCCGGACGGCGGGACTGATCCATGCCGTCGGCCTGACGGCCCGCCGAGGGTCTGGCATTGCCGCGCACCGGCTTGCGGCTGCTGGCCTTGGCACTTCCACCGCGCTTCTGCGCACGCATCACGCTGCTGACGGCATGGTGATAGAGCGCCACGTCGCCACTGCGGGTCTGCAGCAGCAGCATGTTGGAATCGAAGGAGCGGATCTGCCCGTGCAGGCAGGTGCCGGTGACCAGATAGACATCCACCCAGGTGCGCGCCCGGCGCAGGCTGTTGAGCGTGGAGAACTGCTGGTTGAGCAAGGACGAATCCGAAGACGGCTCCTCGGCCGTTGCGGACGCGGACTGCCTGGATGAAGGCGCCGCCTCTTCGGCGGCCGTCGTGGCCTGCGCGACCGGCTCCGGTGCTGCCGATTCCGCGTTCAGTTCGGCTGCATCACTTCCGCTCACAGACTTCCTCCATCGATCAATATCACATGCGGGATTTATTCCTTCATTATCAGCCCGATCCGTCCCGCAGGGCAAACCCCAGCCCCTCGTATCCCACGATTTGCGGCGAGTCGCTTTCTTTCGGCAACATTTCGCACCATCGGGACAACATCCTGCCCTTCGCGTCATCCCCGGTGGCACGCCATGCCGGGACTATCCATCGTCATCTGCGGGGAAACCAGCCCTGCCCCGGAGCGGCCCGCCTGCTAAGCTCACGAAAACGCATCGCAGTACATACAGGAGACCCGCCATGACCCCCAATCCCATCGACGACCCCACCCTGATTGCCGAAATCGCCCCCACCGGCAAACTGCGCGCCGTCATCAACCTGGGCAATGCCGTGCTGGCCCGGCGGCAGCCCGACAGCGACGAGCCCGCCGGCGTGTCGGTCGACCTGGCACGCGCCTTCGCCCGCCTGCTGGGCCTGGAACTGGAACTGATCCCCGTGAAAGTGGCTGCCGAGGCCGTGGCCGCCGTCACCGAGGAACGGGCCGACATCGGCTTCTTCGCCATCGACCCGGGCCGTGGCGCCGGCATTGCCTTCACCGCCCCTTACGTGCTCATCGAAGGCGCCTACCTGGTGCGCAACGACTCGCCGCTCACCGACAACGCCCAGGTCGACGCTCCCGGCAACGACATCGTGGTCGGCAAGGGCAGCGCCTATGATCTCTACCTCAGCCGCCACATCCAGCACGCCAGCCTGGTGCGCGCCGCGTCGTCACAGGCCGTGGTCGACACCTTCCTGACGGGCAACCACCAGGTGGCCGCCGGCGTGCGCCAGCAGCTGGAAGCCGACGCCGCCCGCGTGCCCGGCCTGCGCCTGCTGCCGGGCCGCTTCATGGTCATCGAACAGGCCATGGGCCTGCCCCGCAGCCGCAGCGCCCGTGCCGAAGCCCTGCTGCGCAGCTTCGTCGAGCACGCCAAGGCCAGCGGCGAAGTGGCCGCCGCCCTGCAGCGCAACCACGTCCAGGGCGTCTCCGTGGCCCCGCCGGCGCGCGGCTGAGCCCCCATCGGATCCTCTCCTTTGCATCCCCCCGTCACCGGCCACCGCCCCCGCAGTCTGTCCTCGGCACCCTGTCATCCACATCTCCAGGCAGGCGTGGGGGCGGATGGCAGGATGCCGGTGTCAGGCGTGGCTGACACAAAATCGAACAGATCCATGCCCCTGGTTGCTGCCAATTGACAGCCGGCCGGGGCAGCAGGCATGCTTCGCGCCGGACGGTTCCATTCGGCAAAAAAACCCGATACACCATCGCCATTCATCAAGAATGGCCAATTTGCGCATACCATTGAGGGTTTCTACTGAAAACGGCCTCACCGACGGGCCGGGCCCCTGCCCGGTCGGCCCCTTCACAGGCCATCCCGCGCGCCGCCGCCCGTCCCAAGGACTGACATGACCGAGTTCGTTCCCCAAAACAGCTACACCAAAGAAGAACTGATCGCCTGCGGCAAGGGCCAGCTGTTCGGCCCCGGCAATGCCCGGCTGCCCCTGCCCAACATGCTGATGGTCGACCGCATCGTCGAGATCAACCGCGACGGCGGCAAGTACGGCCGCGGCGAGATCATCGCCGAGCTGGACATCACCCCCGACCTGTGGTTCTTCGGCTGCCACTTCGAAAGCGACCCCGTCATGCCGGGCTGTCTGGGGCTGGACGCCATGTGGCAGCTGGTCGGCTTCTTCCTGGGCTGGACCGGCGCCCCCGGTCGGGGCCGTGCCCTGGGTTGCGGCGAGGTCAAGTTCAGTGGCCAGGTGCTGCCCAAGCACCGCAAGATCACCTATCACATCCACATGAAGCGCGTGATGAACAGCAAGCTGGTGCTGGGCATCGCCGATGCAGAGATGAGCGTGGACGGCCGCAAGATCTACGAAGGCAACGGTCTGCGCGTGGGTCTGTTCACCAGCACGGACGACTTCTGAACCCCGTGCCGAGGAACCCCGCCCATCGCCTGTCACGCAAGCATCCGGGAGCCAAAACATGAAACGAGTCGTCGTCACCGGTATAGGCATCGTCTCCAGTCTGGGCAACAACTGCCGGGAGGTCCTGGCATCGTTGCGCGCGCTGAAGTCGGGCATCACCTTCGACCCCGTCTATCGGGACATGGGGCTGCGCTCCCAGGTTGCCGGCAACATCGCCCTTGATCCCAAGGAGCACATCGATCGCAAGATCCTGCGCTTCATGGGACCGGCTGCCGCCTACTCCTACATCGCCCTGCAGGAGGCCATCGCCCAGTCCGGGCTCACCCCCGAACAGGTCTCCAACCTGCGCACCGGCATCGTCGCCGGCAGCGGCGGTGCCTCGTCGTCGTCGCAGGTGGAGCTGGCCGACGTGCTGCGTGCCAGCGGCATCAAGCGCGTGGGCCCCTACGGCGTCACCAAGTGCATGGGCTCCACCGTCTCGGCCTGCCTGGCCACGCCCTTCCAGATCAAGGGCGTCAACTACTCCATCAGCTCGGCCTGCTCCACCAGCGCCCACTGCATCGGCAACGCTGCCGAGCTCATCCAGCTGGGCAAGCAGGACATCGTCTTTGCCGGTGGTGGCGAAGAAGTCTCGTGGCAGATGAGCATGCTCTTCGACGGCATGGGTGCCATGTCCTCGCGCTACAACGACACCCCGGAACTGGCCAGCCGCGCCTATGACGCCGACCGTGACGGTTTCGTCATCTCCGGCGGCGGCAGCATGCTGGTGCTGGAAGAGTACGAGCACGCGAAGGCCCGTGGTGCCAACATCCTGTGCGAGCTCACCGGCTATGGCGCCACCTCCGATGGCTACGACATGGTCCAGCCCTCCGGCGAAGGCGCGGTGCGCTGCATGCAGATGGCCCTGGCCCAGCATGGCGGCAAGATCGACTACATCAACGCCCACGGCACCTCCACCCCGGTGGGGGACACCCGGGAGCTGGAAGCAATCCGCACCACCTTCGCCGACGGCGACATCCCGCTCATCAGCTCCACCAAGTCGCTGTCGGGCCACGCCCTGGGGGCCGCCGGCTCCAACGAGGCCATCTACTCCATCCTGATGATGCAGGATGGCTTCGTCTGCGGCAGCGCCAACATCCAGAAGCTCGACGAGAAGGCCGAGGGCATGCCCATCCTGCGCGAGAACCGCGACATGAAGCTCGACGCCATCATGTCCAACAGCTTCGGCTTCGGCGGCACCAACGCCACCCTCATCTTCAGCCGGGTCTGACCCACCGGGGGCAGACCACAGGTTTCCCTTCCCGGTCCCTGCCGCTGCCGGGATGGCGGCCGACCGGGCTATCACTGTCATCCTCAGGAGAATCTCTACATGGCTTACACCCTGCCCAAGCTTGGCTATGCCTATGATGCGCTCGAGCCGCACATCGACGCGCAGACGATGGAAATCCACCACACCAAGCATCACCAGACCTACGTCAACAATCTGAACGCCGCCCTGGAAGGCGCCGGTCTGCCCACCGACGAGCCCGTCGAGAAGCTGATCACCCGCCTGGACAGCCTGCCGGAAGCCATCCGTGGCGCCGTGCGCAACAACGGTGGCGGCCACGCCAACCACACGCTGTTCTGGACCGTCATGGCCCCCAACAAGGGTGGCAAGCCCACGGGTGCCCTGGCCAGCGCCATCGACCGTGACCTGGGCGGCTTCGACGCCTTCAAGGACGCCTTCACCAAGGCCGCCCTCACCCGCTTCGGCAGCGGCTGGGCCTGGCTGTCGGTCAGCCCCGAAGGCAAGCTGGTGGTCGAAAGCTCGGCCAACCAGGACAGCCCGCTGATGGGCAAGGCTGCCGGCGCCAGCGGCAACACCCCCGTGCTGGGCCTGGACGTGTGGGAGCACGCCTACTACCTGCACTACCAGAACCGTCGCCCCGACTACATCGCGGCCTTCTACAACGTCGTCAACTGGGACGAAGTGGCCCGCCGCTTCGACGCCGCCAAGGCCTGATCCGGCCTCCCCGGCGGCAGGCGCCTCCTGCCGCCGCGGCCTGTGGGCGCAAGCCGCCCAACCCCCGGGCATCGGTTTCCCGATGCCCCACCACCCCGCCTTCCGGCGGGTTTTTTTTCGCCCTGACTTTTGCCCCGACGCCACGGACATGAAATGCCCTCAGGAAACGCCTTCCATCAGGATTTTCAGCCCGACTGTCCAATACCCGTTGCGCGCCAATCACCAGGGCAAATTCCGGCATCAATAAAAACAGCAAAAGCGGGCACAACTGAAGAGCAAGAAGCATAGAAAGCCAGAAGACTGGACAAAAGCGCAGAAAGGCATGAAGCACAAGACCGAAAAGCCCCATCGATAAAGACAGGCGCCATTCACCCCCAAAAACAAGCCGTTCATTCCAGGCACGACACCGCATGACACATGCCGCCACAGAGCAACAAAACATCCTGAAAGACAGAGCCCCGGCAGAATGCCTGCCACCTTCCGTCACCCCTCGTTTTCCATCGATCGATTGCCCCCAAAAAAGCGTTCCTTTCACGCTGAAAACGGCCGTCGAAAATTCGGTCCCTCAAGAGAAAACCGACACAATGAAAATCCGCTGGCCGAGGGCTGGAAACTCATCTGTCACCATCACGCGATCGTGACATCGGCGTGAAGGGTAGTTGCAAGCCTCACTACCCGACATGAGCGATGCGGTTTCAAGGGCTCTCGCAGGCGGTTCACGTTCGGACAACCGCCCGTGTTCCTGCAGATCCGGAAAGCGCCATGGATGCGCTTCCTGCACGCAGGAGGACGGGCACACGGCAGGCGTGGCCTGCACCCTGCACACAGAGGGCTCAGATGAGCGGCA
>ERZ772997.517-NODE-517-length-11227-cov-4.01146_pt1 | contig 11227 bp, 10 predicted proteins | sample MGYA00511127_ERZ772997 | MGnify/ENA primary metagenome ERZ772997 (study PRJEB29015, sample SAMEA2738070) | human oral metagenome | biome: human oral; feature: human-associated habitat; material: saliva | place: China | collected 2215 ... | reverse complement strand
GTGGGCGCCTCCGCGAGAATCTGCAGGTCGAGGCCAAGGTTAGTTGCTGCGGGAGCCATCATGCGGGCCAGCTGGCCGCCGCCGATGACACCAATTACGGGTCCAGTCACAGGGTAAGTCACATCACCTAAGTGTACCGGGTTCGGAGTGTTCATGGGAGCAAGACCACATTAAGGTCACAGAATGGGTTCAACTGGGCTTCAGAGCCCAATATGTGGGCGTTGATGCGGGTGAAAGCCAGCAAAACGTGCCTTCTACCCTGTCAACGTGAGATGAAAAGGAATATCTCGTTAGCTGAGAGGTCTGTGGAAAAAATCTCAAAGGGTCAAACAACCCGCCGGGACTGTATTAACATATAAGAGCTTGTAAAGCTTGTAAAAGAGGCTGAAACAACCGTCGGACATTGCGTTACTAACGCCAACCGGCGCTAAACTTCCCTTTTCCCGATAAATCTTCGCTAGATAGGTCCCGCATGAGCGCACAGACGAAACCGACCCTCACCGAACGCTTGAAATCCCTCTGGGACAGCTACGGTATTGAGGTTCTCAAATTCGGTACCGTGGGCGGCGCCGCCTTCATCGTGAACTCTGTGACGGTGTGGGTGCTGATGATGACCATCATGTCGGAGTCCCACACCAAGGCGAAGGTCGTTGCAAGTATTGTTGCAACCATCTTCTCCTGGCTCATGAACCGCCTGTGGACCTTCCGCGACTCCCGCTCCGAGAACTGGAAGCGCGAAGCCATCGAGTTCGGTCTGGTGAACCTGCTGGGCATTCTCGTTGAGGCCGGCTGCGTGGCATTCAGCACCTACGTGCTGAACCTGCGCACCCCCGAGGCGTCCTTCATCTCCGGTACGATTATCGGTACCATTCTGGGCACCATTCTTCGCTACTTCCTCTACCGCTTCTGGGTGTACGGATCGCACCGCAAGCAGGTTGAAAAGGGCGAAGGTACCGATCACGAAGAGCTCGGCCGCATGTTTGATGAGGCCGCCGCCATTCTCGACGGCGAAGAGCCCACCAAGCAGAAGGCACGCTCTGAGGCGGCTGCATCCGAGGCACAGTCGAAGTCCAGTTCGCAGAACTCCTAAGCTTCTCGGATTGTAGAAGCGGCATAGCTAGAACGTGATATAACGATTCATCCCCCGATACGAACGGTATCGGGGGATGAATCGTTTAAAGCCCTATATGTTTATTGGCGCTGTGCTTGTTGGTGCTGTGTTTGTTGACGCTCAGTGCGGGCGTTAGCCTTCCGCGTGATTTTTCGGGCAACTGGGGAGGGGCGCCACCGGCGCTGCAGGGCTGAGAAGCTATGCGTGGGGAATCTCTACCGCACGCTCGGCAACCATCAGAGATGCCAGCTGCCCATCCTGCCAGTCCACGCTCGGGTCAGCCACAAACACCGCATGCCCCGAAGCCAAAATAGCTAGCACCTCCAGCAGTGTGCTCAGGGTCGCCTCCGAGGCATCAAAACCGTAGTCGGGGCTCAACTCCAGCGCGAGCGCCCGCTGCCCCGAAGGGAGCGTATATCCCGCCATGCGATAGGTCTGCGCCTGCGCAAGAACCTGCTCGTAGGCTTCCGCATAGCTGAAACCCTCAATGATTTCTGCCGAATCATCGGGAAGCAGACCCGAGTACTGGTCACCAAAGCTACGCACCAGGGCGCAGTAATCGAGCACCTCCTCGGCGTGCGAAGCCAGCGCCTGCAAATCGCCGGTGTAGGAAAGAGCCAGCGGTGCACGGTCAACCGCCAGAAGGTACGCGGGGTCATTCGTGTAGCCCGCCTCCTGCTCGGTGCAGACCGCGGCAACCAGCGGCTCGTCCTGATCGAGGATCGCGCCCACGCGCAGCGCCGCCAGACCCAGAACAATAGTGCGCCAGTGCAGCGGAGCCTGCAGGTCAAAACCTTCATCGGGTGCCAGTTCGCATTCTTCAACCAGCAGGTTTGCGCTCTTGTCTACCCAGTTCATGAGGACCCTGCCGGAGAGCTCAATGCGCTCGCCTGCCGCTGAATACCAGATCAGGGCGGGGGTCTGCTGAGTGCTGAGTTTCTCGAAGAAACGGTTCAGAGTCGTGGGCGCGGACGCGCCGGTGGGGGAGAGAGTAACCATGGGTTTCACTCTACCTCACGGTTCAGAAGGAGCGGAGGCGCAGGGGTGGTTCTGCTGGGGGAGGAGAGGAGAAGGGGGCGCCGGTCACCGGGCTAGAAAGTACATAAGTAAAGTAAAAACTTCTAATGGTGCTTGAAAAAACCTAATGATGAAAAACCTTTGCACTAACTAAGGTCCTATTTTGAAATACGACATGCAGATAGATTGGAAATATAAATGCTTCGCAATAAGCCTGGAAAAATACGCAGAGTATGGGCGGTAAAAAGATAAACTTTTCTTTTCGAATTGCCTGAAAAATTCTGGAAGTGGGAGCTCGGGGGACCCGTGCAGAATCGACTTCCCTTATATTTGCAGTCAAGATGCGGAATTTGCATGCGATAGAAACTGGTTTTGAAAAGGGGAAACTTGAGGTCGACTCAGGATGTGACCGGGGGCAAGTGAGGGGATGAAAAATGTATAAAGGTCAAATTCACATTAAATATGACGCCTGTAACACATACATCTAAACATTGATTAAGTCTAGTTTGACGAAACGGCGTGTCGCACGTCTAATAGATATATAAGCGTGTTTGCTCTGGAAGGGACCGTAGAGGCTGGAGCAACCATGCCACACCATACACACGAAGATTCCGTCCACGACGGATCCGCAGACTCATTAAGCTCACAATGAGAACACGGAAGGAAAACCCATGGGCTCCTACATTGCATCCGACCGCTCTGTCGCGGCCGCGCGCGTATCAGGCGCTCAGCACCGTAGCATGAATCCCACTCACCCCCTCGAAAAAGCCGCCGACGCCTTTCTCACAGACGCAGAACGAAACATGCCTGCCTGCACCGACGTATGGACCGCAGCGGCAGGGCTCTACGGAACCGAAGGCGAAGACGGAGAACTCGCCTGGCAAGCTGAAGCACTCTGCGCCCAGACCGACCCCGAAGCCTTCTTCCCCGAAAAGGGCGGCTCCACCCGAGACGCCAAAAGGGTATGCGGTGTATGCCCCGTGCGTGAAGAGTGTCTACAATATGCAATGGACAATGACGAGCGCTTCGGAATCTGGGGCGGGCTGTCAGAACGTGAACGCCGCCGACTGCGCAAGCAGGCGAGCTAAGCCAGGAAGGTACCATCTACATGCAGACCGCACGACTGTGCTCCCGCCAGACCTGCCAGCGAGAGGCGACTGTTACTCTCCACTACTCCTACGCAGACTCCACGGCACTCATTGACGCACTCTCAGAGTTCCGCGAACCCCACGCCTACGACCTCTGCGACCATCACGCTGCACGGCTGACGGCACCCCAGGGTTGGCGAGTGGTCTACAAGGTACCCGTTCAGGACACCACCGAATCCTAGAATTCAAAACCAAGATTTAAACACCCGAATGCAAAGAACCTTCCGCTAATTCATGCGGAAGGTTCTTTGCGTATGAGAAACTGGCAGATAGTACAGACACCCGCAACTCACTCAAACACCATTCACTCGAAAAGAACGCGAGATCCATGAGCAAAGAAACACACCGAGGAATGTGGGGCGCACTGCGCCCGGCCATCCGCCGCACCAACGCCGAAGAATTACTCCACGCCCGACGCACCGAAACTAAAACCAGCGAACCGGCACCGCACACCGGCGCCTTCGGACGCATCGCAGCAGACGTACCCACCGTCGCCGAAGAACCCGACCTGCCCACCGGGAACGTACCCGTCGTCCCCGCACGCAGCAAGCTACGCGAACAGGGCGTCGGCACCCGCGTACGCACCCGCACCAACGTCTCCACCGGCTTCGTGCCCCTCGTCCGCGACTCGCAGAGCACCCCCAAAAACCCGACGCTCAGCGACCTCAACCGCGAAACCATGCAGAAGGCCGCCGAAGCAGAAGCCGCTGCAGCAGCAGAAGCTGAAAAGGCGGCCGAAGCAGAAACCGTCGCTACCGCGGAGGCGGCAAGCGCCTCCACCGCCGGACGCAAGTACCGCACCGAAACCACCCGCACCGGTCACACCCATGCGGTCGCAGACCCCAACGCGCCGCTGTCCTCCCTGGCAGCCTCGCCCGAAGCGGCAGAACGCGCCGCAGCACGCGAAGACGCCGTGGAAGACACCCCGCGCTTCCTCAAGCTCCGCGCAACCCTCATCGCGCTCACCGTACCGCTGACCGTACTCATGATCGCGATCCGCGCCGTAGCCTCCGCGCCCTTCCTCTGGCTCGAATACCACCGACCCGGATTCCCCGAAGACAGCTACGGCTACTACCTGGTCGAGAGGATGCGCCTGGGCTCCTACGGCGTGGACTACATCAACAACTTTGCGCCGCGAGAATACCTTGCCCGCGTCACCACCGGCGCCGACAATACCCTTGCCTTCACCGAAGCAGAAGTGAACCACATGCACGACGTGAAGTGGGTACTGCTCATCGCCACCGTAGCCGTTGCCGTGCTCTTCCTGCTGACGCTCTTTAGCAGCATCTCCCTGCGCGAGCGCGCCCCCGGAACCATCCGCCGCAGCCTCTTTAGCGGCGCATGGATTACTCTGGGACTCATTATGGTGCTCGGCGTCGTGGGCGTCTTCGGCTGGGAATGGCTGTTCACCACCTTCCACCAGGTATTCTTCCCGCAGGGCAACTGGGAGTTCTCCGTGCGAAGCTCCCTCATCCGCCTCTACCCGCCGCAATTCTGGATCGATGCAGCAATCACCGTAGCGGTCCTCGTTGCCGCGCAGATCACCCTCCTGCTCGTGACCACCTGGCCCACCAAATACCGAAAGCTCAAGGCAGAACGCCGCCGCCAGGAACGCCAGGAACTGCGCGTCAAGCTCGCCTCCGCACGCGTCGGCGACAACTAAAAAACATCAGCCACTTCACCGCACGAACCAGCGCGGAAAGGGCACAACAAAGGGGGCTGGGCTCTACCACACGGTAGAACCCAGCCCCCTTCGCTATACCCAAGCTCGCATCGCCCGATCCTAAAACCCCAGCCTAAAAACCGAGCCTAAATCCAGGACTTAAACCACATATGCGAATACCACTGCTCATACGGAATTACCTGAGCAGTCCACAGCGGCATAAAGTACGCGCTCAACACCAGTACACCCACCAGGTAAATCGCCACCAGCGTCACGCCCAAACGAGCACGCAACACCGAACCACGAGCACCCGACAGCGCCAGACCCAAAACACCCGCCAACAGCAGGATCAGGAACGGCTCAAAAGACAGGGCGTAGAAGTAGAACATCGTGCGATTCGGGTACATAAACCACGGGAAATAGCCAGCACCGAACACAACCAGCAGCGCACCAAAACGCCAATCCCGCTTCAGCAGCAGAACCAGAAGCGCCACAATAATCGCCGGAATAAAAGCCCACCAAATCGCCGGGTTACCGATATTCAAAATAGCCTCGGAACAGGACTTCACGGTACAGCCAGAAGAACCCAGCTTCGGCGACTCATAGTAGTACGAGGTCGGGCGGCCCAAAACCAGCCACTGCCACGCCTGCGAAGAATACGTATGCGGGCTGCTCAAACCAGAATGGAACTTAAACGCCGAGACATGGTACTCCCACAGGGAACGCAGATCCTCAGGAAGCCACATGACACCCTTGCCCGGGTTCTCAACCGCCCAGCGGCGGAAATACGCATTCGACGACTGGAACCAACCCGCCCAGGTGCTCAAATACACCAGCAGACCCACACCAATCATCTGGAAGAACGCGGGGGTGCCATCACGCACCAGCGCCGTCAAACCCCACTTGTTCAGACCCACAATACGGCGAGCATTAATATCCCAGAACACTGTCAGCAGACCCATCGCCGCAATGAAGAACAACGAATTCCACTTCACGCCCACCGCGGCACCTGCGCACACACCGGCGGCGAAACGCCACAGGCGCAGACCCATGCTCGGACCCCACGGCATCGTCGGAAGCACACCGCTATTCTGGCGTGCCGCCTCCGCAATATTGCGTGCCAGCACGCGCCGCGCCTGAATACGGTCAAGCACCAGACACACAAAAGTCGCGAGAATCCAGAACATCTGGAAAATATCCAGCAGAGCCAAACGAGACTCCACCAGCATCAGACCATCCACAGCAGCCAGAAGCGCCGCAATAGTCGCCACCGTCATCGAACGGAACAGCAACCAGCCAGCATACGCAATCAACGCCACCGACAGGGTGCCAATCACAGCAGCAGAAACACGCCAACCAAAGGGATTATTATCACCAAAAATCGCCATGCCCGCGGCAATCATCCACTTACCCAACGGCGGATGCACCACATACTCCGGCGAATCCGTCAACAGACCCGACGGGTGACCGGCAGCGAAGGAAGCATTAGCGTCCTTCGACCAGCTCAACTCATAGCCATAATGCACATACGAGTAGGCATCCTTGGCGTAGTAGGTCTCATCAAAAACAATGGCATTCGGATGCGCCAAATTATAAAAACGCAGAATACCGGCAACCAGCACAATCAATGCGGGCGCCAACCAACCCCAACGCGGGGCACGAATATAGGCAACAGCGAGCGCATCCAGCAGAGAATCGAGGCTGTAACGACCACGGTCAGACGAAGAGCGGGACGAAGCAGCCGGGCCAGCCGGAGCGGCAGATGCGGGAGAAAGTAGCTTAGGTATCTTCACCCCATCAATCCTAAAGGGTCAGAACGCACGATGCACCATTTCAGCCCGTGAACGGCTTATATGACGCACCGTAGCCCGCCCGCACCAGCTGCTTTTACCGGCAACCCCGCCCGGCAAGCTCACCCGGCAATCCCACCCGACAGCGGACAGAGTGCGGGCGTTACACTTAGTGGGTACACGAAGACCAGACACAGACACGAGGCCTGCCATGACCGCACCCGCAGAATACACCGAAGAAACCGCCGACCCCTCAGAAATCACCGCCCCCTCAGAAATGGTCGAGGCACCCGAGATTGACACCGCTGACACCGCCTTTACCTCCGAAGAAGGCGGCGTGCTCATCCTTGGCGGCACCCCCATCGGCAACCTCGCCGACGCCTCCGACCGACTGCGCTCAGCCCTCGCCACCGCAGACCTCATCGCCGTCGAAGACACCCGCAAGCTACGAACCCTCGCCTCCGGGCTTGGTGTGCGCACCCGCGGCCGCATCATCGTCAACCACGACCACAACGAAGCCGAACGCAGTGAAACCATCGTGCAAGCGGTACAGGACGGTCAGCGCGTGCTGCTGCTCTCGGACGCGGGCATGCCCACCATCTCCGACCCCGGCTACGTTGCCGCCGCAGCCGTCGCAGAAGCCGACCTGCCCGTCACCGTGGTGCCCGGCCCCTCCGCGGCGTTGACCGCGCTCGCGCTTTCCGGTCTGCCCACCGGACGATTCACCTTCGAAGGTTTCCTCGCCCGCAAGGGCTCCGAGCGCACCCGCCGCCTCGCATCGCTGGCGGGGGAGGAGCGCACCATGATCTTCTACGAATCCCCGCACCGCACCGCCGCGACCCTGGCAGACTTCGTGCAGACCTTCGGTGCTGAGCGCCGCGGAACGGTTAGCCGTGAGCTAACCAAGCTCCACGAAGAGGTTCGACGCGGTACTCTGGCAGAGCTTGCCGAATGGGCTGAGGCTGAACGCATCCGCGGCGAAATCGTCATTATTGTCGAGGGCGCACAAGCCCCCGAAACCCCCGAAGCGCAGGACGTCGTGCAACTGGTTCTCGACCGTGTAGCGGGCGGCGAGCGTCTCAAGAGCGCCTGCGCCGCGGTCGCCGCCGAGACCGGCACCTCCAAGCGTGACCTGTACGAGGCGGCACTGGCTGCCCGCTCCGAATAACCCAGAACCACCCCGTAGCTTTACCCCGCAGTTTTATCCAGAGGATTTATCCATGTGTCAGAGCCATCCCGGTCCTGAAATCACCCAGGAGTACCTGAACTCCCTTGCCGCCCTGGCGAACTACACCCTGCCCACCCCCGCGGCACTTCAGGCAACCGCCCTGCCTAACGGCTGGGAACCGGTCCCCGGTGAAGTACCCGCACCCTATCAGGCGGAACTCTACACCGGCATCAGTGACGCCGAAGGCGGAGAAGGAACCCGCCGCCGCTCCACCACCGGCGAGAATGGCCGCAGCCGTAATCTGGTCTTCCCGCCCGCTCCCGAGCCGCTGCCGTACCCCATCGTGGATAACCACACCCACATGGACCTGCTCGACGGTGAAGTAGAAATTAGCGCCCGCGACGCACTCGACGCCGGTGAAAAGCTCGGCATCGCCGCTATCGTGCAGGTCGGATGCGATATCCCCTCCTCCCTGTACGCGGTCGCCGCCGCGCAGGCTGATGAGCGTGTCCTCGCCGCCATTGCGATTCACCCCAATACCGCCCCCGAGCTGGCTGCAGCCGGTCAGCTGGAGGCGGCGCTCGCCACCCTTGACGAGCTCGCCACCGCCGACCGTGTGCGCGCTATTGGTGAGACCGGCCTGGACTATTTCCGTACCGGCGAAGAAGGTATGGAAGCGCAGCACTACAGCTTCCGCGAGCATATTCGCATTGCGAAGAAGCACAACCTGGCGCTGCAGATCCACGACCGCGACGCGCACGAGGACGTTGTGCGCATCCTGGATGAAGAGGGTGCCCCGGAACGTACCGTGTTCCACTGCTACTCGGGTGGCCCGGAGCTTGCCGCGATCTGCAATGAGCGCGGCTGGTACATGAGCTTTGCCGGCACGGTGACTTTCAAGAATTCGAGGGGTATTCAGGAGTCGTTGGCGATGGCTCGCCCGGAGCTGATGCTGGCTGAGACGGATGCGCCGTTCTTGACCCCGCATCCGTTCCGTGGCCGTCCGAATGCGTCCTACATGACGAATTACACGGTGCGGTTCATGGCTGCTCACCGCGGTGAGGAGCTGGAGGCGCTCTGCCGCCGTATTCGTGAGAATTCGGAGCGGGTTTACGGTCAGTGGTAGGCGCGTACACCCTGTAGCGGGTAGCTACTCTGAGTCGCCTCGCGGTGCGTGTCTGCGTGCTAGACTGTAGCAACTACAAATAACTCACTCAAACAGCTATGCCATGATCTGGTCTGCAGTATTTAGGTACGTATAGTGCCTCAACGACGTGTTCAAAATTTGGTGCTGCAAACGTCCCTACGAGATTTTATGTTTAGCACCCGGCAACTGGTGCTATAGAGAGGACACTATGGCGAAGATTCTGAAGTATGTTCTGGGCCTGGATGGCGCGAACCGTTTTGAATCGTTCTATTCGGTGGGCGCGCCCGCGAAGGATTTTGTGCCTTATTCTGCGGTGGATAACCGTGATAATCATGTGACTAATGACGAATTTGATGTTGAACTTTTCCGTAGCCGCTGGCATCGTGACCCCACTCCGGCTGAGCGCGGTTGCATGCTCAGCCATGTGAAGATGTGGGAGGACTTTGTCGCATCGGATGCTGACTGGGCTCTGGATCGCCTGCGTATTGCTTTGGCTCCGAAGATGCGTTTGGTGAATGCAAAGAATGTTCTGGACGCCACTGTTGATGAGGTGAAGCAGCGCCTAGGCAAGGCGGAATAAGTAAGCCTCTTTGAGAAAGCCTTTCTTCGTCATATATGTATGGCGGGGAGGGGCTTTCTGCAGCTATTTTCAGCTTTAGCGCGTGAGGTATCGTGTAACGTGCGAGACATAACAGGGGGCTGCACGCCAATTGTTGGGTACTATCTTCACATGAGTGATAGGGTATTTTTATACATACAATTCATCACTCACTGACTAGGCATTTTGTTATCGTGCGCGCATTTTTTCGGCGTGCTTTGTGTTTGTCGGTGCCAAGTCAATACTCGGCGCTCATACATGGCTTCTGTCGTTTCAGATAGGGACTGTATGGGTGTGTCACAGCAAAGGGAAATTCATGGCAAAAATTCTGAAATACGTTCTGGGACTGGACGGCGCTAACCGGTTTGATTCGTTCTTCTCGGTGGGGGCACCCGCTCAAGGTTTTCAGCGTTATTCTGCGGTGGATAACCGTGATAATCACGTCACTGATGCACAATTCGACAGCAAGCTGTTCCTGGCTCGTTACGGTAAAGAGCCAAGGCCTGCTGAAAAGGGTTGCGCTTTGAGCCACTACAGCATGTGGAAGGACTTCCTCGCTTCGGATGCTGACTGGGCTTTGCTGGCAGAGGACGATGTCCTCATTTCTCCTGACCTGCAGCCTGTAGTGGAGAGGATTATCGAAAAGTATCCCCACGTACAGATGGTTAACCTGGGTGATATTTACGCTTCTGAAGCTGGCAAGTTGAACCCTCAGATGGATTATCCCCGTCTTTCGTTGCTTTCTCCTTTTGTGTACGGCAAGTACCGTATGGGTAGTTTCTATAGCTCAAAGCCCCTGTATGGTGCTGCCTTGTATCTTCTTTCGCGTTCTGGAGCTGAACGACTCGTAGAATGTTATGGCAAGACGGTTCCTGGCGTTGTTGCTGATGATTATTCTCTCTACCGAGAATGGGGGGTGGACGTATATTTGGTGCAACCCGGCCTGTGTGGTTGGGAAGGTACTAGCCTCATCCAAACTTCTGGCGTCCGTCACTTGGAAAGTCTCAAGAGCACGCAGCATGGCACCGGCTTTCTCGATCGGTTGCGCATTGCCCTGGCGCTGAAGAAGCGTATTGCGAACGCGAAGAATATTCTGGAAGCCACTATCGATGATGTGAAGCAGCGTCTGGGACGATAACCCAGAGACGGATTGGGCTGCTTTCATCACATAAAAATGTGAATACGTGGGTCTTCTGACTGTCTTATATCCCCTCCCTATCGTGTATATACGGTAGAGAGGGGATTGTTTTTGCTGTGCGCAGGTACACGCGTGCCGTACCGCGTTTTAATCTGCGGATACCTGAGATTGGTGTGTGGTGAATGATAGAATTCTTTCTACGTTGCACTACAGTGTGCGTATTTATCACACGCTCAATATTCAGACTTCACGCCATTAATGCACCGATTCTTAAGATTGACGAATCCTTCGGTTGTGCAGGTGGTCTGATGTTCTGAAAACTCATCATTAACCATTGCAATCTTCTATTGCTTAGGTTTTCTGGATGAGCTATTGAAGGGAAAAATATGGCAAAGATTCTGAAGTATGTTCTGGGCCTGGATGGCGCGAACCGTTTTGAATCGTTCT
>ERZ772997.515-NODE-515-length-11267-cov-5.94702_pt1 | contig 11267 bp, 10 predicted proteins | sample MGYA00511127_ERZ772997 | MGnify/ENA primary metagenome ERZ772997 (study PRJEB29015, sample SAMEA2738070) | human oral metagenome | biome: human oral; feature: human-associated habitat; material: saliva | place: China | collected 2215 ... | reverse complement strand
ATCTGCTGTTATCTATCGATTGGTTAAGGAATTTGTCGTTGCAAAGGAAAATCAGCTAGATTAAGAAAAACTAAATTTAATAAGATATACTGAGAAGAGAGTGAGAGATTCTCTTCTCTTTTATTTTTAAATACTTTTCTACAAAAAGCTATTAGACGTTAAAAAAAGCCTTGGTTTCAAGGCTTATTTCTGTTGATTTAGATGTGCCCCCTGCAGGGCTCGAACCTGCGCCCCATAGCTTAAGAGTCTACTGCTCTACCAACTGAGCTAAGGAGGCAACAGAAAAAGCTGAGAATGTAACTTCCCAGCTATTTTAATATGCCCAAAATGGCAGCTAGATTATTTACGAAAGGCATCAAGGATATAGGTGAAACCAACAATTAAAAATGCAAAGGCAACGACATAAACGACAAAGACACTTGTAGCTACTGGATTGAACAAAATCACTAGACCTAGTAAAAATGCAAGCAACGCTATCCACATGATATGGTTGCCAATAATAGGGAAAATCAATCCCAGACGATTGCCTTTAAAGAAAGCTATAATGGCTTCTACAATTAACCAAATTCCTAAAATAGTTGGAATGACAACTGGCAGCGTCACAAAGCCATAGGCAACGAGGTAAAGAGCTAAGAGAAGATTAACAATCCCTTGGAAAAGATGAGCTGGTGAGCGAAGCTCTTTTGGTACAGAGAAATAGCCTAAAATAGCTGCTATAGAAGAAACCAGTAAACCAAATGCAATCCACCAGCTGTAAGCAACAAGATTAGCTACTGGGTTTGTAAATAGGAAAAGTCCTAAAAGGACAAAAACAACTCCTGCAAGGAATAGCAGTAAACGATTAGAAAATTTCATTTCAATACCCCCTATATAGTATAGTTTGATAATAAAAATATTATACACCTTTTTAGAGGAAATGTCAATAAACAAAATGGAAAATTTGGAAGTTTCAGTCTGATTTATGAAAAGAAAATCAGTTTTTATTATTTTGAAAATAAAAAGAGAAGATAAAATTTGTCTTCTCTACATGAAAATATTGTATGGCATCAAAGCAAAAGTAACTGGCTTTACACTATTTGTAAAGATGTAATTTGATTCAAAAAGAAAAGATAGATTTAAAATGTGGGACAAATGATGGGGTAAATCAGTTATAGACAAGCAAAAAAGCCTTGTAAATCAAGGCTTTTCCTGTTGTATTTAGATGCCCCCTACAGTCGATTTGGAGTTAAAATAAGTAAAAATGAGTAACAAAAATATTGATAAATCAAGGTTTTGCCACTCTCTAAATCGTATGTAAAAATAAAAGGTAGAACAAAAGTAGAACAGATTATTATTTTTCTTCTTTATCACAAAATCTCCCTACGGTAGTAAGGAGATTTATTTTTTATTGTGATTTTTTGCGTTTACGGTATACAAGACCGATAGAAGATAAAGCTGTGATAATCGCAAGAGTAGCAGTATTAGTACGCTTTTCTCCTGTATTTGGAAGTTGTTTCTTAGGTTCTGCTTTTACATTTGTAGCTTGTGCAGGAGCTTGATATGTTTTATCGTCTTTAGTTCCTACTGTCGCAACTACTGCTTTATCCTTAGCCTTCCCATCCACAACATCAACAACTTTACCGTTAGCATCAGTAACTTCTTTAGGTTGACCACCTGCTTTACGGATTGCATCTGCTTTGTCTTTCAAAGCTTGCAAGCGTTGTTCTTCTGCAAGGTATGCGTCATGGTCGGCTTTAAGTTGCTTAAAGTTCTCATACCCACGAGCCTTAGCTTCTGCGATACCCTCAAGGCGAGCCAACTCTTCCTTGGCAGTTTCCAACTCAGCACGGAGGACACCAAGCTTAGATTTAGCATCAGTAAGCTCTTTGTTCAAAGCCTTAAGGACTTCATCACGCTTAGTAAGAGCAAGTTCAAGAACTGTGTGAGTATCGCTAGCTTCTTTAGACGCTTCACGTTTACGAGCAAGGTCTTGACCAGCTGACTTACGAGCCAATACTGCTACATCATGAGCCTTAGTAAGGACTTCCAATTCACCTTTAGCAGTTTCAAGCGATTGGTCAGCAGTAGATTGTTCAGCTTTAGCAGTCTCAAGAGCTGTTTTAGCTTCAGCAAGAGCCTTAGCCTTGTCAGTAGCATTTGATTTAGCTAGAGCAAGCGATTCCTTAGCAGTTTGCAAAGCTTTAGTGTCTTCAGCCAATTTAGATTCAGCGTCAGCAAGAGCCTTTTCAAGAGCTGGAACATCAATCTTGTTACCTACCAAATTAGAAAGATGAGTACGAGCATTAGTAAGAGCTGTTTCAGCGTTGGTGTAGGCAGTTTGAGCTGATTGGACGGTTGATTTGGCTTCTTTAGAGGCTTTGAGAGCGTCTTCGTAAGTTGATTGAGCCAGTGAAAGTTTTTCTTCCAAGGCTTTGGTATTGTTATTTGAAGTTACGACTTTAGTTTTGTCGAATTTGGCATTATCAGAGATACCATTGTCTGATGTTCCATCGATGTGGATATTGAAATAACCATTCCTTTTTGGTTGAATTCCTACGCCAATGTATTGTTGATACACTAGATCGGGCTTATTAATATCACTTAGTCGTGCAAAACTAAGAGCATGCGCCCAATTAAGACGAGAATTTGAATCTGAGTCATAGAATAACCCAATAAGAATATTCTCGTAGATATCTTCTTTAAGTTCTGCTAAATTCGATACTTTGTTACTTGAGCTGAAACCAAGATTCTCTGCAAGGAGAACACCATTCTTCTCACCTACACTATCAATAGCCTTAAAGTCATGGTTTTCTTCTTCTTTAGATGATTTTGCAACTTCTCGAGCAATACGAATAGAATCTTCGGTTACAATAGCACGTGGTCTACCAAAGGCATTACGGATTTGGTTTATAAGGTCAGCCGTGAACAAGTTGATTTCACGTTCTACTTCTGGAGTAAGATTTTTAATGTCTACAGGAATATTTTTGTCCTTAGATGGAGCCTTATACTTGTTAGGATTACCCTCTAAACCAAGTACCCCTCTGTTTTCCAACTCTTGCTTTCCTAAAACCTCTAACTTAGTTGAAATAGAAGCACTACGAGTATTAGCATACTCTTTTAAAAGTTTAACATACTCCCCACTAAGATTAAGACGTGCTTGACCTTTAGTTGCGTCAGCAAGCTCTTCTTTGGCACGGTCGAGGTCGGATTGGGCTGTAGTGACTGCCTTATCTTTGTTAGATTGGTCAGCTTTAGCATTAGCAAGGGCTGTAGTGGCTTGAGTAAGATTAGATTCAGCTTGAGATACCCCTCCTTGTGCATCTTTGATAGCTTGTTCTTTGTTAGATTGAGCTTCTTTACCATTATCAAGGTTAGTCTGAGCAATCTCTACTGCCTGAGAGTCATCTTTGACTTGGTTAGTAAGTGTAACTACCTCTTTTTCAAGGGGAGCAACATCAGTAGTAGATGAAAGAGAATCTACTTTATTCTGAGCGTCAGCTACCTTATTAGCAGTATCAGTGGCAGTTTTCTCAGCATTCGATACTACCTTAGTTTGGTCAGCTACCTTTTCAGCAGTCGCAGATACAGACTTATCAGCATCAGCTACAGTCTTTTCAGCCGTAGCAAGCTCATTAGCTTTCTTGTCAGCGTCAGCCTTAGCCTCAGATACCTTTTCAGGTGTAACAGACTTAGCTTCTTCTACTTTCTTAGTAGTATCAGCGATAGTCTTTTCAGCATTAGCAATGTTTGCTTCAGTAGATGCAACAACTTCTTTTTGATTAGCTACATCCTGATTAGCTTTATCTGAGTCAGCCTTAGCCTTATCAACATCTTGTTGACTCGGAACTTTAGGGACAACCTCGTCCTGAGCAACTACCCTAGTTGCAGGCTCATTAACGGCTACCTCAGTCTCACTAGCAGATACAGTAGTAGATACCCCTAGAGCCGAGATTGCAAGCGTTGAAATAACTGCACCTGTGCGCAATTTCTTGATGGTTCCGTGACCTTGAGTGTTTGATTTCATCATATAAACTCCTTTTGATAGTTTTATAATGCTATTTTATCACATTGTTTCGCTTTTTAAAACTATATAACTGTTTTTTTCTCTTTTTAAGTAGTTTTTAAAGGACATAAATTTCAGTATGATAGGATTTAAAGAGGTACTGAGATGACAAAAACGAACCTACAATCCTATATCAGCAAGCGAATCCGCCTACTGAGATTGCAAAAAAATATCACCCAACAGCAACTAGAGGAGCTGGCGGACTTACCATTAAAATATACTTATAAATTAGAAAACCTTGAACCAAATATCAAAATCAAGACTCTTGAAAAAATCATGGATGCTCTGGACACAGATATAGAAAGTTTCTTTGATATTTCTCTGACCGAAAGTAATCCACTGATAAATCAATTATTGTTTAAGCTGGAAAAATTAGCACCTAGTAAGCAAGAGAGGGTCACAAAACTTCTAATTGATTTTCTAGATGAGATAGAAAAATAAACCAAGTCACATATAGCATGACTTGGCTTTTTTATATTCTATTTCAAGTAGTTATCAAATCCATTTCGCTCTCGTACGTCCTTGATAAAGCTCTCTATATTATCCCAATCCTCGTACTCCTCAGCAATCCTAAATGTGTCAAGACGATTAGCTACTTGAGAAAATATTTCAATGTTTTCTTCGGATTCAAAGATTTTTTCAACTAAAGGTAGATATTCGAGAACTTTCGTTAATAAGCTCTTATTTTTTAATAGCGTAGGTAAAGCAAAATGACGACTGCTATCTTTTTTCATGCTTTCTAGCAGTTTAGGAAATTCTTTATTTTCAATACGCTTTTCAATGATGTTTGTAACTTTATCCATTGTTTTAGAATCATTTTCTTGAATAGCTTGACAGGTATTTTCAGCTAATTCATAAAATTCTTCATTTTTCATGATAGCATTATAAGATTTTTGACTGATATATGCTGTAGTAGATGTCGGCATACCAAAGTAAATTTTTTCAAGAGTTTTGAAACCTACTTCACCATACAATTCATCTTCTACATATCTTAAGACAGCTTGGTAAGTATCTGTTTCTCCCTCTAACTCTTGATATTCTTTAAAGCTATCTAGTTCTTCTACAAGATTCAAGACAACACATGCGATTAATAATTCTTCTTTATTCTTCATATTGAACTCCTTAATAATTAAGATTGTACACATGATAACATTTTTGAGAGACAACTTCAATAGCAGTTAGGGTAAGCCTTGAAAAGCCTATTAAATCAAGTTTTTTTTGTTAGGGGTGACGATACGGGTTATATGATTTACTATGATACTGTAAGCTAGTTCTTACAAAAAATCTTGTAATAAATTAAATTTGTCACACAGTAGCATTTTTGAAAGGAAATGTCAATAGTGATTAGGGAAGCTTTGAAAAGCCTATTAAATCAAGCTTTTTTGTTAGGGGTGACGATACGGGTTATATGATTTACTATAATACTGTAAGCTAGTTCTTACAAAAAATCTTGCTCAATTCTTAACAAGTAAGAAAGTAGGTGATTATCATGTACTAAGAAATAGGTAGCAAAGATATTGACAAAAATTATTTCGCTTTGTCATCTAACTATAGAAATTTTGAGGATTTTTAAAAATGGAAATTTCGAAAATGGTAATTAAAGGTCAATGTCTAGGTGTCGGAGAATGGAAAGACTATACTACACAAGAGATATTTGGTTCTACTCTAGACCTAGGTTTTCGAACTGCAAACGGTAGATTTGCAATGCAATCTATTAAGGTTCAGAACATTGATTCACGAGATTTCGAATCTTATGTTGATTCTATTATTGAACTAGATTTGACAGATTGCACAGTATCAGCTTACAGTCAGGGTTCACGCTCTGTATTGTCTATTAGAGCAAAGAATGCAGAAGTGCAAGGGGTCATTGATTTATAGTATAACAGAGGAAGTTTTCACTTCCTCTGTCAGAAAGAAGGTAAACCATGTATACAATTTTATTCACCATCATTCTCAGTCTGTTATGGCTTTTTTATAAATACGTTGAAGTACAGCAAAGGAATATACAAGAAAAGATTCTCAATCTGTATATAGGTAACATCGAAACTGACATAGAGCAGGTTATAGAAAAGACAGCTTCTTTATCAGGGCAGAAGTTACTGCTTAATAATCGCTATATTCGGAATATTGGAAGTTCTGAAACACAAGATTCTCATGTTTGGAGCTTTCCCATTATGCTAGCTAGTAAGCCTGATAACGAAGAAGAAGGCTACATTCAGCAGGTGTTTTTAGTTCAACTTGACAAGTATATAAGGGGAACAAACTGCATGGCTCAATGGTCAGACAAGAACCACCGCCTGATAGTCAATCCAACTTTTGGAGATATTTTACGATATAACAATCAGTATCATATCAATCTGCAACTAGAGTTCTTATACAATTAAAAGGTGGTATAAAAGTGAAGTGTTTTAAAGACAAGAGACTATTTGACGAGGGATATTCATTTGATTGGGATATTCCTGTAGAGAGAGTCCCGCATGTTCTTATAGTCGGTGCGAGTGGGGCTGGTAAGACATTTGCTACCAAGCTTTTTCTCGCCAGCTTTGCTTATTCCTACCCAGATAGTCAATTTTTAATAGCTGATTATAAGGCAGATTCAGACTTTGCATTCTTAGAAAATTCTCTAGCTTTTAAGAAGTTTGAGACTGTCTCAGAAATCCTATTTAAGGGGTTAGAGATTCTTGAGAAACGACAAAGAGGTCAAGATATTTCTCGTAATTTTATTTTGATTTGTTTTGATGAATTTAATGCTTGGCAGAACAGTCTGGACAGAAAAGCTCGTGAACAAGCAATTAAAGATTTTACTCGTCTGATACAGTTAGGTCGTTCGTTTAAAATTTATGTAGCCGTTGCCCAACAAGATGCGCACAAACACTCTCTGAGCTTGTCTAGAGATTCTATAGGCACAGTTATAGCTTTAGGGAAACTATCTAAAGAAACTATATCCATGCTTTTTTCAGATGAGAAAGAGAGCATAATATCAAATAACCCTAGAGGAGTAGGATATATGAAAATAGGTGGGAAAAGTAGTCGTCTTATAGTAGTGCCTAGTTATAAGATAATACCTATAGAGAGATTAATAAAAAAGGCAGTTGAACGCTCCAATTGTTACTTTGAATAAAAAATTCCAGTTGTCTCACTGTAGCCGTGAGGCGAAGGTGGGGACAACTGGATAAATATCTTTAATGTGGGTAGTGTAATCACCCACGTTCCGTATAAAAATAGAAAGTAGAATAACTATGTACACAAGTTATGAAATTAAAAAAATTTTATCCGACAATGCAAAACGAAATGTCATTATGACCAGTATTGATGAAGTTACCTTTGTAATCAAACCAACTGAGGATACAATAGGTGAATATCCAGAAAGATGGAATCAAACAGCTCCACAGATTGCTGAAATAATCGCTGAAAAGCTGAAATTGCCATTACTTCTGGGAGATTATTCGCCTCCAGAACAAAGACTGCCTGCAGGTTATACAGATGGTTTTGCTTTTAAAAATATGCCGTATTACTTTTCTATAGCTTGGCATTATAGAAATTTTACAATGGGTATTATTGTAAAATTTTCTGCGTCTGCCTTATCTTACTACAAGCAAGTGTATGAGGAATATTATAATGAGGCTATTGATGTCAATATTATGGCTAAATTACTAAATGAAGAGTATTGGGAACTTAGATTAAGTCGTATAGACTTAGCAATAGATTATTTCAATTACGATATGACAGTAAATGAGCTTTATCAAGGAATAAAAAATAAACAAATTCTAATTTTAAATCATAATGGTAGAAAAAACATCTCTAATATTTCTGCACAAGAAGTTAATGGTGTAGCTCAGACTATCTATATAGGAAGTAAGAAAAAAAATATACAAACTCTATTGCGCATTTACAATAAATACCAGGAACAACTTGACAATCGTGGACGCTATGTTCACGTTGTGAACCTGTGTGATTCTTGGATACGTATGGAAGCTTCCTATAAAGGAACATACAGTAATCAAATTTTGGCATTGTTATTAACTATTAGTAACGCAAATGAACTTAGTCAATTGATAGTAAATAAGATGATTGATAAATATGGTTTTTACAATTCAGAAGATGGTTTACCTATTCCTTTTACAAAAGATTTGTTTGTAGGTTCAGGTCATTTCCCTGAATTAGAATCTCTTTCTTCAAGAAATAATTATTTATTAGCTACTATTTCTTATATTATGAAAGGTAGTGGTCTCTTTCCATTGTTAAAAAAGATTGAGGAAATTTGGGGAGTAGAGGCTCGTAATCATTTTATTATTCGTTTAATTCAAGAGTATGAGTGGAACTACATACCAAACCAAGATGTTGAGCTATGGCTTAACAAATTTGGTTCAGAACTCTCTCAATTAAATTATAAAGAGTATTTTGAAGATAGTTTTAAGCTATTCTATCAAAAAAACAATATCACTCCGAAACGACCTAAAAACAAAGAGTAATATTGCTTGAAAAATAGTATAGGGATGATTTTCACCATCTCTAGCTATTATCTCATAAAAAAGGAGAATTTTCTATGACTGAGATAAATAAAATTACTGTTGATTTAATCAATGTAGAGATACAATTGCCAGAAGATAAAATTATTGTCGATAGAAAAGAATATGATAATTTACAACATAATTCTTCTCAAGGTAGATATATGACCTTATCTGATGTTCTACAACTTCTATCAGTTTCAAGACCGTGGTTACTTGATAATGTATTGTATAATCCAAAAATCCGTAGAGAAATTGATGTTGAATTAAATCCAAATGGGTTTGTTAAATATCCTGAGAATCAAGGTGGACGCTATTTCTTTTTGGCGAGTAAAACCAAACAATGGTTTGAAGATAACTTCAGAGAAATTATGGTATAATAGCCTTGGCAAAACCTTGGTTATCTAATGAAAGAGGTAACTAGTGGCAACTTTTAGACAACGTACAAAAGGTGGTACATGGGATTATAGAATTGTAGATAATAACAAAAAACTGCTTGCATCTAGAGGTGGATTTAGAACGAAGAAGGAAGCTGAAAAAGAAGCTTTAGCCATCGAATTAAAATTAATGTCAGGAGCAAAAATTAATTCGCAAGCTAGTTTATATGAGTTATGGGAAGAGTGGTTTGATGTTGTTGTAAGACCACTTGGAAAAAGTGAATCAACGCTTTTTAAGCATAAGAAGCGAGGAGACTTGATAAAGGAGCTTTTTCAAGATAGACCGGCAACTTCTATTCGTTTTAGCCAATATCAACGAGCTTTAAATTCGTATGCTGAGAGGGTTACAAAAGATACTGTAGCACGACTAAACTCAGAAATCCGAAAAGTCATTCAGTTTGCTCAACGTGACCAATTAGATATAGTTGATTTTACTGATGGTGCGATTATTTCAGGGATGAAGAAAAGCAAGACAACAGACGAAAAATATATTGACAATATTGAAGACTATTATAAGATTTTAGTTCATTTAAAAAGTCATCTTAATTACAGTAAATCTGTGATTCCTTATCTTTTGTTTGTTTCCTTTAAAACAGGGATGCGTTTCGGAGAGATTTTAGGTTTAACTTGGGATTGCATTGATTTTGAAAATCAAGTCATTCACACTTATAGGCGGTACTATAATTATAAATGGAGACCACCCAAAACGGACACATCTGTTAGAGATGTACCCGTAGATGAAGAAACATCTGATGTTTTGAAATTATTAAAGAAAGAACAAAAGATTGTCTATAGAAATCAAGGTATTAAGGAAAAAGAAAATTTCCTCTTCTATGATACTGTGTATGGAGTTCCTAGTAACAATGCTGTAAATCAAAGCTTACAATCGATACTAAAAAAACTAGAAATTTTTCCATATAATTTAACTGCTACGGGTATAAGGCATACTTATGCGAGCATGTTGCTTGCAAAGGGAATTGATATCTGGGTGGTTGCTCATGTAATGGGACATAAAAATATAAAACAGGTAACAGAAACATATGGTCATCTTTTAAAAGAGAAGAAAGAAAAAGAACATCAGATTATTCGAAACCTTTTAAGTGAGTATTCGTTGGTAGAACAAAAGTAGAACAGATACGAAAAAAAGCCTTTAGAATAAGGCTTTTAGACACTAAATTATGCCCCCTACAGGGATCGAACCTGTGACCCACGGATTAAGAGTCCGCTGCTCTGCCAGCTGAGCTAAGGAGGCAAAGAAAAAAGCTGTATTGGTGCCGAAACTTCACGGTTTGTATTGAACCCGCGCAATTAAGCAGGTGGGCAACTCGCTCTAACTGAAGCTGCTTCCGCGTGACACGGCTTGCACGCTGTTAGAAGTCTTTTGTTTCCCTAATAATACAAAAAATAGTCGGTCAACACTTAAGTGTGAAGTCGTACACCACAGCGTTTCTATGTTTATATGATACCACTTTTTCAAAAAAAATCAAGAGGAAAGTGCAATTTTTTGAAAAGGATTTCAGATTTTTCGCAAACGGTCGATAGCTTCCTTTCTTTGAGCCAAAGCCCGTTCATATTTACCAGTATCTTCTGCTTGGAAATAGTGATGATTACGAATTTTTTCTGGTAGATAGTCTTGCTTGACCCAATTTCCAGGATAGTTGTGTGGATAGAGATAGTCTTGGGCATTCCCCAGTTCCTTGCTTCCACTGTAGTGCCCATCACGCAGGTGTCGCGGAATAGGCAAGTGCCCTGATGTTTTGAGGTCGGCAAGAGCCTTATTCATAGCTACATAGGCTGAGTTGGATTTTGGAGAAAGGGCCAAATCAATGACGACATTGGCAATGAGAATGCGGGCTTCTGGGAAACCAATCCTTTGTGCAGCACCCAGAGCAGTCACGGTGTGAATCTGGGCTTCAGGATTGGCCAAACCGATATCTTCATAAGCGATAACAGTCAAACGACGAGCGAGACTTGGCAAATCACCAGCCTCAATCAAGCGAGCAGCATAGTGGAGACTGGCATCAACATCCGAGCCACGGATGGACTTTTGCAGGGCTGAGAGGACATCGTAGTGACCATCCCCATCCTTGTCCATGGTAATATAGCTCCTTTGTAGGCTATTTTCCATGATGTCAAGAGTGATATGGCGGATCTCCTTGTCATTCTCAGGGGTAGAGAGAACAGCCAGGTCCAGTGAGTTGAAGGCAGAGCGAAGGTCTCCGTTGGTAGAGGTTGCGATGAAATCCAGCGCATCCTCATCTAGCTCAACTGGGAAGTCAA
>ERZ772997.513-NODE-513-length-11289-cov-7.46804_pt1 | contig 11289 bp, 7 predicted proteins | sample MGYA00511127_ERZ772997 | MGnify/ENA primary metagenome ERZ772997 (study PRJEB29015, sample SAMEA2738070) | human oral metagenome | biome: human oral; feature: human-associated habitat; material: saliva | place: China | collected 2215 ... | reverse complement strand
GCCGCTCACGAAGGCACCATGGCAGCTCACTTTGGTGAGGTGGCGCAGGGCTAGAGCAAGCACCTGCAACATGCCCCTTGGGGCTCAAAGCGGCGGGCTGCACCGTTGCCTTGAGCCTCAAAGGGCTTCTTTAGTCTGTGCCGCTCAGGAATTCTAATACGCCGTTTTGACCGTTATATTGATGAGCATGGTATAGTGCATCGTCTTGCAGCCGAAGACGCATGTCAACTCAGTAATCGTTACCCCTCCGACAAATACCTTTTAACCGCAGAACAATGTTCTGAAGCCCTACTGACCCAGGTGTTTTCACCCCGCATTGCAGCTCCCGAGGTTTTCCGCCAGTTTGTCTATGCGTGGCTTACCGGAAACGGCGATCTGCATGCCAAAAACCTGTCAATTGTGGAGAATCGTAAAGGGCAGTATGAGCTATCCCCCATCTACGATATCCCTTCAACCGCCCCGTACAGGGACAAAAGCATGGCGCTTCTTCTAAGCGGGAAAAAAGATGGTTTATCGCGGCGTAGGTTTCTGACATTTGCACATAACATAGGTGTGTCGTCCAGGGTTGCCGAGCATGTGCTTGAAGAAGTTCTTACAGGCACCGAACACCTAGCCGAACAAGCACGTGAAGAGTTGCCATTCGATTCACACCGCATGAAGGAGCTTCTCAAAGTTTTGAAGAACCGGCGCAGGTCCCTGCTATAGCCGCGCTGACTTTATACACCACGACACCCTATCTTTTGGACGGTTCTCAAGCCTTCAATGTGCAGCATGTCTTTATGTCATATTTCGGCGGGGAACCGTAATTCTGACGTGTTTTTAATAACCTATCCGCCGGTGGGCTAGGCAATGGTGTGGAGCAGAAGATGGAGCACTGCAGACATGAAATACGCCGGTGGTGCGCCCGCGAACTAGCGCACTACCGGCGGTGCCGCACGAGCCCGAACTGCCCCGTGAAGGGCGGGTATTTTATGGGCTCAGCGGAGGCTGTTTTATTAGCTGCCGCTAGGACAGGCGGCCCAGCTGCGCAAAGAGTGATGCATTAATGCGGAAGCCTTCAACAGTTTCGTCAATGAGGGCCTGCCGCTGCTCTTCGGTCAGGGGCGCGTTATCGAGCAGTTCTCGATAGCCATCTTTGAAAATTTTGGGCTTGGGCAGTTCAGTGAACCGGTACATGCTCAGCGCCTCGGCGGGAATGCCGTAGTGGCGCGCCACCAGTGCAGCGATTGCTTGACCACCCGACAGGTCTCCCAAGTAGCGCAGGTAGTGGTGCGCTAGGAAGCGTTCAGGAACGTTGGCGGTGGCGTTAATTCGTTCCACATATTCGATAGTTGCCGGCAGTGGCGCGTCAATATCTTGCTGCCCTAGTGCACGGATGTCGTTGCGGATGCTCGCGGCGCGGTCGAGCCCTTCAATGGTGAAGGGGTCGGTGATGGGGTTGCCTGCCTCACGCAGGTTTGCGGAGATCGTTTCCAGAGCCTCGTAAATGTAGGTGTACTGGTTGATCAGGCGCAGGTAGGCGGCGGTATCGAGTTTACCTCCCATAAGGTCTTCCATGAAGGTGGAGTGCTCGGCATTGTCGTGCACATTTTTGGTGCCCGCTTTGAGGCGGGCAGAGAAACGTTCGTTAGTTGTTTCGGGTGCGCAGGTAGTAGTCATAGCGGGTTCCTTAGTTGAGTTTGAGGGTTTGCGGCGCCAAATTTTTTTACTGACACCGTGTCATCAAGATTAGCTAATGACATATTGTCACTAAAACTTGGTTTTGGCAATACCTCTACCAAAATTTCTGCTAAGGTAACCCTTAGAGAGCTCGCATGCCGCCCTAGACACCTATTACGTTACACAAATCTTCTCTAATAGGTCTAGACTGGAAGCGAACATCACATCACCCTTTCGAAAAGAGAGTAGTCACATGTCTGTCTCACCCAGTGCTAAGCGCTCCTGGGCGTTTTTAGCCAGTGCCGCCGTCGGCCTTGGCAGTATCGTCTCCACACCCGTCGCATTCGCAGATACCACAACCACATCCGTAGCCTCTCAAACGCAGGTGCACAACACCGCAGATTCTTTCACTCAAGCAGAAATAACATGGGGGCTCAGAGATTCCTTCCGCGACTACTTGCTGAGAGGAGTCGCCCAAGGCACCCAAAAGCTGGCCAGAGTCGGCACTAACCCCAAGGGTGAATACACTTTCGGCGAGTTTGACGCCTCCAAGAGCAGAGTCACCGACGACGGCTATGAGATCGTCTACACCGGAAGCAAAATCCACTACACCGGGCACCACGGCGTGCTGGAAACCATCATCACCGACTTCAGCATCATTATCAGCAAAGACGGCAAGGGTGAGGTGCGCGCCAATGTTCAGTCCCGCCCCTACGAAGGCACAACACCGCAGCCGCTGAAGTCATACCAGAATATTAAACTGGGCACTTTCGACGCTTCAGATCTCAAACACGACGGCAATAACATTTCTCTTGCCGCCAGCGACAAAACCAAAGTAATCCTCGCCGAGGAGGCTACCCCTGTTTTTGCTGGCTTCTATGATGCAGGGCAGAAACTAGACGCTATCTCGTTCAGTGGGCGTATCGCTCGGGGGTCCGCAGAGACTCCCGCCCAGCCATCACCCAGCGAGAAGCCCACCGCACCGGCACCGGTCCCTGAGGCCCCTAAGACGAACACCGTTCAGCCGGAAGCGCCAAAAACCGACCAGCAACCGGCTGCCGATGCCCCCAAGGCCGAAGAGAAACCCGCAGCCCCAGCACCCGCAGCCCCGGCTCTGCCCAATAACAGCACGAACACCGCCAAAGGGCATGTGGTTGAGTCCGGCTCCATGCAGTGGGGTATCCGTGATTCCTTCCTGCGTTACCTGTCAACCCTCGCACGCGGCAGCATCCAGGTCAGCGGTATGGAGAAAACCAATGCTGGCGGACTGAACTGGACCAAGGCATCCGGCGCCTTCGACCCGGCTACCCAAACCGGCCAGATCTCGTTCGCTGGCGAGGTGCATATCACCGGGCACCACGGGCAGCTCGATAGCACATTCAGTAACACCCGTCTTGTCGCTGTCAACGGCAAGGGCTATTTGGTGGTGGATGCCGAGGCACTAAACCTTAAAGGCGAACACAATACGTTCAAAGACCTCATAATGGCCGAGGTGGATCTGAGCGGTGCCTCCTACGAGAACAACGTTTTTAAGCTCTCGAACGCGGCTGTAACCGTGACTGTTGCCGGTTCGAATGCTCTCTTTGCGGGCCAGTACAGTGACCCTGATAAGCGCGCCATGGCACCGTTGAACCTGTCGGTGAAGCTTGGGGAGCAGCTGACGGATCTTAACGTAAGTCAGCCTGACATCGCCAAAGCTAATCAGGGCGGCGGCAATACCCCGCAGCTACCCGGCACTGGTGATAATAGCGACAGCACAGCCAGTGGCGGTTCGGGGGTATCTTCTTCCGACTCCTCAAGTAGTGGCGACGCTTCTTCCAGTAGTACCCTAAGCAGCGGCGGCTCAGGCTCGGGCACAACCGTCTCCACCAACCCGGCCCAGCCGGTATGCGTGCCCGTTACCCGAACCCGTAAGGTTGCGGTCGCCCCAACGACCGCAGCAAAAGACGTGGCGTCCGCCTCAGACGGTAAGGTCGTCACGGCTGAACTGGGCTGGGGTGTGAAAGATTCTTTCCGCTCCTATGTGCGCGGCGGTATCGCCAACGGTAACTGGGATTTGAGCGGAACCACTTTTGCTCATAATACGTTCAACTGGTCAAGCGGCTCCGGAACGGTGAAAGATGGTAAGGGCTCAGTATCGTTTACTGGTTCAATCCATTTCACCGGCCACCACGGCGTACTCGACAGCACAATCGCCAACCCGCGCCTTGACATTAACGGCTCCAAAGGCGTCCTGTACGCGACCCTGACCAGCAACAATATGGAAGGCAAATCCAACAGCTACGGGGAAGTTGCCTTACTGGATGTTGACCTGAGCGGTTTGCAGACCTCTAACGGGTCGGTCTCCGTCAAGGGTGCATCAACCAAACTGACGGAGGCGGGGGCTAAATCATTCGCCGGTTTCTACTCCGCCGGGCAGGACATGTCCCCGCTGAGCTTCAACGCTTCGCTCTCAAAGAGCGGTGAGTCGAGCACACCCGCTGCAGCACAGCCGACCGAGAAGACCATCACCGAAACCGTGTATGAGGGTGAAGGGTGCGATAAGAAGCCTCTGGCTCATACGGGTGCTAGCGGCGTGCAGAGCAGTGTTGCCGGTGGCGTCTCAGCGTTGCTCACCGGGGTGGGTGCACTGTTCTATGTGCGTCGTTCACGTGCTCAGACATCCGATAACTAGGGCGTAGCGTGCACTGCTCGGGGTGCGGTGAAGGTGAAAAAGCCCGCCGCACCCCTCAACTTATTTCGCATCATTATTCACACTATTCACAATATTTTTGAGAGTGAACTCGTATGTTTATCCATTCACTAGTGAGCGGCATCAAAGCCCCCGGCTGTTTCTCACAGAAAATTGCTGCCCTCATGATGGCGGCGTTGCTTTTCACCCTATCCGCGTGCGGCATCGGCACCCAGAACCCGAATAATGCCGCCTCATCACAGGCAGTAGTCAGTGAGGAACAAAGCAGCGCTGTCCTCGCTGAGCTAGCCCAGCAGCTTAAAGACGGCAAGGCCGCTCACCCGAAAGAAGTGACCGGACCCTCAAGCGCAAAGAACACCCCCGAGGTGCAGGCAATGGTGGACACCCCCACCCCGCAGCTGCCGGTAACTTTTAAGGACTACACCGGTAAAGAGGTGACTGTTAAGTCGGCGGAACGCATCCTGGCCCTCGATACGTACGGGACTCTGGCACAGGATGTGATAGCTCTCGGCTTGGGCGGACGACTGGTGGGGCGTACAGTCTCTAACACGGAGCAGTCGCTCTCGAAGCTTCCGGTTATGACTCAGAACGGGCACGACCTCAACGTTGAGGCTATTCTCTCCGCCAAACCAGACGTGGTGTTCCTCGACTCGTCAGCTTCTTCACGTGATGCGGCGCAGAAACTGGAAAGCTCCGGTATTACGGTGGTACTGACCGACACGAACCGTAAAATGAACCTCATTATTCCCCAGCTCAAGCTGGTGGCGCAGGCCCTCGGCGTGCAGGAGGCGGGGAATACGGTGGCTGAACGCATCCAAAAAGACCTTGACTACGCAACCACCACCTTGAAGGAAGTCGCTCCGCAGGGAGATCAGCGCCTGTCAATGGCTTTTCTGTATGTGCGCGGTAACTCGGGAGTGTTCTTCGTGCTTGGAGACGGCTACGGCGCAGATGAGCTGATCACTGCCGTAGGCGGTCGAGGTGTCGCCGCCGAGAACGGGATTAAAGAGATGACAATGGCCAACGCCGAGGCACTGGTAAAGCTGAACCCAGACCTTATTCTGGTCATGAGCCGCGGCCTTAAATCCACTGGAGGCGTGGACGGGCTGGTGTCCCGCCCGGGAGTGGAGCAGACCACCGCAGGTAAAAACCGGCGCATCGTAGATATGGATGACGGTCAGATCCTCTCGTTTGGTCCGAACACCCCAGCAGTCCTGCTATCGCTGGCGAAAGCCATCTACGCCCCAGAAGGACAGTAGTGGAACACGTAGCAGAGGACTTAGCGGTTACCTCAGAAACAGCCCGGCGGCAGTCAGCCGACGGAGTGGACCTCACCAAGGTGCAGAAACCTGTGGGTGCTGGGGCCCCAAAATACACAAACCCCCGACGTACCCGCGCGGTTGTGACGCTTTCGGTACTGGTTGTGACCCTCGTGGCTGTCACCATAGTGTCAGCCGGGCTGGGCCAATATAATATTCCCACCGACCAGGTGCTTGCCTCGTTCGCCCGCAAATGGGGTTTCATCCCGCCACAGCAGGAGTGGGCGATCGCTGACAGCACCCTGTGGAATGTGCGTTTCCCGCGCGTGCTTTTAGCCCTTTTCGTGGGCGCTGCATTGGGCTGCTCGGGAGCTGTTATGCAGGCGGTGTTTGGCAACCCGCTGGCTGAGCCGGGAGTGGTTGGTATTTCTTCAGGTGCAGCTGTGGGTGCCTGCCTGGCTATTGTGCTGGGCCCCCAGTTGAGGGACACGTTTGCGGTACCGACCTTCGCCTTCATTGGGGCGCTAACCGCAACGGTATTGGTGTATGTTCTCTCCCGCTCGGGTGGGCGCTCGCAAGTGGTGTCAATGATCCTGACCGGTATTGCGGTAACAGCGGTTGCAAACGCGGCTATCGCGTTCTGCGTTTATGTTGCTGACAGCACCAGCCGTGACGAGATCGTGTTCTGGCAGATGGGGTCGCTGAACCGGGCCAGCTGGACATCATTATCGAATATGTGGTTTGTTGTGGTTGCGGCGCTACTGGCCTGTTTCATGATCTCCGGGAAACTTGACCTTTTGGCGTTGGGCGAGCGCGCAGCGCAGCATTCGGGGGTGAATGTTGAGCGTCTGAGAATGCTGGCTATCGCGGCAACAGCTCTTTTGACGGGTGCGGCGGTGGCGCATTCGGGCATTATTGCGTTTGTGGGCCTGATTATTCCGCACCTGCTGCGGCTGCTGCTGGGGCCGTCGAATAGGGTGCTGCTGCCTGCTTCTGCACTGGGCGGGGCGCTGCTGGTGTCTCTCTCTGATTTGGTGGCGCGCACGCTTATCCCGTTCTCCGATATGCCGATCGGTATTTTCACGGCACTGGTGGGTGGGCCTACGTTCTTTTTCTTGCTCCGCCGGTCGATGCGTAAGGGCGGTGTGTGATGCTGCGGGTCGAAAACATTTCGTACTCGGTGGGGTCTCGGCGCATTCTTGAGGATATTTCATTTGAGGTGCACGCGAACGAGGTGGTCTCACTAATTGGCCCGAACGGTGCGGGTAAGTCTACCTTGTTGTCGGTAATTGCTGGGGATGCGAAGCAGGATTCTGGGGTGGTGCAGCTTGATGGCGCCTTGACGAGTTCGTATTCTCCGCGGGATATGGCGCGTCGACGAGCCGTGCTGCTGCAGAAGACTCAGGTGGCGTTTTCGTATACGGTCCGTGAGGTGGTGGCGATGGGCCGCACTCCGTGGCACGGCACCATCCGCATTGATGAGGACGAAGCTGTTATTGAGCGGATGATGATCCGAACAGAGGTGGCCCAGTTCGCTGAGCGGGATATTACGACTCTTTCTGGCGGTGAGAGCGGGCGGGCGCATCTGGCGCGCGTGTTTGCGCAGCAGACTCCCCTGCTGCTTTTGGATGAGCCGACGGCGGCACTGGATATTAGGCATCAGGAGCAGACTCTCAAAAGTGCTCGTGACCTGGCGTCGGAAGGGGCCGCGGTGTTGACGGTGCTGCATGATTTGGATGTTGCCGCTGCATATTCTGACCGTATTGTGCTTTTGCAGCAGGGGCGGGTGGTGTGCGTTGGTTCCCCTGAGCAGGTGTGTACGGCGCAGCGGTTGAGTGAGGTTTATGGATATCCGATTGAGGTTTTGAAGCATCCTGTGACGGGGCGTTTGTTGATTCTGCCGCTTAGGTAGCAGGAGCCCACCCCCACATTATCTATTCTGCATAAGGAATATACCCCACTTCCCGCGTGTTTTCAGGAAACACACAGGGAGCGGGATTACCTTTTATGCCCGTTGAACCGATAGACTGAAAAATAAGCTTTGCCGCCTGAGTAGCGGGTCGGTAGAGGCCCGCTGGCCTTTGAAGGAGAGTACTGGTTCATGAGTTCCAAGCCGCAGAGTACATCAACAGCGGATTCTGCGACCGCAGGTTTTGTTCCCGAGTACTCGGCGGATGCCCATAATGGCTCTGCGGAGCTTGCATCCTGTGGACTGAGCACGGCCGAGGTTGAACGTGCCGTCGCAGCTGGGAAGGTAAACACACAGAACAATAAGTCTTCCCGCACCCTGTGGAGTATTATGCGGGCGCACCTGTTTACGGTGTTTAACCTGGTGCTGGGGCTGTGCGGCCTGGTCGTGATTCTGTACCAGCGTTGGGCAGATTTGCTGTTCTTATTCGCGGTGGTAGCGAACGTCATTATTGGCTTTGTGCAGGAGTACAAGGCAAAACTTGAGCTTGACCGGATTTCTCTGCTGGATCGTGCCCCGGTGTCTGTGGTGCGTGACGGCAAGCTGTCCGAGGTCCCTATGGAGACCTTGGTTGAGGGTGACGTGGTGGTGCTCAAACGTGGAGACCAGGTGCCTGCAGATGCGGTGGTGCTGACCTCTGATTCGATGGAGCTGGATGAGTCTCTGCTCACTGGTGAGAATGACCCGATTGCTAAACGTCCTGGCGATATGGTGCTCTCGGCATCCAGTGTTTTGGCCGGTACCGGCCGCGTGCTGCTGCAGGCTGTGGGGGCTCAGTCGCGGGCGAGCAAAATCTCTGATGAGGCGCGCCAGTTCTCCCGCATCCAGTCTGAGCTGCGTGATGCGCTCGACCGCGTGGTGCGGTGGATTACTTTCGGCCTTGCCGTCATTATCCCGATTGTGCTGTGGGGCCAGGTGCGTGCCGCAGGTGGCCTTGAAGTTGTGAACCGTGATGGGCTCTGGGAGAACGTCGCTATCGCGGTGGTCTCTTCGGTGGCGTCAATGATTCCGCAGGGGTTGGCGCTCATGACCACCCTAGCGTTCGCAGCGGCGGCGGTGGCGCTGGGACGTAAACACAATATTTTGGTGCAGGAGCAGCCTGCTGTTGAGGTGCTCGCCCGCGTGGATACGGTGTGCTTCGATAAGACTGGAACCCTGACCGAGGGCGGCGTGATTTTCGATTCGGTGCGCCCGTTGAGCACCCCGGCCCAGACCGAGGCACCGGAGGGCGACCAGTGGCGTGTGTCCTTGCCGAAGGGCTGGGATGAGGCGCTGGCATGGTTTGGTGCCGACGAGAACGCGAACCCTACGGCAAAAGCGCTCACCGGCGGTTTTGCGGATGCGCCTGCTGAGAAGACCAGCGGAGTGGTTCCGTTTTCTTCGGCGCTGCGTTTTAGCGCGGTTGAGTTCACCTCGTCAGGGGCGTGGCTGTTGGGCGCCCCCGAGGCGCTTTTGGATCAGGGCACTATTGAGCGTGAGCGCGCCGCTGAGCTGGCGTCTTTGGGGCTGCGCACTATGGTTTTGGCGCATGCCTCCGCAGTGGTGCGTAACGATGACGGCAACCCGGTGCAGCGCATACCGACCGATCACACGCCTGTGCTGTTCGTGATTTTCCGTGAGAATGTGCGCGCTGATGCCCCCGAGATTGTGGAGTATTTTGGGCGTCAGGGCGTGACGTTGAAGGTGTTCTCTGGTGACAACCCGTTCACTGTGCGCGCTGCAGCTAAGACCGCCGGCATGGATGTGGCCGCTGGCGCTATTGACGCCTCGACACTGCCCGAGGACGGCCCGGAGCTTGCTGAGGCGGCAGAGAAATACAATATCTTTGGCCGTGTTTCGCCTGAGCAGAAGAAGAACATGGTGATCTCCCTCAAGGAGAAGGGGCACGTGGTGGCGATGACCGGCGACGGCATTAACGATGCGCTCGCCCTCAAACACGCCAACCTTGGTATTGCGATGGGTAACGCGGCACCCGCGACGAAGGCTGTCTCACGTCTGGTGCTTCTGGACGGCAAGTTCTCTTCACTTCCCGCTGCCTTGGAGCAGGGCCGCCAGGTGATTGCGAATATTGAGATGGTGGCGAACCTGTTCCTGACCAAGACGGGCTTTGCGATCCTGCTGGGTGTGGTCTTCGGTCTGATGGGGCTGATCTTCCCGTTCCTGCCCCGCCAATACTCGACCGCGGATTTCCTGATTGTTGGGGCATCCTCTTTCGCGCTGGCACTGCTGCCGAATTCACGCCGCTATGTTCCGGGGTTTTTGCACCGTGTGCTGAACTATACGGTTCCGAACTCCATTATTGTGGTGGCGATGCTTCTGACCGTGAATTTGGCGGCGCTTCTGGTATTCCCGGGAACCGATATGCGGCAGGTGCAGACAGCTTCTTTCATCACCCTGGTGATTATGGGATTGTGGAACCTTGCGGCAGTGGCTAGGCCGTTTAACAAGGCACGTATCCTGCTGTTTGGGGCGCTGCTTGCCGTATTCTTTGCAGCATTATTGGTTCCGGTTTTGGTGCGGTACCACCAGTTTGAGGCTCCGTCGGCGCTCTTGTTGTGGCTGTCGGTGGGTGCTGGTGTTTTAGGGGCGGTGCTGATTGAGGTGAATGCGCACCGCTCACGCCGCTGGCAGAAGCGTCATTACCCAGACCTTGAGGTGGCGCCTCTGCGGTTCTTCCCGCAGAAGTAGCACCTAGGGCTTTGGTGAGCACGCCGTGTGTTTGTGCATCTTAGCGGGTGCACGGATGCACGGCGTGTCTGGGTTTTGCCGCGCCTGTGGGCCTGTGTGTAGTTTTTTGGTTCTTCTTGCTTTCTGAGGCAAAACCGATTACAGTACTGAATAAAACTTAAGGTTGTTTTGAACAGCCTTTAGCACAGGGTTGTTACTGGTTTGGCAGGCAAGACCTGAGTTACTCCGCTGCTGGGCGTATTTTACGTTGGTGGCACCCGTGTATTCGGGCACCCTTATACGGGTGTTGCGCACGGTGAAGGAGCTGACTCGGGTCTTTTTTGTTTTCCAGGTTGCGTCTTTTAGCAGCAGCCCGCACAGACAATATCGCTAATTATCCAAGGGATGAACCGTGAAGAACCACGAGCTTGGCGAGAAGATTCTTCAGGGCCTAGGCGGCCCCGAGAATATCGCCCACTTTACGCACTGCGCAACACGTTTGCGTGTTACCCCATCTTCGAATGAGAAGGTGGACCGCACCAAGATTGAGAACCTGCCCGGGGTGCTGTCGATTATTGAGCAGTCTGGTCAGACTCAGGTGGTACTTGGTGACCGCGTTGAGGCGGTCTATAACGAGATGCTGACCTTACCGGGTATGAAGAACCTGGGTGAGGATGATGACTCCAAGGCTAAATCATCCGGTGGTAAAAAGGCTGGCTGGCTGACGAATGTTTTCGATGTGCTCTCCGATTCCTTCCGTCCCCTGCTGTGGGCGCTGCTGGGCACCTCCATGATTCTTACCTTGATCGTGTTCCTGCAGCAGTTCGGCTTCTTCGGTCAGTACACCGACCTGACCGGTCAGAGTGTGAACATTGATATTGTGAACGGGCCGCGCCTTTCTGATAAAGACGCCATCAAGGTGCTCGAAGCCGAATGGATGAAGCAGTTCGCTTTCTGGTATATCATCAAGGCGGCCGCGCTGTCGGTACTGAACTTCATGCCCATTATGCTTGGCGCAACCGCCGCAAAGCGTTTGGGCGCGA
>ERZ772997.507-NODE-507-length-11388-cov-3.38869_pt1 | contig 11388 bp, 8 predicted proteins | sample MGYA00511127_ERZ772997 | MGnify/ENA primary metagenome ERZ772997 (study PRJEB29015, sample SAMEA2738070) | human oral metagenome | biome: human oral; feature: human-associated habitat; material: saliva | place: China | collected 2215 ... | reverse complement strand
CCTCCGCTTCTGCGACTGCGACCTCGTCGAACCCGGTTCCCGCAGCGCGCGCCTGGACCGGCCCGCAGACCGGCCTGCCCGGTGAGGGCAAGTATATTGCGTGGACGGTTGATGACGGCGCCGACCCGGAGGTGGTGCGCGCCTACGCGGAGTTTGCCCGCCGTACCGGCACGCGCCTCACGTTCTTTATTAATGGTCAGTACCCGGCGTTTAGGCAGCATCGTGACCTGTTGTTGCCGCTGGTGAAGAGCGGCCAGTTGCAGATTGCGAACCACACGTATAGTCATGCGGCGTTGACGAGCCTGACGGATGAGCAGATTGTGCGTGAGCTGACCCGTAATGATGAGGAGATTGTGCGGCTTTTTGGGGTGTCTTCGAAGCCGTATTTCCGCCCGCCGTACGGGTATTATGATGAGCGCGTGTTGGCGGCTGCGGCGTCGTGTGGTTTTACGCGCCCGGTGCTGTGGTACGGGTCGTTGGCGGATTCGTCTAATATTTCTTCGGCTGAGGTGTATGCCTATGCGGAGAAGTATGCTTTGGCTCAGCATATTCTGATTGGGCATTTGAATTATCGGGGTGTGGTGTCTGAGCTGGACCGTATTCGGGGTTTGTTGGATCAGCGCGGGTTGACGACGGTGACGATTCGGGACTATTACGGGTGACCCCGGCGGGTTGGGGCTTATGCCGGTGGGTATACTGGGAGGCATGATGAAGCTTCCTCAGAACCCTATTCTTCGGCAGGTGCACCGTTTTCGTGAGGCGTTGCTGTTCCTGCTGTATTACACGGTCTCTTTTCAGGGGGTGCGCTTGATGCGTACGCGCCACCCGCGTTTGGCGACGGTCTGGTCGGTGACGTTGTGGCTGAAGATGGTGTTGCGTGGTATGGGTCAGCTGGTGCGTATGCTGGTGCCGGTTCTGCAGGATGCGGAGGCGCGCCGTGCTCGTGCTGAGCGTGCCCGCGCCTACCAGCCGCGCTAGACCTGATGCCCGCAGGTTCTGACCCCGCGCGGATTCTAGGCTGATATGACGAAGCCCCCTTGTACTGGAAATAGTACGAGGGGGCTTTCGCTATAAGAACGGGCAGAAGCCTAGTGCTTCTTCTTCGGCTCGCACGCCACGCCGTCACCGTCTCTATCTAGACCAGGGCGGTAACCCGGCTCACCACGATGCAGAGGCGCCGCACCAGCCGCACGAGCATCAGCGCATGTTTCGTAATAAACACTCGACTGCGCCGGTGCCTGCTGCTGAGCAGGAGCCTCAGCCGCCGGAGCCTGCGCGGGCACCTGCTGGGCGGGTGCCTCCGTAGCTACCGGCGCCTGCTGAACAGGCTCAGCCTGCTGCGCGGGAGCCTCAGAAACCGGAGCCGCCGGAGCCTGCACGGGAGCCTCAGTCGTCGGAACCGGAGACGGGGTTACCGTCGGAGAAGGAGACTCCGAAGGAGTCGCAGACGCACTCGGCGTCGGAGAAGAACTAGGAGTAGCCGAAACGGAAGCGGACGCAGAAGCAGACGTCGACGATGACGAAGCAGAGGGCGTGACCTTCGGAGCACGAATAGACGAAGAGCAGCCGGTCAGCAGCAGAGCACCCGCAAGAACACCAGCGGTCGCGGCGTGAATTTTCAACACAATATTCCTTTATAAAGTGAGTGGACAAGGGTGTTCACCGTAGAACACACACTCAAGTGTAAAGGAAAACTACCTCACCCGCAGACACTATTGAACCTTTCAAACATTCCGACAAGGGACGAAACACCAACCCGGCACGGCAAAGCCCCTTTGTACCAGTTCACACAGGAACCGGCACAAGGGGCTTCGTCGTTAAACATCGCCATGGGAGTGGGGCCTCAGAAAGAGGCGGCGGGAAAACAGGCTAGGAGCAGTTGCCGTTCACATCGCAGGACGCGCCAGCAGCAGCCGAGCCCGCCTCCGCAACGCCGTCACCCGCCGCGTCACCCGAGGCGCCCGCCAGCGGGTTCAACAACTCAACCTGACGGGTCTGCTCCCACACATGACGCAGCGCCTGCACCAGCGCCTCCGCAGGCTGCGCACCACTGACCGCCCACTTCGACTCAATCAAGAAGAACGGCACACCGTTAATGCCCAGCTGGCGCGCCAACTGCTCATCAGCACGCACGTGCTCCGCGTAACGGTCGCTCTTCAACACAGCCTCAACCTCGGCGGTATCCAAACCAATCTCAGAGGCGATATCCAGAATCGACTCGTGATCCTGCACCGACCGGCCCTGCGTAAAGTACGCCATCTTAAACGCCTCCTGCGCCGCTGACGCCAAACCCTGCTCCGCCGCATACTGAATCACGCGGTGCGCATCAAACGTGTTACCGTAGCGTGCCTGCCGCCACTTGAAATCCAACCCCACCTCGCGGGCACGAGACGCCAGCGACTCCTGGCTCGCAATCGCCTGCTCCAAGGGCATGGAGTACTTCTTAGCAATCAGCTCAGGCAGCGAACCAGCCGGATGCTCCGTAGCCGACGGGTCCAGCTCAAAACTATGCCACACCACCTCAACCTCGCCGCGGTGCTCAAAGTCGGCAAGCGCCTGCTCCAGGTTTCGCTTGCCCACGTAGCAGAAGGGGCACACAATATCGGACCAAATATCAATACGCATGGTAACTATTCCTCTCATACTCGGATGCGGCACACCGCCGCGCTGTACGCTCACCTAACGCCCCGGCTAGCGTGTTTATTCCTCAGTTTTTCTTCCAATCGGGTACGGCAAAGCCCCCTCGAACCGGTCCGTAAAGGAACCGGAGCCAAGGGGGCTTAGCACACGCAATATACGCGACCCTATCGGCGGGCAGCCGCCGGTGCGGTCGTGGCAGTAGCCGCGGGAGCAGTCGTAACCGCAGGTGCGGCGGTCGCACGAGCCGGCGGAGCAGTCGTTGCCGCCGGAGCCGTAGTAGCCTGCTGGCTAGCCGCTACCTCATCCTCATAGCGGGTGGTCGGAGCCTGAGTCGGAGCCTCAGTAGTAGGCTCCGGGGTAGGGGCCTCGGTGGTCGCCTCAGGTGACGGGGTGTGCTCCTCCGGGGTAGGGGTCGGCGAAGGAGCCGCCGCCTTAATCTCTTCCTCGGATGCGTCACCATAATAGTCGCGAATCGTCACCGCAGTCAGGCCGCGGTCATCGAGCAGACCCTTCACCTTATCCAGGATCGGGATGATCGTCTCGTAGTTCAGGTGGCCCAGCACAATCTGCTGCGGCAGCATGTAGCGGATGCAGCGCGTGTAAATCACGCGGGCGCTCGTCTTCGCCTCATCGCCGGTAGTGCCGTTCCACATGACCGGGCGGGTAAAACCAATCTCGCCGGCAGCCTTCAGCACCGCATCGTTATAGCGGCCGTAAGGCGGGCGGAAGTACGGCTTCGACGAGACACCGAACATGCTCATAATCTCGTCTTCGTTACGCTGCAACTCTTCCTTCACACCCTCAGCATCCAAGGTGGTCAGGTCGGCGTGGTTGTACGTGTGGTTCGCAACCTGAATCTGGCCGCTCTGAACCAGCGGACGCAGCAACGACACATGCTCCTTAAAACCGGTGTACGAAGCGTTAATGAAGAACGTCAGGCGAGTATTCGTGCGCTTCGAGAACTCAGCGTAGCCGCGAATCGCCTCCGGGCTCGCACCGTCATCAACAGTCCACGCAATATACTTGCCGTCACCAACGAGAGAATTGCCGATGCCGGGCCATTCGCGCGGCTTATCAACCGGGTTGCCAGCAGCGGCAACCGTCGGCGAATTCGTGGGTGCGGGGCGAGTAGCAGCAGTAGTCTCGCCACCAGCCTGATACGGAGTGAAATTACCGCTGGTGCCGTCGTAGTCATTCGACTTCTTCGAGCAGGCAGCAATCAGCGGAAGCATAGCAGTGCCGAGCACAAAAAGTCGGCGGTTAGGCTGTGAGTGGGTCATACTCTCCAGGATAACGCCCCCACCTGCAAGGAACGAATCTGAACAGCGAATACACCCTAAATAATGTGCACATCACACCGCGCGCTCAGCACCACAGTATTAATAGGTATAAAAACTAGGTATAAGAACACAAAATCAAGAAGCCTCAAGCCGGTAACGCTCCGCTACACTAGTGGGATGGAGAATTTGGGCACTCACGAACTGCGCAACCTTGTGAACGATGCTGCCGACGAGGCAGTCAACATCGGCTACCGTGTTGCAGACCGGCTGCACCGGTGGCGTGAAAAGCGCGCCATCGCCGCCGGCCGCGAACCCATCCTCGTGCCCTCCGAAGGCTACGGACGCGCCCCCTCCGACGGCAACCCCGGCTGGGTCCGCATCATCGCCCGCGCACTCTACAAGACGGTCAGCCTCGAACGCCTGCTGCAGGTCGTAGAAGGCACCCAAGACACCGCCAACCCCATGCGCGGCTGGCGCTCCTTCACCGCAATCGCAATGTCCGATGCGCCCGTCACCATCGTTATCGACGGCACCAAGTACGAGGCGCACACCGACCGCGGCGGCGTGCTCGACGTCAAACTCTGCATCGACCTGGAACCCGGCATCCATGAAGTCATCATGTACGTGCCCGGCTCCCGCGCCGTAGCAACCAGCGTCTACATCGTTCCCGAAAGCCAGAAGCTTGGCGTCATCATGGACGTCGACGACACCGTCATGGTCACCATGCTGCCGCGCCCCCTGGTTGCCGCCTGGAACTCCTTCATCCTCGACGAGCACGCACGCATCCCCACCCCCGGCATGGCGGTCATGACCGACCGCATCCGCCGCAGCCACCCGGATGCGCCGTTCATGTACCTGTCCACCGGCGCCTGGAACATCACCCCGACCCTACGCCGCTTCCTCAGCCGCAACGGCTACCCGCGCGGCACGTTCCTGCTGACCGACTGGGGCCCCACCCCCGATCGCTGGTTCCGCTCCGGCACCAACCACAAGGTTGAGTCCCTGCGCCGCCTCGCCGAGGAATTCCCGCAGATGAAGTGGATTCTCGTCGGCGACGATGGGCAGCGCGACCCGTACATCTACAACGGCTTCGCGGTACGCTACCCGGACAACGTGGCGGCAATCGTCATCCGCAACCTGACGGTGGGGGAGACCATGCTCGCCTCCGGCCGCGTGTGGAGCGACTACCGTGCCGAACAGATGATGCGCTCGCCGCTGTGGATCGAAGCCACCGACGGCGTAACACTGAGTAAGAAACTACGTGAGCTGGGCCTGATCGATTTCTAGCCGGTTGTGTTTCTCCTGCGCCTCACCGGTTGCTAAAACCAGCGCTGATACCCAGTAAACCCACCGCAAATACCGCGAAATACCGGTATATGCGGTGGGTTTTGCTGTTTCAGCGGAATTAACCAACTTAAACCCACGACACACCGACTCATCAAAAAGAGTTAAAAATCTTTTCTACAGCTTTAATCACACAGCTTAAACCCGTTCGAAGGGGGTTAACCCTCGCCTTTAAGAAAGTCCGTTCTGCTTTAAAACCGCGCCGTTCCGCGCAAGAACGCGTGAGAGTTAAGATCTCTTTAAAATCAAGCCCGAATCTGCCGGGTTTTATGCCCCCAAACGCATACATGAGGTTAACTGAACCTCAACTCAGCGGGCGAATGAACCCTTAAAAATCCTGACCAACTTAAACCCCACCTGTGGATAACCCGGCGCACCCCGCGAAAATCCAACGAACTAGCCCCGCGGTAGGGTGTGGATAAGCTGTAGACACCCCCTCTTAAGTGGGTTCAGCTGTGGGTTTATCGAACGAAACACGCCCCTCACACCACATCATCTTGTGGTGCAGAAAAATCTCGACACTAGATGTAGTATTAATACTCGGTTCCACCACTACGGCACTTTTGAGCGCCCTGCCCCCGCGCAGGAAACCGCCACACCCCACTAGGAGGGGTAGCGGACGGTACCGCGCTCACCGTCAACACCACGTGGTGAACCGCAGACGAAACACGCCAGATTCATTCACGAGATAACCCCGCCTGAGCGGGAGAAAGTAAGAGGCATTCCCATGGTAGTGACCGTGTACACCAAGCCGCAGTGCGTCCAGTGCAACATGACCTACCGCGCCCTCGACGCGAAGGGTATCAGCTACACCAAGGTTGATATCACCGAAGACGCTCAGGCCCTCGAAATGGTCAAGTCCCTCGGCTACATGCAGGCACCCGTCGTCATTGCAGGCGACGAGCACTGGTCCGGCTTCCAGCCCGACAAGATCAACGCTCTGGCAGCGTAACAACCCAGCCGAAACCCGCACAAACGGGAATCGGCACGGAACTCACACCGGCACACGAGAATAAGGAGTACACATTGAGTACCGCCCTCACGCCCAACCCCGTCGACGAGCACGCAGAAATCCGCAAGATTCTTATGGATGCACGCAACGCCTCCGAGGGTCGAGCGACCGAGGTCCTGGACGACACCGCGCCGCTCATCGTGTACTTCTCCTCCATCTCCGGTAACACCCACAAGTTCGTGGAGAAGATCCGTGCCCGCCGCCTCCGCCTGCCGCTGCGCACCGGCGAAGACACCCTCATTCTTGATGAGCCGTTCGTGCTCGTCGTCCCCACCTACGGCAAGCCTGAAGGCGCCGGTAACGTTCCCCCGCAGGTGGTTAAATTCCTGAACGTGGAGCAAAATCGCAACCACATGATCGGTGTGATTGGCTCCGGCAACACCAACTTTGGTCCGCTCTTCGGTATCGCGGCAGACATTGTCGCCAAGAAGTGCGATGTGCCCGTGCTCTTCAAGTTTGAGCTCATGGGCACCGATTCAGATGTAGAAAAAGTCAACGAAGGATTGGAAGCATTTTGGACGCAAAACTGCCCTCAGCACTAGAAACTCTCGGTGCGAGCCACAGCGGCAAGAGCGTGCCCGAGAAGTTCAAAGGTATGAGCTACCACGAGCTGAACGCACTGCTGAACCTCTACGATGAGAACGGCCAGATTCAGTTCGATGCAGACCGTCAGGCTGCACGTCAGTACTTCCTGCAGCACGTCAACAACAACACCGTCTTCTTCCACGACCTGGAAGAGAAGATCGAGTACCTGATCGAGAACCAGTACTACGAGCCGGAACTCTTCGACAAGTACAACTTCCAGTTCATTAAGAACCTGTTCAAGCGTGCCTACGCTGTGAAGTTCCGCTTCCCGACCTTCCTGGGTGCCTTCAAGTTCTACACCTCCTACGCGCTCAAGACCTTCGACGGTCAGCGCTACCTGGAGCGTTTTGAAGACCGCGTCTGCATGGTCGCACTGCTGCTGGCAGAAGGCAACGAGAAGCTTGCCGAAGACATCGTCGACGAGATTATCTCCGGCCGTTTCCAGCCGGCAACCCCGACCTTCCTCAACGCAGGTAAGAAGCAGCGCGGCGAGCTCGTCTCCTGCTTCCTGCTGCGCATGGAAGACAACATGGAGTCCATCGGCCGCTCCATCAACTCTGCACTGCAGCTCTCCAAGCGCGGCGGCGGCGTGGCATTCGCCCTGACCAACCTGCGCGAGTCCGGTGCGCCCATTAAGAAGATTGAGAACCAGTCCTCGGGCGTTATCCCCGTCATGAAGCTGCTGGAAGACGCCTTCTCCTACGCAAACCAGCTCGGCGCACGTCAGGGTGCCGGTGCCGTGTACCTGCACGCACACCACCCCGACATCTATGCCTTCCTGGACACCAAGCGTGAGAACGCTGACGAGAAGATCCGCATCAAGACCCTCTCCCTGGGTGTTGTCATCCCCGACATCACCTTCGAGCTGGCGAAGAAGAACGAGGACATGTACCTCTTCTCCCCGTACGATGTGGAACGCATCTACGGCGTGCCCTTCTCCGACATCAACGTCTCCGAGAAGTACTACGAGATGGTCGACGATGCACGCATCACCAAGACCAAGATCAACGCACGTGAGTTCTTCCAGACCATCGCAGAGATCCAGTTCGAGTCCGGCTACCCGTACGTGATGTTCGAAGACACCGTCAACCGCGCGAACCCCATCGCCGGTAAGGTCATCATGTCCAACCTGTGCTCCGAGATCCTGCAGGTTTCTGAGCCGTCCACCTACCACGCTGACCTCGGCTACGAGACCGTCGGTAAGGACATCTCCTGCAACCTCGGTTCGCTGAACATTGCACTGACCATGGACGGCGACGACTTCGGCAAGACCGTGGAAACCGCGATTCGTTCGCTGACCTCCGTCTCCGACCAGTCCGACATCCGCTCCGTACCCTCCATCGAGCGCGGCAACAACATGAGCCACGCCGTGGGTCTGGGCCAGATGAACCTGCACGGCTACCTGGCACGCGAGCACGTCTACTACGGTTCCGAAGAAGCGCTGGACTTCACCAACATGTACTTCTACACCGTCGCCTACCACGCAATCCGCACCTCCATGCAGATTGCTAAGGAACGCGGCCAGCGTTTCGAGGGCTTCGAGAACTCGAAGTACGCATCCGGTGAGTTCTTCGCCAAGTACATCGAGAAGGAATGGGAACCGCAGACCGAGCGTACCCGCGAACTGTTCGCTAAGCACCACATCCCCACCCGTGAAGAGTGGATTCAGCTGGCTGCTGACGTGGCACAGTACGGCATGTACAACCAGAACCTGCAGGCTGTTCCGCCGACCGGCTCCATCTCCTACATCAACGGTTCGACCTCTTCGATTCACCCGATCGCTTCGAAGATTGAGATCCGCAAGGAAGGCAAGCTCGGCCGCGTCTACTACCCGGCGCCGTACATGACCAACGACAACCTGGAGTACTACCAGGACTCCTACGAAATTGGTTACGAGAAGATCATCGACACCTACGCTGTGGCAACCCAGCACGTGGACCAGGGCCTGTCGCTGACCCTCTTCTTCCGCGATACCGCAACCACCCGCGATATCAACCGCGCCCAGATTTACGCATGGCGTAAGGGCATCAAGACCATCTACTACATCCGTCTGCGTCAGATGGCTCTTGAGGGTACCGAGGTTGAAGGCTGCGTATCCTGCATGCTCTAGCCCGAATGCTGTGACGCATTCAGCCTGAGCTGGCACACTATAACTAAAGACTGGAAGGGGCGGTTACGGTAAACACGAAACCCGCCTGCGCGACTGGCTGGGCGCGCGTGGGACCGTAACCGCCCCTTAAGAATCGGAGAATTACTAATGAGCGAAAAGGTGAAGCTCGTCGACCACGTGGTTGAGGCTATCAACTGGAACCGTATTGAGGACGAGAAGGACCTTGAGGTTTGGGATCGTCTGACCGGTAACTTCTGGCTGCCGGAAAAGGTGCCGCTGAGCAACGACGTGCCCTCCTGGAAGACCCTGACCGAAGAAGAGAAGCAGCTGACTATGCGTGTCTTCACCGGTCTGACCCTGCTGGACACCATCCAGGGTACCGTCGGTGCTGTGTCCCTGCTGCCGGACGCTGTGACCGCGCACGAAGAGGCCGTGTACACCAACATCGCGTTCATGGAGTCCGTGCACGCAAAGTCGTACTCCTCGATCTTCTCGACCCTCGCTTCCACCAAGGAGATTGACGAGGCATTCCGCTGGGCTTCTGAGAATGAGCACCTGCAGAAGAAGGCGAAGATCGTTCTGTCCTACTACACCGGTGACGACCCGCTGAAGAAGAAGGTTGCCTCCACTCTGCTGGAGTCCTTCCTGTTCTACTCGGGCTTCTACCTGCCCATGTACTGGTCTTCGCACGCGAAGCTGACCAACACCGCTGACCTGATTCGTCTGATTATTCGTGACGAGGCAGTGCACGGCTACTACATTGGCTACAAGTTCCAGCAAGGCCTGGCGAAGGAGTCCGCTGAGCGTCAGGCAGAGCTGAAGGAGTACACCTTCAACCTGCTGTACGAACTGTACGAGAACGAGGTGGCGTACACCCACTCCCTGTACGACGGTGTGGGTTGGAGCGAGGACGTTAAGAAGTTCCTGCACTACAACGCTAACAAGGCTCTGATGAACCTGGGCTACGAGCCGATGTTCCCGGCGTCCGTGACGAACGTGTCCCCGGCGATTCTGTCGGCACTGTCCCCGAACGCTGATGAGAACCACGACTTCTTCTCCGGTTCTGGCTCTTCCTACGTGATTGGTAAGGCTGTGAACACCGAGGATGAGGACTGGGACTTCTAAGCCCCACTCGCCCTGAGATATAAGGCTGAGATAAACCGTGCGGAACCCCCGCGTGTCCACTATGGATGCGCGGGGGTTCCGCCGTTTAACCGGCTGCGGAAGCAGGGGAGCGGCGGCGGAGAAGCGGGGGAGCGGGAGCGGTTTGCCGGTTCCGACGGTTCCAACTGCCGGAGTTTTTGCCTTCACCCCGTAGCATAAAAAATTATTGATATATCGGGGTGCGGGGCGTACTGTTGGACTACTATCCCACAACCCCGAAAGGAACACCCATGCGTTCAGTTGTTATGGAAGCCCCCGGCAAGGTCGTCGTCAACGAAGTCGACAAGCCTACCCTCCTCGAACCCACCGACGCCATCATCAAGCTCGCAGCATCCTGCATCTGCGGATCCGACCTGTGGCCCTACCGCGGCGCACAGCCCGTAGACCACCGAGCAATGGGCCACGAATACATCGGCGAAGTCGTCGAAGTAGGCTCCGAGGTCACCACCGTAGCCCCCGGCGACTTCGTCGTAGGCTCCTTCTGCATCTCCTGCGGCGAGTGCGAAACCTGCACCGCAGGCTACCCCTCCCGCTGCCTCAAGGCAATCGCAGCAGGCGACGCCTTCATCGGCATGCGCTCCAACGGCACACAGGCAGAATACGCCCGCGTACCCTTCGCAGACGGCACCCTCGTCAAGACCCCCGCAGCACCCACCGCAGAACAGATCCCGCACCTGATGGCGGCATCCGACGTACTCGGCACCGGCTGGTACGCAGCAGACGCCGCCGGCGCAGCTCCCGGCAAGACCATCGTCGTCGTTGGCGACGGCGCAGTCGGCCTGAGCGCAGTCATCGGCGCTAAGCAGCTCGGCGCGGAAAAGATCATCATCATGTCCCGCAACCCCGAACGTCAGGCGCTCGCTAAGGCATTCGGCGCAACCCACATCGTGGAAGAGCGCGGCGAAGAGGGCATCGCCAAGGTCATGGAGCTCACCGACGGCGTGGGCGCACACGGCGTCGCGGAGGCTGTTGGCACCCAGCAGTCCTTCGACCAGGCTCTCGGCTGCGTACGCCACGGCGGCTACATCGGCTTCGTGGGCGTGCCGCACGACAGCTCCATCGGCACCGATAAGCTCTTCGGCAAGCAGGTTCACCTGGAGGGTGGCCCCGCCCCCGTGCGCAAGTACCTGCCGACCCTCATCGATCTGATTTACAAGGGCGAAATTGAGCCCGGCAAGGTATTCGACCTGGTTCTGCCCATTGACGAGGCAGCTAAGGGCTACGAGGCAATGGACCAGCGTACCGCCACCAAG
>ERZ772997.506-NODE-506-length-11391-cov-4.32948_pt1 | contig 11391 bp, 7 predicted proteins | sample MGYA00511127_ERZ772997 | MGnify/ENA primary metagenome ERZ772997 (study PRJEB29015, sample SAMEA2738070) | human oral metagenome | biome: human oral; feature: human-associated habitat; material: saliva | place: China | collected 2215 ... | reverse complement strand
AAGTCCTTCGGCTTTGCGCGCCTGGAAGAGGTTCTAACGCCCAGCCCGGATCGGGTGGAGATTACCGACCCTATCGGCCGTCAGATTGGCACCATGACCCTGCAACATATGGCTTATCCTGCCCAGCTCAAGGCTAAGCAGGCCCTGGTTAAGCAGGTCTTCAGTCGCCTAGGGAAATTTCCGGAAAGTCTGGAAGTCCGGCCAACTCATGGCATGGACCATCCTTGGCAATATCGTAATAAGGCGCAAATCCCGGTGCGGACTGTCAAAGGCCAGCTAGAGACTGGCTTCTTCCGCAAGAATAGCCACCAACTAGTGCCGGTGGAGAATTTCCATATTCAAGATCCGGCCATCGACCAAGCCATTTTAGTGACGCGGGACATTCTACGCCAACTAGGCTACTCGGCTTACGACGAGGAAAGTCGCAAGGGCCAAATTCGCCATATCATCGTCAAGCGCGGTCACTATAGCGGCCAAGTCATGTTGATTCTGGTCGTCAACGGCAAAGGCCTGCCAGCTGAGGATCAGTTGATTCAGGCGCTCACAGAGGCCATTCCTAACCTAGTCAGCTTGGTCCTCAATAGCCATACGCAGGCAAACAATGTCATTATGGGACCGACCAATCGCCTCTTGTGGGGCCAGCCAGTTTATCAGGATCAGATGCTGGGGTTGGACTTTTCCATCTCCCCACATTCTTTCTATCAGGTCAACACCCCTCAGGCCGAGGCCCTCTATCGTTACGCCCTTGAGGCAGCTGACTTAAGCGGCAGTGAGACGGTCCTAGATGCTTATTGTGGAATTGGCACCATCTCTCTGGCCCTGGCCCGTCAAGCCGGTCAGGTCTATGCTATGGAAATCGTGCCTGAAGCCATCGACATGGCGCGGGCCAATGCGCAAGCCAACGGCCTAAGCAATGTCACCTTCCAAGCCGGCAAGGCCGAAGAAGTGCTGCCAGCTTGGCAGGCAGAAGGCGTTGCTTTTGATGCAGCGGTGGTCGACCCACCACGCAAGGGCCTAGACCCTGAATTCGTTAAGACTCTGATTGAACTGGCGCCGGACAAGATCGTCTACGTGTCCTGTAACCCAGCCACCTGCGCCCGGGACTGCCAACTCTTAGCTCAGGCAGGCTATGAGCTGCAGTGGGTGCAGCCAGTTGATTTATTCCCGCAGACTGCGCATGTGGAGGCGGTATGTTTGATGTCTAGGGAAGAGAAATAAATAGCGAAAAGCAGCGTATTTATGGGCTTTTTGATATTAAGCAATAGATTATGAGACTTATATTAAAAGATATCTACTGTAAAAGCTGATATTATCGAAGCTGTGCCAGATGATACAACATATGAATCAACAGAGTCCAAGTAATTGGACATTTGTAAGATTAGAATAGAATGGGATGACTGTATAGACCAGTCGAGAATATCAATGAGCATGACTCTTCATGCTGTGTAAGAGGATGAAATCAATGGAAGTGAAAGTGTTTGATAACGTTACGGCAATAGTCCGTGATGATATGGCATCTACTATTAGTAAGGGGAGTAAGGTATCAATTGCTGCTGCTTGCTTTTCCATGTATGCCTATAAAGAATTAAAAAAGCAACTGGAATCAGTGGATGAATGTCGTTTTATTTTCACTTCTCCAACCTTCGTTACAGAGAAAGCTGAAAAGCAGAAGCGTGAGTTTTATATTCCAAGATTGAACCGTGAGAGCAGTCTTTACGGTACTGAATTTGAATTGAAGCTTAGAAACGAGATGACCCAGAAAGCTATCGCAAAAGAATGTGCTGACTGGATTAAGCGTAAAGCAACCTTCAAATCCAATACTACCGGAGAGAATATGGGAGGCTTCGTTACTGTAGCAAACAAACAGCAGCAGGTGGCCTATATGCCGATGAACGGTTTTACAACTGTTGATATTGGTTGCGAACGTGGTAACAACAGCTATAACATGGTTAACCGTTTTGAAACGCCTTTTTCTGCTTCCTATATGCAGCTTTTTGAAACATTGTGGAATGATCACGACAAATTACAGGATGTTACTGATGTTGTCATTGAAAACATCACAACTGCCTACAATGAGAATTCACCGGAGTTTATTTATTTCATGACCTTGTATCATGTCTTCAGTGAATTCCTTGATGATATTTCTGAAGATGAATTACCAAACGAAGCTACCGGCTTCAAGCAGAGTAAGATTTGGAGTCTTTTATATGACTTCCAGAGAGATGCTGTACTTGCCATCATCAATAAGCTAGAACGCTATAACGGATGCATTCTTGCTGATAGCGTTGGTCTTGGTAAAACCTTTACTGCACTTGCAGTAGTGAAATATTACGAAAACAGAAATAAAAGCGTTCTTGTTCTCTGTCCTAAAAAGCTGGCAGAAAACTGGAACACTTATAAAGATAACTATGTAAATAACCCGATTGCAGCAGACCGACTTAACTACGATGTTCTGTTCCATACAGATTTATCAAGAGCACACGGTTTCTCTAATGGTCTGGATTTAGACAGATTGAACTGGGGTAACTATGACCTTGTTGTTATCGATGAATCTCATAACTTCCGTAACGGTGCTGGTACTCATGCCAACACTCACGAAAATCGTTATGTGAAGTTGATGGATAAAATCATCAGAGCTGGTGTTAAGACTAAAGTTTTAATGCTATCTGCAACTCCGGTAAATAATAGATTTGTAGACTTAAAGAATCAGCTTGCTATCGCCTATGAAGGTGATTCTGAAAATATGAATAAGCAGCTGAATACAACAAAGACGATAGAAGAAATCTTCAAGCAGGCCCAGAGGGCTTTCAATACATGGAGCAAGCTAGAACCGGAAACAAGAACAACAGATGCGCTTCTTAGAGCACTTGATTTTGATTTTTTTGAATTGCTCGATAGTGTTACAATTGCTCGTTCAAGAAAACATATCGAGAAATATTATGATACTGCTGAAATTGGAAAGTTTCCTGAGAGAAAGAAGCCTATTTCACGTCGTCCTCAGTTAACAGACCTTAATTCAGCTATCAACTACAATGAAATATATGAACAGTTGATGCTGCTCACATTATGTATCTACACGCCTTCAAACTACATCTTCCCTAGCAAGATGCAGAAATATATCGACCTTACTCATAACAAGGGAGACAACCTTACACAGACCGGTCGTGAAGAAGGTATCAGAAGATTGATGAGCATCAACCTATTAAAGCGTCTGGAAAGTTCAGTTAACTCCTTCCAGCTTACACTTAAGAGAATTAAAGCATTGATTGAAAGTACCATCAAAGCGATTGATGATTTTGAAAAGTACGGTGCAGCAGACATCGATATGTATGAAGCATCTGATTCAGAATTTGATATGGATGATGGTAATACAGAATACTTTACAGTCGGTAAGAAGATCAAAATCGAGCTGGCTGATATGGACTATAAGTCATGGCGTACAGAATTAAAAGCAGATGCAGATGTTCTTGAATTACTGACTTTAATGGTTGCGGATATTACTCCAGAGCATGACAGTAAGCTTCAGGAGTTATTGAAGTTAGTTTCTGAGAAAATCGTGAATCCAATCAATCCGGGCAACAAGAAAGTTTTGATTTTCTCTGCTTTCTCGGATACGGCAGAGTATCTTTACGACAACGTTAGTACATATATTAAAAAGAAGTATGGATTGGATACAGCGGTTATTACGGGTTCCATTGACGGAAAAACAACCATCAAAGGATTCAGATCTACACTCAATAACGTACTTACTTGCTTCTCACCAATTTCAAAAGGAAGAGATGTCTTAATGCCGGGAAGCAAAACAGAAATTGATGTATTGATTGCTACAGACTGTATTTCTGAAGGTCAGAACCTTCAGGATTGCGATTATCTTGTGAACTATGATATCCACTGGAACCCTGTGCGTATCATTCAACGATTTGGTCGAGTGGACCGTATCGGTAGTAGAAACTCACAGATTCAGCTAGTTAACTTCTGGCCTGATATGGATTTGGATGAATATATCAATCTTAAGAGTCGAGTAGAAACAAGAATGAAGATTTCTGTCATGACTTCTACCGGAGATGATGACCTTATCAATCCAGAGGAAAAGGGCGACCTTGAATATCGTAAGCAGCAACTTAAGCGTCTGCAGGAAGAGGTGGTCGATATTGAGGATATGTCCAGTGGTATTTCCATAATGGACTTAGGTCTGAACGAGTTTAGGTTAGACCTTCTTGAATATGTAAAAAATCATGGTGACTTAGATAAGAAGCCAAAAGGAATGCATGCCGTCGTTCCTTCAACAGATGAGTTGCCGGAGGGCGTAGTGTTTATTCTTAAAAATATAAACAACGGTGTGAATATAGATAATCAAAACAGAATTCACCCGTTCTATATGGTCTACATTGGAATTGATGGTGAAGTCATCTGTGACTATTTGAACCCAAAGAAGATACTTGATGATATCAGACTTCTTTGTCGTGGCAAGAAAGAACCTAATAAGGAACTGTGTCAGAGATTTAATGAGGAAACAGATGATGGTAGAGATATGACTGAGATGTCAGAACTTCTTGGCGAAGTAATCAACTCAATCATTGACTCCAAGGAAGAAAGTGATATTGACAGCCTATTCTCTGCTGGCGGAACATCAGCATTGATGTCTGCAGTTTCAGGGTTAGATGACTTCGAACTTATTTGCTTCGTGGTTGTAAAATAAACGGAGGGCGAACGATGATAGGATTGCCGAAAACTACGGAATTCAATAAGCGAATTCCAAAGCAGAAACTCTATGAAAACATGGATATCTCACCTGCATTAAAAAAGATATTCGTTGAGCAAGTCAGAATTATCTATTGGAAAAATAAAATTGCAGCATCTACAACGAATCTTGCTGCCGGAACCAATGTAACTGAGCTGGAGGTATTTGAGATTAGATTAAACAGTCCGGTGCTTGATGATAGTCTATTAAGACAAATCGATAAGGAAATCCCTTATTACATCTTGTTTTTACTGGAGTACCAAGGGAAGTACCAAGCTTGGATTGGATATAAGGAGGTTGCAGCATCTGGTAGTAAGGCATTTAAGGTTAATCGTTATTACCACACAGAATGGTTAGCTGAGGACGAACTGCCATTAAAACTTGATGGATTGAATGTTGATGTAGTGTATGAAAATTTTGTGCGTCAGATTGCTGGAGATAAGTTAAAAAATGAAGCTGCCGGAGAAAGCTTAAAAGAATCTGTTACTCGAGACGAACAGAAACAGGCATTGCAAAAACAAATAGCAACACTACAAGCGAAAATTCGTAAGGAGAAACAGCTAAATAAACAGATGCAAATGAACACTGAGCTTAAGAGGCTCAAAAAAGAAATGGAGGCAATGTAATGGATAAAATGAGAATGGAATCAGTCGATATGACTGCTCATAATATTGAAAAGATTGGTGTGTTATTCCCAAACTGTATCACAGAAACAGTTGATGAAAATGGTAATCCTAAGAAGGCTATCAACTTTGAGCTTTTAAAGCAAATGCTTTCTGGAGATGTACTAGAAGGTGATGAAGCTTATGAGTTTACATGGGTTGGTAAAAAAGCCGCGATTGTAGAAGCTAACAAGCCCATTCGTAAAACACTCCGTCCTTGCCCTAAAGATAGTTTGAATTGGGATAGTACAGAGAACCTTTACATTGAAGGCGATAATCTTGAGGTTCTAAAACTTCTTCAGGAGAGTTATCTGGGCTCTATCAAAATGATTTATATTGACCCACCTTACAATACTGGAAATGATTTCATTTATAATGATGATTTTAAAATTTCAAGTTCTGATTATTCTGAAGAAATTGGTGAATATAATGACGACGGATATAGATTATTCAAGAATACAGATAGTAACGGAAGATTTCATTCAGATTGGGCTTCTATGATTTATTCAAGGTTGATGCTATCCAGAAATCTTTTGACGCATGATGGAGTTATTTTTATTAGTATTAATGATAAAGAAATTAGTGGCCTCAAAGATATATGTAACGAAATATTTGGCGAGTCAAATTTTCTGGCAACATTGATATGGGATAAAAATCATAGTGCACAGTCTGGAATTTTCAAAGTGTATCATGAATACATTTTGGTGTATTGCAAGGATATAATGAACATTAAAACTCCTAAATCTATAGAGCATGATTTATTCGAAGCTGGTGCTATGAAAAAAGTTTCTGGTAGACATCCAGCTTCTGAATTCACCTTTCCAGCAGGAACGAGGTTTGATGCACCTGATGGCACAATTCTTGAGGGTATATATGGTGATACCGAAAAAGTTGAGGTTACAAAAGGCAGATTAATTGCAAAAAATGGAAAAACTTTGGAAGATGTCACTTTAAAAGCTGGATTCACACAAGCGAATCAGATGAAACAATTTTTCTATGGAGATAAGGATTCGTTGGTTGATTCACAGGGTCAGAAAATAGTTGAGTTCTATTTTAACTCAACAGGAAAAATCAAAATCGTAAAAGAGAGAAGTGTGGAATCTCCACAAACAACTTGTCATTATGGAACACAGGGGGCAGCATCAACTGAATTGGCAAATTTATTTGACCTCGATGAGTCCCCATTTAGTTCGCCTAAGCCAGTATTGATGTTAAAGGATTTTATTATTCGCTTTATGAATGATGGAGATATAATACTTGATTTCTTTTCAGGAAGTGCAACTACTGCACACGCTGTATTTGAAGCTAATGTCCAAAATAATATGAAAGTGAAATACATATTAGTTCAAATAGCAGAAGATTTGGACAAAAGTCTTAAGTCAGCACAAAAGGATGCCGTTAGAACTCTGCAGGTTGGCATTGAGTTTTTGGATAGTATAAAAAAGAAGCATACCATTTGTGAGATTGGAAAAGAACGTATACGTCGAGCCGGTATGAAGGTTAAAGGTAATAGTCCAGTAACGACTATTAACTTGGATGTTGGTTTTAGAGTTCTAAAATTAGACGATTCCAATATGACAGATGTGTATTACAGTCCAGCAGAGTACAGTCAGGACTTACTTTCCAAGCTTGAGTCCAACGTTAAGTCCGACCGTAACGACCTTGATTTACTCTTCGGTTGTCTTCTTGAATGGGGACTTCCTTTGTCACTGCCTTATAGCTCAGAGCAGATTGGTGGTTGCACCGTACATAATTATAACGATGGTGACCTCATTGCATGTTTCGATGAGAACGTTCCTGATAGCGTAATTAAGGAGATTGCAAAGAGACAGCCTCTTCGTGCTGTATTCCGTGACAGCAGTTTTGCAAGTAGCCCTTCAAAGATTAATGTTGGAGAAATCTTTAAATTAATGGCACCTGACACAAGAGTAAAAGTTATCTAAGGAGGGTTAGCAATGAAACTACAATTCAAACATCAAAAGTTTCAAGCAGATGCCGCTAAAGCTGTAGTTGATGTATTTGCTGGCCAGCCTTATTTGACTCCGTCTTATATGATGGATAGAGGTTCAGGATATTATCAGCAAACATTGACTGAAGAAGAGGATTTCACTGGTTGGAGTAACCAAAAGATTGTACCGGAATTAAATGATAGGTTGATTCTGGAACATATAAATACAATTCAGAGAGCAAATCAAATTAAGCCATCCACAAAACTGGAGGGCAGATTTAATCTGACTATTGAAATGGAGACCGGTGTTGGTAAGACGTATACATACATTAAAACAATGTATGAGCTTAACCGTGCATATGGCTGGAGTAAGTTTATCGTTGTTGTACCAAGCATCGCTATCCGTGAAGGTGTATATAAGTCATTTCAGGTTACACAGGAGCACTTCGCTGAGGAGTATGGAAAAAAGATTCGTTTCTTTATCTACAACTCTGCACAGCTTACTGAAATTGACCGTTTTGCATCAGATAATTCTATCAACGTTATGATTATCAACTCTCAAGCATTTAATGCTAAGGGTAAGGATGCAAGACGTATTTATATGAAGTTGGATGAGTTCCGATCTCGTCGTCCAATTGATATTATTGCAAAGACAAATCCTATCATGATTATTGATGAGCCGCAGTCTGTAGAAGGTAAACAGACAAAGGAAAACTTGAAGCAGTTTAATCCTTTGATGACCCTTCGTTATTCTGCAACTCATAAGTCAGATAGTATTTACAATATGATTTACCGTTTGGATGCTATGGAAGCCTACAACAAGCGTCTTGTTAAGAAGATTGCTGTTAAGGGTATTACTGAATCCGGTAGCACAGCGACTGAAAGCTATATCTATTTGGAAAGCATCAATCTTTCTAAAGCTGCACCTACAGCGACAATTCAGTTTGATTTTAAAGGTGCTACTGGAATCAGAAAGATAACACGTACTGTTTCAGAAGGTTATAGTCTTTATGATAATTCCGGTCAGATGGAAGAGTATAAGCAGGGATTCGTTGTATCCAGAATTGATGGACGTGATGACTCTGTAGAATTTATCAACGGTATTAAACTTTATGCAGGTGATGTTATTGGTAAGGTATCAGAAGATCAGCTTCGCCGTATTCAGATTAGAGAGACAATCCTTTCCCATATTCAGAGAGAAAGAGAATTGTTCTATAAAGGCATTAAAGTTCTTTCACTGTTCTTTATTGATGAGGTTTCTAAGTACAAGCAGTATGATGCAGCTGGTCAGCCAATGAATGGTAGCTATGCTGAGATGTTCGAAGAAGAATATCAGGATGTCATCAGCAACCTTCAGATTGGTATGGGAGAAGACGACTACATGAAGTACCTTTCTGCAATCTCTGCAGATAAGACTCATGCAGGTTATTTCTCTATCGATAAGAAAGGAAAGATGATTGATAGTAAGGCAAATGAAAAACGAGAAAACTCTAAAGAAAAAATGTCGAATGACGTTGACGCATACGACCTTATTATGAAAAACAAAGAGCTTCTTCTTGATAGAAATCCGAAAAAGTCACCGGTACGCTTTATCTTCTCGCACTCTGCACTTCGTGAAGGATGGGATAATCCTAATGTATTCCAGATTTGTACTTTGAAGCAAAGCAGCAGTGATGTTCGTAAGCGTCAGGAAGTAGGACGTGGTCTCCGTCTATGTGTAAATCAGGATGGTGAACGTATGGATACAAATGTTCTCGGTAATGATGTTCATAACGTAAACGTGCTTACTGTTATTGCCAGCGAAAGTTACGATAGCTTTGCTAAGGGCCTTCAGAATGAAATTGCAGAAGCAGTTGCTGACAGACCAAAGGCAGTTACTGCAGAATTGTTTATTGGTAAAGTTATCAAGGACGATAAGGGTAACGAGCAGGTTGTTGATGGTGATACAGGTAAAGCCATTCACTTTGACCTTATTGTTAATGGCTACATTGATAAGAAGGGTGTTCTTACTGACAAGTACTATGATGATAAGTCTAATGGAGAATTGAAGGTTGCTGAAGAAGTAGCTGATTCCGCTGAATCAATAATTGAGATCATTGATTCTATCTACGACGGCAGAGTAATGAAACCTGAAAATGCTCGTAGTAACAATATTGAACTTGAGGTTGATGAAAGTAAACTTGCTATGCCAGAATTTAAGGCATTATGGGATAAGATTAATTCTAAATCTGTGTACGTCGTTGATTTCGACACTGATGAATTGGTAAGAAAATCTATCGATTCATTAGATAGGAAGCTTCGAGTTTCAAAGATTTATTTTAAGGTTGAAACCGGAGTTATGGAACAGATTAAATCAAAAGAAGAGCTTGAGAGCGGTGCATCCTTTGTTAAGGAAGAATCAGAAAACTACGGTAATGTTGTTGCTACAAGCTCTAATGTTAAGTATGATTTGATTGGAAAGCTTGTTGATGAAACAGGTCTTACAAGAAAAGCAGTTATACAGATTCTTCAGGGTATCAAGCCAGCAACCTTCAATCAGTTTAAGAATAATCCGGAAGAATTCATTATCAAGTCAGCGGCGATTATTAATGATGAAAAGGCAACTGCTATCATTCAACACATTACTTACGATGTTATGGATGATAAGTATGACACTGACGTATTTACTGATGCTACAATCAAAGGTCGATTAGGCGTGAATGCTATGAAGGCGAAGAAACATTTGTATGATCATGTCGTTTATGATTCATCCAACGAGCAGGCATTTGCTAATGAACTAGATAGATATTCAAATGTAGCAGTGTACGTTAAATTACCCAAAGGATTCTATATTTCAACGCCAGTTGGACATTACAATCCTGACTGGGCAATTGCATTCTATGAAGGAACTGTTAAGCACATATATTTTATTGCAGAGACAAAGGGGTCTATGAATTCAATGCAGCTTCGTTTAATCGAAGAATCAAAGATTCACTGTGCAAGAGAACATTTTAAGGCCATCAGTAATGGTGAGGTTGTTTACGATGTTGTTGATAGCTACAAGGCACTTTTTGATATGGTGACTAAGTAATTTACACAGGAAGCAATTATGGAATACGGAAGATCTATAGAATTCTTTTTAGTGAATGGAACAGCAAACAGCCTCATCGCAAAAGCTCTCATTAAAAATCTTGAGAATCGCTTCGTAGAAATTGCAAGAAGAAGCAGCAGATATATAGTGTTAACAAAGAATACCTATTGCAATACTGTCATGAAGGAATCTTAGATTGCAGTTATGGAAGAGTTCGTTGATAACGTTAAGATTCTTATCAATGCTCTGGGATATAAGGTTTTGGAACCATATACTCAGGCAGATTCACCACCAACAAGCACTGATGATGAGGTACTGTCTCTTTCTGCCGGTAAAGCTAATGCAACCGGAAAAGTAACAAATGAAGGTTTGGTTGTCTTTGAAGGTGCTACTGTAAATGAAAAGCTATCTGTTAAGTTGCAGAGCGCAAGTATGCAGAAGTTGCGTCAGAGGCTATTTGATGCTGCTAAAGTAAGAGATTTAACGACAACTGAGGACATTCTATTTTCAAGATCATCAGTTGCAGCAGATTTCATTTATTGTGACATCAATCAGCACGTATCGAGCTGTGGGCAGTGTATAGAGGTACTTCTTAAAGACCATAATTAGTTATTGATAGATTATTGAAAAGGCAGGAATGATTAACAATGAGGATGACAAACGAACCAAAGTGGGATATAGCAAAATCACGAGGGATGGACTTGCCTTTGCAGAACTTAAGTGGATTGTGGATATGCAAAAAGAAGGTCTGTGTTTAGAGCAGCTACCTGAAGGGGCAGGTCCAAATTCAAGGACTTATTGGGAAAAGAATTATGAGAATTAAGAGAGCCCTAGTAATTGTTAAGACTATATCGATGATGGGCAAAAGGTATGTTACCAATAGTTAGAAAATTTAGGAGGTCTTGGCATGGGAACTCAGAAGGTAGAAACGGTCTTTAAAGAAGAAAATCTTGAGTTGGTCTTTAGACCA
>ERZ772997.502-NODE-502-length-11437-cov-26.522_pt1 | contig 11437 bp, 12 predicted proteins | sample MGYA00511127_ERZ772997 | MGnify/ENA primary metagenome ERZ772997 (study PRJEB29015, sample SAMEA2738070) | human oral metagenome | biome: human oral; feature: human-associated habitat; material: saliva | place: China | collected 2215 ... | reverse complement strand
AATACAAAGGCCGTCTGAATGTTCAGACGGCCTTTTTTATCACCAAAACAAGCTTTGTTTTACTCGTATTTATTTATCGGCAGCTTCTGCCATATTCTTGACGATATTGGTCGCACCCACTGTCAAACCGGACATGCCGATCAGAGAAGCCGCGGCCAATTTGATTAATTTTTTCATTCTGACTCTTTTCTGTGTATTGATTTGAGGAAGCGTTGTGTGTTTTTATTTGTCGGCATCAGCCATATTGTGGGCAATATTGGTTGCGCCGACGGTCAGGCCGGACATGCCGATTAAAGAGGCTGCAGCCAGTTTGATTAAAGTTTTCATTGTTTGTCTCACTTTCTTGTCTGTCGGCCGAAAAACGGCCTAAGTTGCGTTTTCTAAGGTATTGTAATTGATTCGTTTATAATTGAATTATTTGTGTACGGCCGTTTCAATATTACGGGAGATGCCGATGGCAGAAGCGGATATTCCGGACATACCGATTAAAGAAGCGGCAGCAAGCGTTATTAAATGTCCCATTTTCATTAATCCTTTTTCATAGAAACAAAATGTTATTTAACAACATACACATTTTTTCATCGGCATCTGCGCTACCGACAGGGCGAATCATACCGTTTTAAATGTAAACTAATACAGATTAATCGTAAATCTATAGCGCAAAAATCAAACATACCAATATTTTTTGTTAATTTTCATTATTTTTTGAAAATGACACCGATGTCTTACCAAATGACACCGATGTCTTGATTACATACGCACTACAAACGTGTTTCATTCCTCCCATAAAATCCCACTTTTTTTGTTGCAAAATTGCACTCTAAATAAAATAAATTTTAAAATTCAATATCTTATAAATTTATATTTTTTACAACAAAAATATTTAATTAGTCAAAACCAATACCTTTGATAGCTTCTTTTAAAGAAAACACACGTTTCTAGCGCATATCCGACCATAAAATGCGTTGCAAATATATGATATAGTGAAACATTCCGCATATTGACTATTTCCAGCATGAACACCACCCTAATCCTGACCGGCGCGGCCGCATTTTTAATCGGCGCGCTGTTTGCTTGGCTGATAACACGCTACCAAGCCCAAAGCCGACACTTTATTGTTTTGCAAGAATTGGCCGAAAGCCGCCGCCTGCATGAGTTTGCCGAACAGGTGCAGGCTCAAACTGCGGCGGATTTGGCGCAAAGCCGCCATACCGTGCAGGAATTGCAAGACGAATTGCAGGAGACAGGAAACCGCTTTGCCGCAGCCGAAAAACAGATTGCCTATCTGCAAGATTGCGAGGCCGAAGCCGAAGCTTTAAAACACGAATGTGCAAAATGGCAGCAAAGCGCACAAAACCTGCAAATCAACAATGAGCGCCTAAACACGCAGCTGGTTCAAGAGCAGGCCTTGAGCGCGGATAAAAATACGCTTTTGCAACAACAAGAAGCGGAAAAAGGCCGTCTGAAACAAGACTACGACACGCTTTTGGAGCAAAACCATGCGCTGCAAGTCCAAAACGAACGCCTCTCCACACAACTGGCGCAAGAAAAAGCCAATATCGACGACAAAAATAGCCTTTTACAGCAACAGGAAGCCGAAAAAGGCCGTCTGAAACAAGAATACGCCGCCCTTTTGGAGCAAAATCACGCGCTTCAAGTCCAAAACGAGCGCCTCAACACCCAATCGGAAAAAGACCGTCAGGCTGCCGAAGAAAAGCTGGCCCTGCTGTCAGATGCGCGTAAAAACCTGAGCGACCAGTTCCAAAACCTCGCCAACACTATTCTGGAAGAGAAAAGCCGCCGCTTTACCGAACAAAACCACGACCACCTCCAGCAACTGCTCAATCCGCTCAACGAACGCATACACGGCTTCAGCGAGCTGGTTCAGCAGACTTATGAAAAAGAAGCCAAAGAACGCCTGACCATCGAAAACGAGCTCAAACGCCTGCAAACCCTCAACACCCAGCTCCACCACGATGCCAAAGCGCTGACCACCGCGCTGACCGGCACGCAAAACAAAACCCAAGGCAACTGGGGCGAGATGATTTTGGAAAGCGTATTGGAAAATTCCGGCTTGCAAAAAGGTCGCGAATACATCGTCCAAGCTTCCAGCGTCCGCCACGAAGCAGACGGTACCCAGCGCCGCCTTCAGCCCGACGTCCTCATCAATCTGCCCGACAACAAACAAATCGTCATCGACTCCAAAGTATCGCTGACCGCCTACGTCCGCTATACGCAAAGCACCGGCGCAGAAGCAGAACGCGAGCTTGCCAACCACGTCGCCAGTATCCGCGCCCACATTAAAAGCTTGGCCGCGAAAGATTACACCGACCTTGAGGGCGTCAAAACGCTGGACTTCGTCTTTATGTTCGTCCCTGTCGAACCGGCCTACCTCCTCGCCCTGCAACACGATCCAAACCTCTTCCAAGAGTGTTTCGACAAACGCATCATGCTGACCGGCCCCAGCACCCTGCTCGCTACCCTACGCACCGTTGCCAATATCTGGCGCAACGAGCAGCAAAACCAAAACGCGCTGGCAATTGCCGAGGCAGGCAGCAAACTCTATGACAAATTTGTCGGCTTTGTCGAAAGCATGGACGGCATCAATAAAGCGCTTGGTCAGGCACAATCCCAGTTTCAGACGGCCTACAGCCGTTTGGTTTCTGGCAGGGGCAACCTCATCAGCAGTACCGAAAAACTGCGCAAATTGGGCATCAAAGCCGGCAAACAGCTGCAACGGGATTTAGTAGAAAAGGCCGTGTCGGAAACCGAAGACCATGCCGCTTTACCCACGACGCAAAATCAAGAAAATAACTGACCAACTCCAAAATATTGTAAAAAAGGGAATTTAACCAATGAGCAACATCACCATCGTCCTTGCCGCCGATACCGGCTACGCCGAGCAGGTTCATACCCTGATGAAGTCCGTCTGTACGCACAATACAGGTGTCAATTTCTACCTTATGCACAACACCTTCAGGAAAGAATGGATCAACTATACCAACCAAAAACTCGCCGCCAGCGGCAGCCGTCTGAATGATGTCAAAATCGAAATGGACTTCAGCCAATATCGCCGCTTGTCCCATATTTCGGATGCCGCATTTTTCCGCCTGATGATGCAGCACCTGCCCGTCGACCGCGCCCTTTATCTCGACAGCGATATGGTGGTTACCCAATCCCTGCACGATTTGTTCAACCTCGATATGCGCGGCTATCCCATCGCCGCCGTACAAGATTCCTATCTCGCCCGTACCGATTGGAACCATCCGACCGGCCTGCACACCACGCCCTATTTCAATTCCGGCATGCTGCTGGCCGATTTGGGTCAATGGCGCAAACACAATATCGCGGAGCAACTGCTGCAAACCGCCGCCACCATTGATAAAACCGTCCCCTACGGCGACCAATGCTTTCTAAACACCGTATTTCAAAAAAACTGGCTGCAACTAGAAGAATCTTGGAACTTCCAAACCGGCGCAGTCGAATACTTCCAAAAACGAAACCTCAGCGAAGTATTCCCCAAACCCGACACCGTTCCGCCCGTTATCCACTACACCACACGCGCCAAACCGTGGTTGTGCGATTATGGCGAGATTCCTTTTATCGAAATCTATTGGCAATACTATTGCGCCGACTGGCCGAAAGCGTAATTTCAGGCAGGGAATACCGTTCCCTTGCCTCAATTGACCTTAAAACAACCCATCGTCAAAAACAAAAGGCCGTCTGAAATCGTTTCAGACGGCCTTTAAGCCATAAAAAACAGGCAGAATATTCTGCCTGTTTTGTGTTTAAATCCGACCGTAAAGCAGGCTTTTCCACCCACACTCAGCCGGCGTCATCGTTATCCGATTAAATACCGCGCAACAATTCATTCACGCTGGTTTTCGCACGGGTTTGCGCGTCCACGCGTTTGACGATAACCGCGCAGTAGAGGCTGTGGCTGCCGTCTTTGGAAGGCATGCTACCAGATACGACAACAGAGCCGGCCGGTACGCGGCCTTGATAGATTTCGCCGGTAGTACGGTCAAAGATTTTAGTGGATTGACCGATGAACACACCCATAGAAATCACGCTGCCTTCTTCGACAATCACGCCTTCTACGATTTCAGAACGCGCACCGATGAAGCAGTTGTCTTCAATAATGGTCGGGCTGGCTTGCAGAGGCTCGAGTACGCCGCCGATGCCGACGCCGCCGCTCAAGTGCACGTTTTTACCGATTTGCGCGCAAGAACCGACAGTCGCCCAAGTATCGACCATCGCACCTTCGTCAACGTATGCGCCGATATTGACATAAGAAGGCATCAACACGACATTTTTCGCCACAAAGCTGCCGCGGCGGGCAACCGCACCCGGAACTGCGCGGAAACCTGCGCTGCGGAATTCGTCTTCAGACCAATCGGCAAATTTAGTCGGCACTTTGTCGAAGTATTTGTTCACACCGTCGTTGAGGATTTCATTGTCCTGAATGCGGAAAGACAGCAATACGGCTTTTTTCGCCCATTCGTTGACTTTCCATTCGCCCACGCCCAAACGCTCGGCAACGCGCAGTTTGCCGGAGTCGAGTTGGCGGATGGTTTCCAAAACCGCTTCACGCACTTCGGGGGTAACGGTATTCGGATTGATTTCGGCACGGTTTTCAAAAGCCGTTTCAATGATGTTTTGCAAAGACATGTTGATTCCTTCAAGAGATCAGGGCCGTCTGAAACCTATTCAGGCTACCCTATTACAAATTTTTAACTCGTTATTTTGCCATGTAAAAGCGATTTCGTCAGCTATTAACATGATGAGCGCCGCGCGTTACACGGCCGGATTTCGGCTAAGCCAAGATTTTCAGACGGCCTGTTCAAGTGAATGGAATAGCATTTATTTTCTAACTGATTTTCCAGCTACGATATGCAAGCTGTCGATTCTGCCGACACACGCCGTGCCGATAAATCAATTACCGCCAATCTTTTGCAACAGATTTTCAGCCACCGCGCCGCATTCGATATTCCGCTTTAACGGTTTCGCGTTCCATTCTTTCAAGGCCGTCTGAAAATCGGCAAAATCCATTAACTGCGAACCGAAACGGCGCATATGTTCGGTATCCTGCTGACAGTCTATCAGCGCAATGCCCAAATTCGCCAGAAACGGGACGGCGCGGGCGAACGCAATCTTTGACGCATCGGGACGCAAGGCAAACATCGACTCACCATAAAACACGCAGCCGATTTGCACGCCGTAAAACCCGCCCGCCAACTGCATTTCGCCTTGTTCATCAGGTAGCCAACATTCAAACGAATGCGCATGCCCCTGATGGTGCAGCTTCAAATAGGCCGTCTGAAACGCAGGTTCTATCCACGTTCCGTCCTGTTCCGGACGCGGCACATTGGCGCAATGGGCAATCACTTTTTCAAAACAACGGTTGACCGTTACCCGATACGGCTTGTGACGCAAAGTTTTGGCGAGCGATCGGCCGATATGCAGGTTTTCCGGCACAATCACGGCACGCGGCGCAACCGCATACCAGAAAAACCAACCGTCGCGGCTAAACCACGGAAAAATCCCCTGCCCATACGCCGACAACAGCCGCCCCATATCCAAATCACCACTGACGCCGACCAAGCCGTCACACTCTGCCAAAGCGTAAGACGGGTCGGGGAAACGATAATCCCGTGGCGCAAGAAAAGGAATCTTCATCGTAAAGCCCATAAAGTTTCAGACGGCCTCAAGCTGAAAATGCCCAAGGCCGTCTGAAAAATCAACATACAAACTGCTTAACGTTTGGTTTTGGTTTGGCATTCGCCGCATACGCCGTACATATACAGCGCGTGATCGACGATGCGGTAGCCGTTTTCTTCGGCGATTTTATCTTGCAGCGCTTCGATTTCCGGATTGTGGAATTCGGTTACTTCGCCGCATTTCACGCAAACGATATGGTCGTGGTGATCGCCTTTGTCCAATTCGTAAACCGCTTTGCCGGTTTCAAAATGGTGGCGTTGCAAAATGCCGGCCTGTTCAAACTGGGTCAGCACGCGGTAAATCGTCGCCACGCCGATTTCCACGCCCTCTTCCAACAGGATACGGTACACATCTTCCGCACTCAAATGCTCCTCGGCATGAGTCTCGAACAAGTCCAAAATTTTCAAACGTGGACCCGTAACTTTCAAACCGCTGTCTTTCAATTGCGCAATGTTGCTGAATTTTTCCATAATATTCAATATCCCTGTAAGGTAATAACCGTTATAATACGCACTTTCCGCCCGTTTGCCCACTATTGGGCCGTTAAAGGGTGGCAATCTGCCGCCGGTCTTGCAATTGAAAATCGGCGAAAAGAAAAATTAAGAAGATGATTATCGTTTGCTTTTTAAAAATATTCAAGCGATGATAAACATCTTTCCCGAAATGACACAGAAAGGTAAGCCCGTGAATAAAGCCTTATGCCTTGCCATCGCCGCTATTTTAGGTCTGGTCTCATGCAGTGCCGAGCGCGTATCCAACTTTCCATCCTACAAACTCAAAATCATTCAAGGTAACGAGCTCAATCCCCGCGCCGTGGTTTCCCTGCGCCAAGGTATGACCCGCGACCAAGTCCAACTGCTGCTCGGTACGCCGCTCCTGCGCGACGCCTTCCATGCCGACCGCTGGGATTACACTTTCAACACCAGCCGCAACGGCATCATCAAAGAACAAAGCAACCTGACCCTGTACTTTGAAAACGACGTCCTCGCACGCGCCGAAGGCGATGCCATTCAAAAATCTATCGAAGCGGTTCAAGCCGGACAAAACATCGTTCCGACCACCGAAACCAAGCCGCAATAAGGAAGCCCCATGAGCGCATTGAAAATCGCCATCGCCGGCGTCAACGGCCGCATGGGCCGCGTTTTGGTTGAAGCAGTCAACAACCATCCCGACACCGTCCTCTCCGGCGCACTCGAGCATTCCGGTTCGGAAGTATTGGGTTTGGATGCAGGCTTCGCCTCCGGCCTCAAAACCGGTGTTACCATTTCAGACGACGTGGATGCCGTACTGGCTCAAAGCGATGTCCTCATCGACTTTACCCGTCCCGAGCCAACCCTGAAACACCTGCAAAAATGCGTGGAAAAAGGCGTCAACATCATCATCGGCACGACCGGTTTTGACGACGCAGGCAAAGCCGCCATCCAAGCCGCAGGCGAAAAAACAGGCGTTGTCTTCGCAGCCAACTTCAGCGTCGGTGTCAACCTGACCTTCCATATCCTCGACACCGTCGCCCGCGTGTTAAACGAAGGCTACGACATCGAAATCATCGAAGGCCACCACCGCCACAAAGTCGATGCCCCAAGCGGCACCGCGTTACGCATGGGTGAAGTCATTGCCGACGCCCTCGGCCGCGACCTCAAAGAATGCGCCGTTTACGGCCGCGAAGGCCACACCGGCCCGCGCGATCCGTCCACCATCGGCTTCGCCACCGTCCGCGCAGGCGACATCGTCGGCGACCACACCGCCCTCTTCGCCACCGACGGCGAGCGCGTGGAAATTACCCACAAAGCCAGCAGCCGCATGACCTTTGCCGCCGGTGCCGTACGCGCCGCAGTTTGGGCAAACGGCAAAAAAGGCCTGTACGATATGCAAGACGTACTGGGTTTGAAAAACCGATAAACCCGCATCATCAGGTTTCATACCTTACAAGGCCGTCTGAAAGCACAATGTCGATTTTCAGACGGCCTTATTAAAAAGAAAGCCCCACCATGTCCTATCAACAAATTACCATCAACGTCAACGATGCCGTCGCCGAACACCTTGCCGACGCGCTGATGGAACACGGCGCGTTGTCCGCCGCCATTGAAGATGCCTACGCCGGTACAGAAAACGAGCAGGCCATTTTCGGCGAGCCGGGCATGCCGACCGAGCAAATCTGGCAACAAAGCAAAGTTATCGCCCTTTTCGGTGAAAGCGACGACGCCGCTTCCATTATCGAAGCAGCCGCGCAGGAATGCGGTTTGAACGATTTGAAATACACCGGCGAAATCCTTGAAGATCAAGACTGGGTACGCCTGACCCAAGCGCAATTCGACCCGATTCAAATTTCCGACCGCCTGTGGATTACCCCGTCTTGGCACGAAGCGCCCAACGGCAACGCCGTCAACCTGCAACTCGACCCGGGTCTTGCCTTCGGCACCGGCAGCCATCCGACCACCCGCCTCTGCCTCAAATGGCTGGACACGCAGCTCAAAGGCGGCGAAAGCGTATTGGACTACGGCTGCGGCTCAGGCATTTTGGCCATTGCCGCCCTCAAACTCGGCGCAGGCTCCGCCATCGGCGTAGATATTGACGAACAAGCCATCCGTGCCAGCAAAGACAATGCCGCGCAAAACAACGTCGACGCGCAGTTCTACCTGCCGGACGGCCTGCCGCAAGGCCAATTTGATGTCGTTGTCGCCAACATTCTGGCCAACCCGCTGCGTATGCTCGGCGAAATGCTTGCCGCGCGTACCAAACAAGGCGGCCGCATTGTCTTGTCCGGCCTTTTGGACGAACAAGTCGAAGAACTCAGCGGCATTTACAGTCAATGGTTCGACATCGAGCCTGCCGAAATCGAAGAAGGCTGGGCGCGATTGAGCGGCGTCAAACGCTAAACCTGTTTTCCGATACAAAGGCCGTCTGAAATTAATCGTTCAGACGGCCTTTTTGCACTTAAAACGCTGAATATTCCAGCAAAATCAGGTATAATTGTCTATTATTTTGACCTTTCGGAACACATCCGCCGCGCCCGTTTGACATTTCATTGCGCGCACGGAAAAATTCCTTGAAATTCAGCAAGAAAAGACCATGACTGACCAAAAACACGAAGAATACGGCGCCGACAGCATACAAGTGCTGGAAGGCTTGGAAGCGGTACGCAAACGCCCCGGTATGTATATCGGCGACACGCAGGACGGCAGCGGCCTGCACCACATGGTGTTCGAAGTATTGGACAACGCCATCGACGAAGCCCTTGCCGGACATTGCGACAAAATCACCGTAACCATCCATGCCGACAATTCCGTCAGCGTGGCCGACAACGGCCGCGGCATGCCGACCGGCATCCACCCGAAAGAAGGCCGCTCCGCCGCCGAAGTCATCATGACCGTCTTGCACGCAGGTGGCAAATTCGACAACAACAGCTACAAAATCTCCGGCGGCCTGCACGGCGTGGGCGTGTCCGTCGTCAACGCGCTGTCCGACTGGGTAACGCTGACCATCTACCGCGACGGCAAGGAACACTTTGTCCGCTTCGTGCGCGGCGAAACCGAAGAGCCGCTGAAAGTTGTCGGCGATTCCGACAAAAAAGGTACGACTGTGCGCTTCCTCGCCAGCGCGGAAACCTTCGGCAACGTCGAATACAGCTTCGACATCCTCGCCAAACGCATCCGCGAACTTTCCTTCCTGAACAACGGCGTGGACATCGAATTGATCGACGAGCGCGACGGCAAACACGAAAGCTTCGCCCTTTCCGGCGGCGTGGCCGGGTTCGTGCAATACATGAACCGCAAAAAAACGCCGTTGCACGAAAAAATCTTCTACGCGTTCGGCGAAAAAGACGGCATGAGCGTCGAATGTGCGATGCAGTGGAACGACAGCTACCAAGAAAGCGTGCAATGTTTCACCAACAACATTCCGCAACGCGACGGCGGTACGCACCTGACCGCATTACGCCAAGTGATGACCCGTACCATCAACAACTATATCGAAGCCAACGAAGTCGCCAAAAAAGCCAAAGTGGAAACCGCCGGCGACGATATGCGCGAAGGCCTGACCTGCGTGTTATCCGTCAAACTGCCCGACCCCAAATTCTCATCGCAAACCAAAGACAAACTGGTTTCCAGCGAAATCGGCCCCGTCGTCAACGAAGTCATCAATCAAGCCCTGACCGACTTCCTTGAAGAAAACCCGACCGAAGCCAAAATCATCACCAGCAAAATCGTCGATGCCGCACGCGCGCGCGAAGCCGCACGAAAAGCCCGCGAAATCACCCGCCGCAAAGGCGTGATGGACGGTTTGGGCCTACCGGGCAAACTGGCCGACTGCCAAGAAAAAGACCCTGCCCTGTCCGAACTCTACCTCGTCGAGGGCGACTCCGCAGGCGGTTCCGCCATGCAGGGCCGCGACCGCAAATTCCAAGCGATTTTGCCGCTCAAAGGTAAGATTTTGAACGTCGAAAAAGCACGTTTTGAAAAAATGCTGGCCAGCCAAGAAGTCGCCACGCTGATTACCGCTTTGGGCGCAGGCATCGGCAAAGAAGAATTCAATGCCGAAAAACTGCGCTACCACCGCATCATCATCATGACCGATGCCGACGTGGACGGCGCGCACATCCGCACCCTGCTCCTGACCTTCTTCTACCGCCAAATGCCCGAGCTGGTCGAACGCGGCTACATCTACATTGCCCAGCCGCCTTTGTACAAAGCCAAATACGGCAAACAAGAGCGCTATCTCAAAGACGAACTGGAAAAAGACCAATGGCTGCTCGGTTTGGCCTTGGAAAAAGCCAAAATCGTTTCAGACGGCCGCACCATCGAAGGCGAAGAGCTTGCCAATACCGCCAAACAATTCCTGTTGGCCAAAACCGTCATCGAGCAAGAAAGCCGCATCATTGACGAACTCGTCCTGCATGCCATGCTGCACGCTTCGCCGGTCGACCTTAGCACGGCAGAAAGCGCAGACCGCGCCGTTGCCGAATTGAGCGGCCTCTTGGACGAAAAAGAAGTCGCGCTCGAACGTATCGAAGGCCACGAAGGACACCAGTTCATCAAAATCACTCGCAAGCTGCACGGCAATGTGATGGTGAGCTACCTCGAGCCTAAGTTCCTCAACAGCAAAGCCTACCAAACCCTTACCCAAACCGCCGCCGCACTCAAAGGCATGGTCGGCAAAGGGGCGAAGCTCTACAAAGGCGACAATGAATACGACATCGACAGCTTTGAAGGCGCTTTGGACATCTTGATGAGCGTTGCCCAAAAAGGCATGTCCATCCAACGATACAAAGGCTTGGGCGAGATGAATCCGGAACAACTTTGGGAAACCACGATGGATCCTACCGTCCGCCGTCTCCTGAAAGTCCGCATCGAAGACGCCATCGCCGCCGACGAAGTGTTCGTCACCTTGATGGGCGACGAAGTCGAACCGCGCCGCGCCTTCATTGAAAACAACGCCCTGCTGGCACAAAACATCGACGCCTAAGCATGGAAAGATAAAAGGCCGTCTGAAAAACGATTTTCAGACGGCCTTTTTTGTTTTATTTCTTATAACTCAAATTCCAACCACTTTGCGCGTTTACTTTAATCATTTATTTTAATTCGCATATTTTAATAGAGTGTTCCAACTGATTCAGATTCGGGATAACCCAAATAACCAGTTTGAAACGCTCCAATCTGCTTCCGATTTATTCCGCTTTTCCCAAAATCATCGCATCGCCATAGCTGAAAAAGCGGTATTC
>ERZ772997.500-NODE-500-length-11482-cov-4.44447_pt1 | contig 11482 bp, 9 predicted proteins | sample MGYA00511127_ERZ772997 | MGnify/ENA primary metagenome ERZ772997 (study PRJEB29015, sample SAMEA2738070) | human oral metagenome | biome: human oral; feature: human-associated habitat; material: saliva | place: China | collected 2215 ... | reverse complement strand
CTCGATCTAAAAAACAGAACAGCCCCGGACGCACACGCATCCGGGGCCGCCCCCTATTTCTGCAATCTACTTCTTGGCTCCGAACACTCGCGTCCACGCCCAGCGGGTCAGCACCGCCGTGCCCACCGCAACCGCCATCGGCAGCCACGCACTCGCACCCTGACCCGTAAAACCAATCAATAACGTCAACGCAGACAGCGGCGCATTCATCGAAATACCCAGAAACGCCGCCGTACCCGTCAATGCCGCCGCATACAACACCATCGACGCGCCACCCGGCACCCCGTCCAAACTGGGGAACGCCCACAGCACCAGCGCCGCCACACAAAACGCAGCCGCCGCACCCAACGCCAAACCCGGCGTCAACGTACCGCCATACGAACCCGAACGCAGACTCAACAGCACCACGGCAGCCTTCGCCACGCACAACACCAACACATACACTGCTGCCGCCGCAGACAGACCGCCCGCCGCCGCATCCAGAGACACATTAAACGTGTGCTGAGTCAGCAGGCGACCATTACCCAAAATCTCCGGAAGCCACAGCGAAACCACTGCGACCAGCACAAACGACACCGGAATACGCCACAAAAGAGAACGGTCCTTCGCCTTAATCTTTTCCGCACGCTGCGACAACGCCCTAAAACCCAACGCCAACGGAGTCAACACCACACCCGTTAGCGCCGCCACCGTCAGCGTCGTCGCATCCAACGGAAGCTGCGGCACCGGGTACGTCGGCGCATTCGAAATCACCAGATTCGCCGTGGCCGTCGCCGTCCACACCGTCACCGCACCCACATACAGCGACCACAAGCTCAGGCCCGCAGCCATCGCCTCCACAAGGTACACCAGACCACCAATCGGCACCTGATACACCGCCGCCAAACCGGACGCCGCACCCGCCCCCACCAGCAGACGACGCTCACGATCACCCAGCAGCGGCGAACCATCCGGGCGAGTACCACCCACACGCTCCAGAAAACGCGCGCACCGACCCGCAGCCAGCGCACCCAGCTCACGAGGCGCAACCTCCTTACCCACCGGAGAACCCGCACCCACCGCAACAATCTGAATCACCGAATGCGAAATCTGCCGCCACAGAGACGGCGCACGATCCTCCTCGGTAGCACCCGCAATCTGCGACTTCACGCCGACCACACGCCGACCGCCCGACTGCAGGTAATACCAAACCAGCGCCACAAACGGCCCCAGAGCCGCCAGCACCAGGGCACGACGAGCAGGATCGGCGCCGTCAGTGACCATCGGGTGATGTCCCTCAGCCTGACCGAAAGTTAGCTCCTGCATAAAATCCAGAACATAATGCAGGGCAATTGCGCCCAGGCCGCTGAACACGCCCGTGGCCAGTGCGGCAAGGGTCAGCCCCAGCAGGAGGCGAAACGAAAAAGAGCGGGAACCCGCAGGATTCTGCGGGCTATTCGTGGGTGAATGGGGATGAAAAGACATGGATTGAGGCCGTAACGTGTTGCGTGCTGTGTGTTGGGTTGAGGCTTCACAACCCGCGCGAACCGCGGCGAAAGCCGTAGCGCAAACCGGATGGAAACCGCAGCGAAATCGGGGGAGACAAAGCCAATTTAATTTTACGCCCGCGCTTTTTGCGCCTCAGCAACAGGGGCAACGTGAAAACCCGGTTTCGGATGGCAACACGAGCCTCGCCCACGGGGCCGGCGCATCAACTCTCGGCTTTCATGCGTTGGTTCAGTGTGCCCCAAACCACCCGCACCCGCTAAGCTGGAAGGGTACGCCTCCACACGCCCGCCGCGCACAGCACACCGCGCACCCGCAGGGCGCAGGCACCCCATTAGGAAGGATCAACGATGACCGCAACTATTGCTTTTCTCGGCACCGGCTCCATGAACGGCTCCATCGCCGCAGGTCTGCTCGCTGCAGGCCACGACCCCGCCCACATCCGCGCCACCGTGCGTAGCGAAGAATCCCGCGCCGCTCTCGCCCAGCGCCTCGGCGACAAGGTCGAAATCATCACCACCGGCGGCGAAGCCGACGGCAACCACAAGGCAACCGCCAATGCGGACGTCGTGCTGCTCGGCGTGAAGCCCTACGGCATCGTCGAGCTCGCCCGCGATATTGCACCCGCCCTCGCACCGAACGCCGTTGTGGTGTCCGTTGCTGCTGGCGTGACCCTCGAAACCCTCGCCGAGTGCCTTCCCGCCGGTCAGCCCATTGTTCGCTGCATGCCGAACACCCCCTCCTCCGTGGGCAAGGGCGTGCTCGCCATCTCCACCACCGACACCGTGAAGGACGAGCAGAAGAAGCTCGTTGAAGAGGTCCTGGGCACCGTCGGTCTGGTTGTTGAGGTCCGCGAAGATCAGATGGATGCGGTCACCGCCGTCTCCGGTTCTGGCCCGGCATACGCGTTCCTGCTTGCGGAGGCGATGGCAACCGCCGGCGAGAAGCTCGGCCTGGATGCAGACACCGCCCTCAAGCTTGCCAGCGCAACCGTCGCCGGGGCGGGTTTCCTACTCGACACCAACCCGGATGCGCCCGCCCTGCGCCGCGCCGTGACCAGCCCGAACGGCACCACCGAGCGTGCACTGAACACCTTCGTGGACGGTGGCCTCTTCCAGCTGACCGAGGACGCGATGCGCGCCTGCGCAGCCCGTTCGGCGGAAATGAGCCAGCTGTACACCGCTGACGAGGACTAGTCATTACGGACTAACCAGTGGGGACTAATGCCGTCCGGTAGCATCCCTATGATTGGGTAAAACCACAGAAAACAGCCTCCTCCCGACAGAACGGGAAGAGGCTGTTTTTCTATCTATGCGCGGGCTCCTCAAACGCGGGCTGCTCAAAGCCGGCAAAGACAGGAAAAGTAACCGCCGCGGGGTATGGAAAAATGCGCTTAGGGGCGCGCCGCGAAACGCTCAATCAAATCCACCTGACCGGACACAATCAGAATGTCACGCGAGTGAATGCGGGTGGTTGCGTCCGCGTAGGTGAAGTCCTCACCGGGGGACTTAATACCAACCACAGACACGCCGTACTTGGAGCGGATATCCGACTCGGCGAGGGTGAAGCCGTGGGTTTCCTTCGGTGGGCGCATCTTCGCAATCGCGAAGTCGTCATCAAACTCAATGTAGTCCAGCAGTCGACCCGAGACGAGGTGCGCAGCGCGGCGGCCGGCATCCGCCTCCGGGTAGACCACGTGGTGCGCGCCAATACGCTCCAGAATCTTGCCGTGCGCGGGGGTGATAGCCTTCGCCCAGATACGCTCCACGCCAATGTCTACGAGGTTTGCGGTAATCAGCACGGACGCCTCCACGGAGGTGCCCACGCCCACCACGGCGGAACCGAACTCGTCCGCACCCAACTGGTGCAGGGTGTCGATATCGGTCGCATCGGCGGAGACCACGTGGGTCAGCACGCCGGACCACTTCTGCACCAGCTCGGGGTCCTTCTCGATGGCGAGAACCTCCTTATTCTGCAGGCGCAACTGGGCAGCCACAGCCGAACCGAAGCGTCCCAGGCCGATGACGAGGACGGGGGCGTTATGTGCACTAGCCAATGGTGGGCCTTTCTTCGGGGAACTTGTAGAGGCGGCGGCGTGAACGCATTGCCAAGCCGGTTGCGGCGGTTGTTGTACCCACACGACCAATGAGCATCAGAACGCTGAGCACGTACACGCCTGCCGGAGGTAGGCTGGCGGAGAGGCCGTTTGAGAGGCCGCAGGTCGCGAAGGCGGAGATGACCTCGAAGATGACTTCTTTGAGATCTGCGCCGCTGATGATAAGAATCGATGCGGCGCCAACAGCTACCACGGTAGCACCCATAACAATCACAGAGATGGCAATGCGCAGAGAGGATTCGGGGATGGTGCGATTGAACGCTACGACCTTCTGGTCACCTCGCGCCTCGGCAAGAATCGATAGGGCAATCACGGCGATGGTGGTGACCTTCACGCCGCCTGCGGTCGAGCCGGAGCCACCACCAATGAACATGAGCGTATCCGTCAGTAGCGTGGAGACGGGGGTGATGGCGTCCATGTCAACCAGGTTGAAGCCGCCCGAACGCATCATCACGGAGGCGAAGATGGCGTTGAGGATTTTATCGCCGGGAGAGTAGGAACCGATGGTTGCGGGGTTATTCCACTCGAAAGCACCCCAGAAGAAGGCACCGAAACCGAAGAAGAAGAGGGTAGTGACTATGGTCAGTTTTGCGGTGAGCTGCCAGTGCGATGGGCGGAAAGGGTTGCGCTGAATCGCAATGAACACGGGGAAGCCGAGCGAGCCGAGGAACACCGCGATGCAGATGGGCACGAGCAGGAAGAGATCGTGGCCGTAGGGCACGATACCGTCTGAGTGCGGGGTGAATCCGGCGTTGTTGAAGGCAGAGACGGCGTAGAAAATGCCGTGCCACAGGGCCTCGTGTGGTGCTTCACCGAGCGCGAGGAATCGTGGGGTGAGGAGCATTGCAATGAACGCTTCGATGGAGAAAGACGCGTACGCCACCGCTTTGACGATGCCGCCGACCTCGCCGAGTCGGCTAATATTCAGGTCTTCCTGGGCGATGAGTTTGGTGCGCAGACCCATTTTGCGGCCGATAGCCAGCGCCAGCAGGGAGGTGATGGTCAGCGTGCCCAGGCCACCCACCTGGCAGGCGAGAAGAATCATTGCCTGACCGAAGGTTGACCACTGATCTGCTGTGGAGACGGTGGTCAGACCGGTCACGGTGACCGCGCTGGTTGAGGTGAAGACCGCGTGGTGTAGCGCGACGCGCTGCCCGTCTGCCGAAGAAATCGGCAGGGACAGCATGATGGTGAAGAAGATGATGACTAGAAAGAAGGCACCGATTGCGGTGCGTGAGGGAGACGCCAGAACTGAGGAATCAATGAAGTCGCGGAAGCGTTCGAGAGTCTTCTGGTTGAACTCTAGTGGGGTTCGTTTGCGCTGAGTCTCGGAGTCTTCGTGGTCACGTAGGGTAGGCAGACGGTCAAGATCGATGCCGGGCACGCTGGTGAGGATGCTGAGCTTTTCAGCTTCGAGGCGGTCGCGGCGGCTTCGGCGAACCTGCTGCTTTTGCGGTTCGGAGGTGGCACCGCTGAGGGTGTCCCAGCGGCGGTTGAGCTGGCCCTGGGGGTGGTGGTGTCGGCGCCGGGTGCGGCGGATTATGCGTCCCATGCGCCTCCTTCAGCGGTGTCTGGGTGTTCTTCAGCGGGTGTTTGGGTGTTCTTCAGCGGGTGTTTGGGTGTTGGTATGTTGGGTGGCGGTTTGAGCCTGTGTTTAACGCCTTCTAGTGTATCGCGCCGGGTGCCTGCTGAGGGGGTTGAGGCTCTAGTGGTTCGGGGGTAAATATGTGAGCTTGGAGAAGACGTGTGGCTGGTTTTGTGGGGTGGAGCCACGAAAACTATATATTCTGTATTGGTTATATAAGTATTGAGGGGTTTGCTGGGTCGCATATGCCTAGGATGAGATACAGGAAACCACCATGAGATGTGATAGGCACTTCATGCTTTTCTCCCCTTCAGTGCTCCATATTGAGCTAGCACTCAGTAGTCTTTCAGAATTTTTGAAGGTAATTTCTGTATCACCCTCATTCTAAGCTTGAGGCGCCACTTTATATGTCATAATCGCTATATGCATTCTGATGTTTTTTCTGTCATCGCGGATCCGACTCGCCGCCGAATTGTGCGTATTCTCGCTGAGCAAACCCACACGGTGGGCGCAGTGGTTGAAAAGCTGGGCATGAGCCAGCCGACCATTTCGAAGCACCTGAAAGTCCTTCGCGATGCAGATGTGGTCTCCGTGACCGTGGAGGGGCAGCGCCGCCTCTACTCCCTGAACCCGGATGTATTCGCCACCGTGACCGAGTGGATTAACGAGACCGTTCAGATTGCACGCCAGTCCAATGAGGCGCACGCACCCGTGGCACTGCCCGGTGGCGTGACTGTATCTGCCTCCGATAAGGCGACGGCTGAGAAGCCGGTCGAGAAGACCTCCGAAAAGAGTGCTCAGAAGCCCGAAGCGACCGACTCTGAGACTCTCGCCGTTGAGGCACCCACCCCCGAGGAAATTGAGCAGGCTCGCATTCAGCGCGCCCGCGCACAGCACCTGACCCCCAGCGCGCGCATCTACTCGCGCCCTGCGGAGCAGGCTGCCGATAGCACTGCTTCCGAAGCTGTCGCTGAGAAGACTGGAGCTGCTGAGCTCACCCCGCAGGAAGAGGCAGTGGATAGCACCCCGATGCGCCCCTTCACTCCCGCATCCTACGGTTACGACGCTGGGGTGGCCCCCGCGGCGTCGGCAACCCCCGCTCAGCCCGCTACCCCCGCGGCACCTGCTGAGGCTAAGCCTGTCGTAGCGCAGAAGCCGGTGGCATTCCCTCAGCCTGCGGCTGTGGTGCCTTATGGCATCGACCCCGCTGCGGTTGTGGGTGGCTCGATTCAGCCTATCGCTGTAATCCCCGAGGCTGTTGTGCTTGAAAAGATCGCCGAGGAAAAGGCTACCGACGAAAAGGTTTCAGCTGAGAAGCCTGTTGCACCCGCTGAATCCGTCAAGGAAGAAGCAACCCGCAAGGAATTTGCAGCTGAGGATTCTGCAGCTGAAAAGTCCGTGATTGAGAAGAACGTAGTGGATGAAGTCGCGGCAGAAGAGCCCGTGAAGGCTGAGTCTGTTGAGGCTGAATCTGCTGAGGAAGCAGCTTCGCCCGCAGAAGCTACTGAGAAGGCTGAACTCGGTAAGGTCGAGCCTGCCAATGATGAGCCCACCAATGATGAGCCTGTCGAGGGTGAGCCTGCTAAGGCTGAAGCCTCCGCTGAGGAGCCCGAGTACCAGACCATGCCCTCCTACGATTCGGTGTACCGCCCCAGCACTGAGACGACCAGCACCGAGACGAAGGACAACCACCGCGGTGGCCTCTTCGGCTTCCTGCGTGGCCGTCGCCGCTAAGACGGGCGGCTAGGGTCTGCCCTGCCAATCACTTCCGGCATTAACTCTCTGTAAAACACACACTCACTCACTTTTTGACCGAAAGACGCATTCACGTGGCTATTCATCGTAAAATTCTGCGCTGGCTCGAGAACGAACTGTTCGAGGGCAACATTCAGCTGGGTCAGGATCTGCCCAGCGATAGCGAAATTGCGCGCGCTATTGGTGTGGGTCGTTCCCGTACCCGCGAGGCTCTACGCACCCTGGAAGATATGGATCTGGTGCAGCTGTACAACGGCCGCGGCAAGGAAATGCTGGTGCACCTGAGCGATGAGCCGGCTTCCGCGGCGAGTGCCGCTCTGCGCCTGCACATGTCCAGCTCGCGTTACCCGACTCGTGACCTGGTGCAGACCCGTATTCTGCTGGAAAGCTGGGCGATTGCGCGTATTGACCCGAAGACCGCCTCCTTCGCGGAGATGGACGAGGTCCTGGCGCAGATGGAAGATTTCGACCTGTCGATTCGTGATTTCCTGGAGCTTCTGCTGACTTTCCACCACCAGGTGATGCGTTGTGCGGGTAATGAGCTGCTGGTGGGTCTGCTCGCGTCGGTGCGTCAGCCGAGCTTTGAGTCGATGCTGTCGCTGGTGGGCCGTATGCCGCTGTGGAGTAGCGCTGTGGAGCGTCTGCGTGCTGAGAGCCGCGCTATTGCGGAGGCTTTGAAGGCGGGCGATTCGGCGACGGCTCGTGCCATGGTGATTGGTCAGCTGCGCGGCATGTATGCCGATGCCGGTATTGACCTGGAGCAGGAGGCGACCTCTGCGAACGGTCTGCCGGGTGAGCCGATTGCTTCTGAATTTGCGCCGGTTGATGTGGATGAGTTTGCCGCCGATGACTTTGACGATTTGATGCAGGACGATGCGTCCTTCGCTGATGTGGGGGCGTTGCCTGCCGCGGATGCGCCTGTTGTGGTGCCCGCTGAGCCGGCTCAGGTGTCTGCTCCGGTTTCTGCGGTGTCTGCGCAGTCTGTTGACGTGGAGTATGAACAGCCCGAACCCGAGGTTGCCCACGGTGATGAGGCTGCGTCTGAGATTCCCTCCGAGCCGACTGATACCTCTGCTGAGGCTACAGCTGGCGCGGATATTTCTGCTTCTGACAAGGTGGAACGTGTCATTCCCGCTGCCTCTCAGGCCGCACCCGCTGTAGCTTCCGCAGCTCCCGCACAGCCTGCCGCTCATTCGGTGAGCCCGGATGTGCCGCTGAGCTTCGGTACCCCGCGCCGCAGCACCCCGGTAGCGCAGGCTGCACCCGCCTCCCAGGCTCCTGCCGCGCAGAATTTTAGCTCGCAGACTCTCGGCTCACAGCCTCTTAGCTCGCAGGCTCCCAACGGTCAGTTGCCGAGGGTGCCTGCCGCGCACGCGCAGGAAGAGGCTGAGGGTCCCGCGAAGGTTCTGCGTGCTTCTACGGCGGCTCCGCGTCGTCGTAGCGGTCAGATTATTTCTCCGGTGCGTGCGACCATCATTAAGCCGGTGGACCGTAGTAGGGTGCTGACTGCGCCTGCCCGTACCGCGCGTTCTGCGGCTGTCGTGACTGCTGCGGCTCCTGCGGAGGCTGAATCTTCTGAGAAGGTTCTGCGTGCTCCGGGGCGCCAGGAGGCGCCCGCCGTCCAGCCTGCTGAGCCTACCCGTCTTGAGGCGGCAGCGACCATCCACGACACCTATGAGAAGCTTCCGCATGAGGAGCCGGTGCAGGAGCGCCGCGGTATCTTCTCGAAGATGAAGCGTTTCTTTGGTGTGGATGTGTACGAGCCTGAGGAAGCTCAGAAGAGCTCCGAGAAGGATCAGTCAGTGAAGGAGCAGGCTGTGAACGCTGAGGCGAAGCCTGACCCCCAGCCCGCTATTGATCAGGAGGCGCTGGCTCGTGCCGAGGCTGAGCGTGCTGAGCGTCTGAAGGCGCTGCACGCGGCGGCCGAGGAAAGCCCCGCTGAAGAGGTTTCCGTAGAAGAGCCGGTTGAAGGACCCGCTGAGGATTCTGCCCCCGTACAGGAATCGGCTGAGGAGCCGGTAGAGGCCGACTCCCAGGCTGAGGAGAGCACTTCTGAGGGCGTTACAGCTTCTTCCGGTTCGGTGCTGTCTCACGGCCGCGGTAAGGGCTTGAAGAAGTCGAAGAAGAAGCGCCGTTAGGGCTACCGAACCCCCGTTTTCGCCCCGAGATATCCTCGATATCCCCGCGGGAAAAGCGGAAATTCAGGGAAAAACTCCTGAAATACCGCTCTCGAATGGTGAAAATGGGGGTAAACCTAGTACTCTAGGTAGGTAGCGCTCTAAAACGCAAGGGTATTTCTGTGCCTAAAATGCGTTTTGGATCGGTTATACCGGTATAAATATCCCCGGGTAGCTACCGAGTCGAATGGCTCGGCCGGGTACGAGTAAAGTGAGGAAATCCTATGGGTTCCGTTATCAAGAAGCGCCGCAAGCGTATGTCCAAGAAGAAGCACCGCAAGCTGCTTCGTAAGACCCGCCACCAGCGCCGCAACAAGAAGTAAATAGACTTCTTTCGCCCCGCCCTCCGCACGGAGAGGCGGGGGTTTTGCGTTTCTGCAGTTTTTGCGGGCTGGGTCTTATACACGGGGTTTTGTACGCCGGGTTTCGTATTCGTAGAGGGGATGTGCGGGTCACCTGTTTGGGGTGCGGCGTGCTATCTGAGAGACTGGGATTATGACTGAAACTTCCACCATTAAAGTTCACCTCATGCGTCACGGCGAGGTGCACAACCCCGAGCGTATCGTGTACGGCCGTCTGCCCGGCTACCGTCTGTCCGATAAGGGCCAGCAGATGGTGCGTCTGAGCGCTCAGGAGTTCGCGGCTCGTGCTGAGCGCGGCGCCCGTTTCGTGCATCTGGTCTGTTCGCCGTTGCAGCGTACCCGTGAGTCTGCCGCCCCGGTTGAGGAGCTGCTGGGTCTGACCGCGCAGCCGGATGAGCGCGTCATTGAGGCGGATAACTACTTTGAGGGTCTGCACGTGAACGCGCAGGAGCTACTGAAGAACCCGCGTCACTGGACGAAGCTGTACAACCCGGCGCGCCCCTCCTGGGGTGAGTCGTATCTGGATCAGATTCGTCGTATGGCTGCGGCTGTTCAGGATGCGGCGCGTACCGCCTACGAGCTGGGTGGCGAGGGTGCGGAGGCGATTATTGTGTCGCATCAGCTGCCGATTTGGATTACTCGCCTGGGCGTTGAGGGCCGCATGCTGCAGCATGACCCGCGTGCCCGTGAGTGCAACCTGGCGTCGATTACGACTCTGGCGTTTAGCACCACTGATTTTGAGCATGAGATGCCGCATTTTGTGGGGTATACGGAGCCTGCTGCGCCGCTGTACGGTGGCGTGATTCAGCTGCCCGGTAGCTAATAAACCCGGTAGCTAGTTCCCGCAGCTGTTTTGAGCATAGAAAGAGGCTGTGAGCCCATCTGTTACGGATGCGCTCACAGCCTCTTTCTGTACACCTTGAGGGGCGCACGGGCTGCAAACCTAGCTGTCCCGGCTAGTTCTGCCCGTGACCCTGATTCGGGGTGCCGTCCTCGGGATCTTTACGTTCAGAATCCTTAAGTTCGGGGTCCTGCGTGTTGTTTGATTCTGCTTCGCGGCTGCGGCGTTCGCGTTCTGCTTTTGCTTTGAGCCAGCGCAGGTACTCTTCATCGTCGTCGGGGGAAGATACCGAGGGCGCCGGGGTACTGCGTCGCTGACCGAAGCCGGGGCGAGCGCCTGCTGCGGGCTGCGCCTTGGGGCGGCCCAGGATGAGCCACATGAGCGGGCCCACCACGGGGAAGAGCAGGGTGACGAGAACCCACAGCCACTTGGGCAGGGTTCGCGCCTCGTGTGCGGGGGTGCGGACGGCGTCCAAGAGGGTGTAGAGGGTCAGCCCCACGATGAGGGCGGCGCCGCCAATAATCAGCATGGCTCGAATCATAAGCACTACTATGACATACCGCCGCGTTATCGCAGAACTATGAACAGGGTGCCCGCTAGCGGCGTAACGGCGCGGTAATCCGGCGCAGATTTGTAGGTCGGCTTAGTAGCCGGTGAATACCTGAACCTCGTGGCTAATAATATCCAGCGAACCCAGCCACACGGCGAGGGCAAGAATCACGGAGTACACGAGCGCCACAATACCCGCCTGCTTGAGCACGGGGATTAGCTCGTGGCCGCCGCGCGTCCACACGGTCACGCAGGAGTGGATGGTCGGGCCGACCAGCAGGAAAATCAGCAGGAACCAGGGGTTCTCATCGAGCAGGAGCACGCCCAGACCCAGTGCCAGCGCCATTTCCACGATGTAGGTGATGCGCGACCAGCGTTCGCCCAGGCGGACCGCCATGGTCAGCTTGCCCGCCTCAATGTCGGTGGGAATGTCGCGCACGTTATTCGCCATGAGCAGCGCACAGGAAATCAGACCAATGCCGATAGCACCCACCCAGCCGAGCAGGGTCAGGGTGTGCGCCTGCGTGTAGAGGGTGCCCAGGGTCGCGACCAGACCGAAGTAGACGAAGACGAACACGTCACCCAGACCCATGTAGCCGTAGGGGTGCTTGC
>ERZ772997.499-NODE-499-length-11494-cov-3.28604_pt1 | contig 11494 bp, 7 predicted proteins | sample MGYA00511127_ERZ772997 | MGnify/ENA primary metagenome ERZ772997 (study PRJEB29015, sample SAMEA2738070) | human oral metagenome | biome: human oral; feature: human-associated habitat; material: saliva | place: China | collected 2215 ... | reverse complement strand
TTTGAGCAACCTGCGGCTAGTTTCCTAGTTTGCTCTTTGATTTTCATTGAGTATAAGAGTCTAAACACATCAAAAAACGAGCATTTCCAATTACGGAAGTGCTCATTTTTTTGATACTTAGAAGTGAGTGTATCCCTTCTAACACTGTTTAATACTTTTCCCCTACTCTCATATATTGCCATTCGGAATAATCAACCTCGATGACTTCTGGGGCTTTTGTAGTCCCATTGTACACTACTATAAAATAGCCTTTTTCATTGTAAAACTTACCCAAAATCTCAGCGTCTTCTTCTTTTGCTTCCAAACGTGACTCAACAGCCCAAGAGCTTTCTTGCTGTAGTGGTTTTGGGTCTTCTAGACCAACAGTGACAAAGCTTGTACCTAAATAGATAAATACATAGAACAAAGCCAAACCAATTCCCACAAGTTTAAACAATTTTAAATCGCCATTATCTCTTTTCATGTTAGTGTTTTATCTCTCTTTCTCTTTTATGTTTCCTTAAATCCCAAGGGGTAAAAATACCCCCTTACACTCCTACCATTTGATTAAGCCATTCCATGAAATTAGCTTCTTTTATTTCCTCTTTATCCCACTCATAGCCCTCTAAATAAGTGCCATTTGTGAGTAGCTTGATACGTTTGTTTTGGTATTGGAAATCTAAAATAGAATTCGGGCTCCTCTGCACTATACAAGTTAGCAAGGACCCGAACTCTTTTTGTATATTCTAATCGTTTTATTGAACCACTTTTTGAGATAGTTCTAGTGTATATGTTTTATATAATTGATGGCAAGCTTGATCCTCTCCTGCTTTAATCAAGGAAACACAAGGTAAGACAAGTTCTGCCCAGATAGACTCTAGTATTTCCTCACGATTTGGATGTTCCTCTAATTTGGCAACAATTTGAGGAGCCATCTTATAGTAGGATTCAATTTCCTCCTGACCACCCTCTTGCAAAGCCAGATAAGAATCCCTGAATTTTCTCAAAGTCATCAATTCATCACAGTCATCTGCTAATCCCTTGTAAGTTACCGCTGCTTCTGTCAAATAACAACCTCTTTGTTCAATCTGATAGTAAGCATCTGGTTCACCGAAAAATCCAGTTTTAGAGCGCACATATCTCTCTGCATCACTCCTACGTTGAAAAACAGCTACTTCTCTTCCCTTACGATATACAACAAATTCCATTTCTTTTTCCTCCCTATCTTACAATATTTAATAATTCCTCATAGCTAGAAACCACATCATAGATGTGCTGATCATTAATCAATCCATCTTGAGCTAATGCTTTAAAGTGAGCACGCGCACAGGCAATTTTTGCTTGCTCAGCTTGTTTTAATTGAAGACTAGACATAGAGCCTTTTGTTTCTGCAACAAAATAGATATGCTTGACACTTCCTTCACGGAAGGCGATTGCCCAGTCAGGGTTATAGTTTCCAAGTGGGGTCGCAATACTGAACTTCCCTGGTAACTTCACATAAACACGAACATCCTCGTATTGTTCCAAAGATTCTTTAAACGTCTTCTCCGTATTTGAATCAACTTTTACAAAATTGTAAATCCCTTTTTTGGATTCAAGTAAGTGATCATCTGATCTGTTAGCAGTTTCAGGATTGTCATAAAACAAGTCCATATCATACTCTTCATTTAACACATTATACTGAATATGCTTGATAATTTGACTTGCTTTTTGTTCATTAATGAGCTTTGAAACCTTAAGAATAAACTCTTCTGGATTTTGTTTAAACTTGTCAAATTGGTAGACATAGATTTTACTTAATATTTCCGCAACCAACTTACGTGTTAAACCAGTCTGATCAGCAATTTCCCCTAGTAAATCATATTTGGTCATAATCTGCGAATCCGTTAGATATTCTTGCTGACGATCATTCTCAGCCACTGTCAGAAGGAGTCCTTCTTCCTTAGTCATCTCAGTAGCGCTTGCTTGAGTTATATGAAAGCTTGGTTTGCTAACGACTAATTTCTCATTGATATAGTCAACCGAATGTTTTACCAATTCCGCATCATCAAACTCTACTTGGTAACTCGTCTTACGATTGATTTGCTTCCAGAGATTTAAAAATTCTTTTCGGGCAATATTTTCTTGATTGACCTCATTTGAGAATTGAATTACCGCATTATTCGCATTTTCAATTTCATACTGTCCTGCATGATAAACGCTCTCCAATATCTCTACCAGATTATCCTCATAACCTGCTAGCGTTTCAGACAGTTGCAACTGATGATTTTCTTTTGCAGTAAAATATTCTGTAGTCAATTGTCCTTCACGGTCTATATAGCCTTGTCGAATCAAATCAAAATGAATCGAATCTGCTTGTTCCTTGGTAATACGTATTGTTTGACCTTCTTGATTGGTTAGAACTTTATTCGCAAAAAGACTAACATCCACTTTTGCAGGACGATCTGCTAAAAGTTCTTTGATTTCTTCTTGTAGACTTCGAGCAAATTGATCATAACTTTCATTTGCAATTACTGTCAGTTTATTGATTTCATGAACATTATTTCCTAAGAGTTCAAAATCCTGACGAATTCCGTTTTGGTCAACTGCTAAACGCATACCACGACCAATTTCTTGACGTTTACGAGTCTCCGCTGAAGATTGCTTCAGCGTACAGATTTGAAAGACATTAGGATTATCCCATCCCTCTTTTAGAGCTGAGTGAGAAAATAGGAAACGAACTGGCTCTTCAAAGCTCAACAAACGCTCCTTGTCCTTCATAATCAAGTCATAGGCATCGGTGTCATTTGAAAGATTGTTCTTCTTTTCACTGGCAGATTTATAGTCCACAAAAATGGTCTTATCTGACTTCTTCACTTTATCTACCGAAAAGTAACCAGCATGAACTGAATTTCCTTCAAGATTAGCCTCCAAATACCTACGATAAGGAGTTGGTTCCTGTGTTCGGATAAACTGGTTTACTTGATTTCGATATTCTTCTTCAAAAATCTGAGCATATTCACCATTATAGGCATCATTATTTTCATCATATTGTTTATACTTGGCCACTTCATCGATGAAAAATAAGGATAATACTTTAATTCTTCGGTTATAAAGTTTACTTTCCTTTTCGATATGACTTTTTACAGTCTCTCGGATTTGAATTCTTCTGATGCTAGACTCATCCACTTCCCCTATCACTTCACCGACATGAAGTTCTTGCGTCACACCAACTTGAAGTTTGTTCTCTCTTGCATCAAAGTGACTAAGGGTCATTCCTTTATAAGCAGATAAATTCCCTGATTCAGCGTACAAATCAAAGGGTTCTTCCACCACCTTCAATTTCCTCTTAACACCTGACTGCGTTTTTACTTCAAACTCAATTTTTGCTTTGGGTGCTCCTGTTTTTTGTGGAATGATTTCTTGTAGATAAAGATAGCCTTGTGTCCCGGTCGTACCAGTTTGTTCAATAGCCTTAACCGCAATCTTCTTCACTAATTTTTGATTATAAGCATCCATGGCATCCAATCTATAAACCATATCATGCTTTTCTTTATGGGTAGCCGAATAACGTAGCGTAAACAATGGCTTGAAATCTTTTAGTCTTTCCTTGGTTTGTTTCCCTTCAACAGACTGAGGTTCATCAATAATCATAATCGGATTCATAGCTGCCAGTACATCAATTGGACGACGCCAACGGAAACTTTCCTGTTCAGAATGAATCCGTCGCGCATCTTTGCCTTTGGCATTAAAGGCTTGAGAGTTGATGACCATAATTTGAAGGTCTGACGAATTGGCAAAACTATCCAAATCACCTAAACGTGAAGAATCATAGACAAAATAGCGTGGTTGCTTCCCATACTCCATCTGAAAGTGGCTTGACATAATCTGAAGAGACTTGAGAACTCCTTCACGAATAGCAACACTTGGAACGACAATAACAAACTTAAGCCAGCCATAACGTTTATTCAACTCCATAATTGTACGGATATACGTATAGGTCTTCCCTGTTCCCGTCTCCATCTCTATGGAAAAATTATAAGCTTCTCGTCCAGCAATCATATCAATAGAAAGACTATCAGAAGGACGTAAACCATGGCGGGTTTGCATGGCATGAACATTTTCTCGTATACTTGCTTGACTCAATTGAATTGGTGCATTTCGATAAGCATCTAAAACCAAATCTACCTCATCTGACTTGAGACGACCTGGATCCGCCATATACTGAACTCCAGTATGTTTGGCTTGCTCTTGAAATAAATCTGCAATGGCACTAACCGCATCCAACTGAAATTGTTGTTTTTTAAATTGTAATCTCATTGTAAATACCTCCCAAGAACAAGTAACTAAGAATAAATAAGATAATAACAATCGGTTGGATATTTACAAAAATATTATCCATACTAAAATCTAACTGTCTAATTTCTTTACACTTTGCTCTATGATAATCGTACTCACTATGATTTTCCTGTTGCTGAAGAATAAGATTATATTTTTCTACTATAACTTTAAATTTAGCATTCTTCTTTTTAAAATTATAACCTTGTAGAGATAACCATTGAAGTAATTCTTTAAGTTTATTAATTTCTATATGGTGATAATGGAATTTCAAAGCACGTTCTCTATAGTTTAATGTGGACACATAGTATTGAATGATAACTGTATACATAGAAAAACATCCTGAAACTACTTTTTTTATCAAACCTTCATTTGGAACTATCAATGAAATAACTAATAAAGCACTAGATAAAATAGCCATCCAAAGTAAATACATGTCCCACTTACTAGCATATCCCCCAAGTCGTTCACTCGCCAAAATATGAGCTCGTCTAACTATTTTTAGTTTTCTAATTTCATCTTGAATCATTTCATCAAGCTTATCAAGATTACTATTTTTGACGTTTTTATTAAAACTCATAGTCTACACCACCTTCACTTTTGTATGAGGTGATAATTCTTTGAAGATTTCACTTACGTTAATCTTATCTGCTGAATTAGCAAATGAGCTATCACGGAAAACGGCACGGAGTGGTTGTGCTTGAGCAATGTGACGGATAACTTCTTCAGAGATTTCATCTTCAAAACAAGCCATGAGCGAACCTTGATCTACGTCATAGATTTCTGCTCCTGCTACTTTCTCCAAATCAATAGCTAGTGACAGTTCCATCCCCCATGTCAGCATAACTTGGAAAAGTAAGTCTAATCCACTACGTCCTTCCTTGATATTGGATACACTATCAAAAAGTTCTCCTTGGATAAATTGATCTGGCCGAGCTGAAACATCTTTGAAATTAGAAGAATCTAGTTTGTAAGCTTTGAATCCAAAATCTTGCTTGCCAACCAACTCTGGATGCTCCCCCTGAATCTTTGCAGCAGCACGACGAATCCGCTCGCGAGAAATCTGGTCAATGGTTTGAAAGTCGGTTGAATTCAATATTTGCTCGTCTAAAGTTGTTACAATAAACCTTCTATTTCCACTATCACTTGCATTTAGTCTCATCACAGAATCTGCAGTAGTACCTGATCCAGCAAAAAAATCTAAGACAAGTGAATCTCTATTAGTTGCATATGATAGAAGTTCATAAATTAACTCATACGGTTTTGAATAGTTAAAAATTGAATTGCCAAAAATTTGTTTTAAATATTTATTAGATTGTGTCGTAGAAAATTTTTCAATTACTGCTATAGGTTGAATTGTTCTAGGAGCTAAATTTCCATCCTTATCAACATTTAGATACTGTTTTGTATAGACATTTCCATTTTGAAAAACTACAAAATCATTTTCAATACCCCATTGAAGTTTTTCTTTAGACCAACGCCAACCCCAATCTTTTAATAATGCTCCTCCTGTTTGCCTAATCTCCCATTTCTCTTTACTACCTCCAGCATAATACATTTTTCCCTCAAATTCGATTGGATAATCTAAATTTTTGGACCATCCTAAACTTCCACTATCCAATTTTATTAATTGATATTTTCCACGAATCTCTTCATGTTCATCACTCAACCTATAACGATCTATATCTTCAACCGGCTTTGGATTTATATTTGCTTCTAAAATCTGCTTGGTGTAAACTAAGAGGTACTCGTGTTTGTTTCTGAAAAACTTAGAATCAGACTTCCCCCCTCCTTCTTTATTCATCCATACTAGATTCGCTACAAAATTCTCCTCTCCAAATATCTCATCACAGATAGCTTTGAGGTTGGCTTGTTCATTATCATCGATAGAAATAAAGATAACACCTGAATCCTTGAGGAGATTACGTGCTAGGCGGAGACGTGGATACATCATATTGAGCCAGTCTGAGTGATAACGGGCCGAAGTCTTTTCATTTTTTGTAAGCCCAACTACCTGGCGTCCTTCTTCATCCAAAAGTTCCATCTCTTCCTTCAACTCTTCGTCTGTTTTTTGGAACTTATCAGAATATACAAAGTCTTTCCCTGTATTATAGGGTGGATCGATATAAATCATATCGATTTTTCCTAGATAGGATTCTTGTAAGATTTTTAAGACTTCTAAATTATCTCCAGTAATAAAGACATTTTCACTATTTTCAAAGTCAACACTTTCATCAAGATCTGGTCTTAGTGTTTTGGTAGTTGGTCGCCCAGCTTCTACGATAGCTTCACGCTTTCCAACCCAAGTAAACTCATAGGATTCTCGACCATCCACAATTTCCTCTGATAAAAACTGTTTAAGCTTCTCAAAGTCAATCGCAGGACGTAATCTGCCGTATTCATCCCTCTTTTCCGTCAGAACTTCAGGAAAAAGTTGACCAATTTTTGAAATATTATCTGTAAAAACATCTTTTGAAGTGAGATTTAATTTCTCAAGTCCAGAGTTTTCACCTGTGTGCTGTGCTGTGCTGTGCTGTGCTGTGCTGTGCTGTGCTGTGCTGTGCTGTGCTCATGGTAGTATCCTTTCTTAGCTTTGTCAAGCTTTTATAATTTTAATTTTATAAAAAATTAAGTTGGATTATCCTATTTTTGTAATACTTAATTTTTAATACATTACAGCTTCATTTTATCAAAAATAGGGGTTGAAATCAAAAGAGTTCTCTAATCTCAATTTCTGATTTTCTTTTGCTAAACTTACAGTCAATCTTACTTCTTTAATGCTTCTATTTCTTTCAATGTAGCCTGATATTCTCTTTTTATTTCTATTTGTTTTCTCATTGATTTTTCAGAATACATCTTTTTCTTTAGCTGTTGTGCCCTTTTTTCTAATTTATCTAATTGGTCACTGAGTTCAATAGAGTCTCTAAGATTACTTGTTTCTAAAACTTGTAATTTTTTCTTACCAGTTTCTTTTACAAGACTCTCATAAACATCATCTAAATCATTTCCCTCAAAGTCAATGCTTACATCATCATGCGTCTGAAAGCGACGGACAATCTTAAAGTGCTTGCCATCCTTTTCTTGACTTAATGGCTCTTTATAATGAATAAGAAGTTCTTCTCTACCTTGTGGATATTTTAATACAAAGGCTGTATAAATCCCTAATCTTATATCTAGCTGTTCTAATAAAGTGAACGAAACATCCATTTGTTCGAGTTCTATTTCTAAAACCATGATTTGCTTCACTTTTTTTCCAGCAGGAATATTAGTGGTACTTGTATCAATCTGATGAGTAATTTGAATTGCTCTAATCTGTTCTCTTAAATCTTTCTTTTCTTTTACAGAAACATTAAGATTATCAAAAAAATCACTATTACCCTTCTTATGAGGCCGATATAGAAGGTGAGGTTTTGATAAGGCTGTATAGGATGGAAATTTAATCATCAGAATCCCCTTTCATCAATATAAAGAAACAAATTAACTCAAAATCATCCATTCCCTCAATACTAGTATTCATCAAGTCAACAGATCCAAAGTTAAATAGGGCATCCATCGTTGAAATCTGATCATGTTCCATTAGTTGATCGATTGCCTCTTGAAGTAATTCCGAATAAACAACCATTTCTTTACCGTCTTTTGTTTGATGATTAAACTTGTCTACTACTTGACTTAATGGTTTACTTTGACCCCGACAAATGCTACTGAGGTGCTCCAATATTTTCTTGCTTTCAGACGGAGATAACAGTAGTTCTCCATTTCTATTGATGTAGAGGATATAATATGGATGAAGCTGATTTTGATTATTTTTTCCTTTTATCTGTTCTTTATTTTTTAGGACAAAAATGACACCTTCTGATTCTTTATTGGAGGCAGGTAAAATAGCTTGCAACCCCCTCGGAACTTTTTCTAACTCAGGATGTTCTTCCAAATACTTAAGAAGGTCTATGCGATAATCTTCTAATCCTAAATCCATAATGGAAATACCATCATTCATCTCCTCTAGATCGACTACTTCATCTCTAAGACGTTCTAATTGCTTTCTTCGATAATTATTATCCTCTATTTCTTCACTAGATAAAACATTATCATCTGCTGTTGAAGTCAAGACAGAAATTTTCATCCTAGATTCAACTCTAGACTTGAGATCGATATACTCATCTAACTCAAGATTTGGCCAAAAGTTAACTAATTGAATGTATTTATTTTGACTACCAATTCGATCCACACGACCAAATCGTTGAACAATACGGACAGGATTCCAGTGGATATCGTAATTGACCATCATATCTGCATCTTGCAAGTTTTGACCTTCGGAAATCACATCTGTTGCGATTAAAAGATCGATTTCACTCTCATCACCAGGAAACAGAACATCACGAGATTTTGATTTAGGAGAGAAATAAGTTAATAAAGAATTGAGGTCTTTATTTTTAGTTTCCAGAGTTGTTGCAAAACCTTTTGTACCTGAAATCTGAGCAGTGTAAAGACCATACTTATCCAAGACATACTGACTAATATGTTTATAAAGATAGTTGGTTGTTGTCGCAAATGCGGAGAAAATAATCAACTTTTTATTACCAACATTGATTGGATTTGTTAGTTTATCATCTATCAAGGTAAAAAGAGTCTGGAGTTTTTGGTCTTCTTGTGGCGTTATTTTACTGATTAGATCTTCTAGCTCTGTCAATATTGCAAAATCTTGTTCTAACTCGACCTTCCAACTACGATAATCCATATCTTGTAAAGCAATACGATTTTTCTTACCAATAGAGAACTCGAAATTACTATCTTCCAAATCAAAATCATCTTCATCAAGATGAGAATCAAGAGGTAAATGATCCAAGCCTGTCAATTCATATTCCTCGATAGCCTTTAAGGTCTTTTCTACATAATCTTTAACAACATCTATTAAAGTATATCGAAAAGCTGCAACAGAACTTTCTAAACGTTTAAGCAGGTTAATCATCATCAGTTTTTTGATACCAGACTCACGACCAAACTGAGTTAAATTCCCCATTTTTCCTTCTTTACTTTTATCGTATTTAACTCTCTTTGATGGGTAAATATGCATTGATGGTTGATAGATAGTCAACTGAAGTTTATCAAGTAAGTGATATAATTTTTTATAGGTAATTCCGAGATTTGAAACCGTTAAATCAGGTTCAAAATTAAGTGGTTTTAAGCGCTGTGGAAATTCTCCAATCGCTTCTCTATCATAAAATTCCCGAATATGTTTTCTACTTCTGGCTATCGTTACACTATCTAGTACTTTAAAGAAATCAAAATCTAATGTAGATAACAGTTTATCTGTTGTTCTCTCTTCTGCAGGTAGGTCAGCCCACTTATTATAAGCAGATTGAGCATTTCTGAAAATATCGTTTATAGATGATTTTGTTTCTAATTTACTATCAATTTGATCCGTATCTCCTTCATAGGCTAAAGCAATTTGATTTTTCAAATCATTAAAGCGATTATTAACAGGTGTTGCTGATAGCATGAGTACCTTGGTAGGGACACCAGACTTTATGATGCGATTCATTAAACGGCTGTATCGATTTTCTCTCCCCTCAGATAAGTCATTTTCGCTAGAGCCACCATTTCTAAAATTATGGGACTCATCAATGACAACCAGATCATAAGTATGCCAATTATTTAAGGACAAATCAATTCCATTAGAGTGTCCTTTATCTCTACTGAGATCTGTATGATAAAGCACGTCATAAAGCAAATGTCTATCATAAATTGGATTATTTACATAATCATGACGATACATGTTCCAGTTATTTTCTAACTTTTTAGGACAAAGTACTAAAATACGTTTGCCTCGATAAGCATAATAAGTCATAACCGCTAAAGCTGTATAAGTCTTCCCTAGACCAACCGAATCCGCTAGAATACATCCATTAAATTTTTCTAATTTAGAAATGATCGATTTTACTGCATCCTTTTGGAAATCATATAACAGCCCCCAAATCTTACTTTCTTTATAGCCAACCCCTTCATTTGGTAAAAAGTCTTCATTGATATCTTCTAAAAATTCATTGAATAAATTATATAGCATCACATAGTAAATGAACTCAGGAGAATGTTCTTTATGAGCCATGTTTAAATTCTCCAAAAACTCTTCTGTAACATCACGAAAATAATCATCTTCTTCCCAGAGATTATCAAATTCATCTAAATAATTTAAACTAAGTGGTGCATGATAGAGATTTCTACTCGTTTTAAATAGAGAAGCTTCATATCCTAATTCTTTGCGATCAAAGTTTTTCAAACGATCTACTGCCACTACATCATCCGAATTTTCAATTCGAATACCATTTGGCATTTCATCTGTTTCAATATTAATAGACTTAAATTGCGCTTTTCTTCGGATCCAATCAGCACATTCACGAGCAATCGCTTTTTGGATCAGCTCATTCATCAATTTCAGTTCATACTTTCCACCAAAAATCGATTGTTCTCGTTCTTTTTTGGGTATCGTATACTCACGGAAATCTGTTTTGGTTTCATCTGTTATAAAAGTCGGATTTGTAAAAATAAATTTTAACTCTTCTATATTCTCCAATTCCTCTTTCAACTGCTGATAAGCAAACATAGAAAAGGTTGCTGCTGCAATTTTGACTCGACTTTCTGATTTCAACTCTTTCTTTAACTCATCTCCAAGACGAATCGATCGATTATCAATTTCCATAATTCCTCCCTGTTAGACTATTTCTACTATTATATCATTCTTTGCAAATTCAAAATAGACCTTTTTCTTCTTTCTAAAAAAGGAAAGCCCTGCGGCCTTCCCTTGTCTTACTTACGTTTCTTCTTCGCTTTCTTCATTTTATTCGCCATGCGTTTCATAGACTGTTTCATGGCAAATTCACCGATTTTACCTTTGAGTCCACCACCAAACATCTGGCTCATATCTGGCATTCCTGCTCCTCCGAGAGCTGACAGGTCAGGCATACCGCCTTGTCCCATCATTCCTTCAAGGGCAGACATATCCATTCCTCCCATATTTGGCATATTTTTTGGAAGGTTATTTGGATTGATTCCCATTTGCTTCATCATCTTATTCATGTCACCAGACATGACACCTTGCATAAGCTGTTTAGCTTGGTTAAAGTCTTTGATGAATTTATTAACTTCGACAAAAGTATTTCCAGAACCTGCAGCGATACGACGGCGACGGCTCGGATTTAACAAA
>ERZ772997.497-NODE-497-length-11520-cov-69.8824_pt1 | contig 11520 bp, 7 predicted proteins | sample MGYA00511127_ERZ772997 | MGnify/ENA primary metagenome ERZ772997 (study PRJEB29015, sample SAMEA2738070) | human oral metagenome | biome: human oral; feature: human-associated habitat; material: saliva | place: China | collected 2215 ... | reverse complement strand
GTTCGGGATCGGAGAGGCTGTGCCATTGTCCGAGCAGGACGGCTTTGAACATGGACAACAGGGGATAGGCGGGACGGCCGCGGTGGTCTCTAAGGTAACGGGTTCTTTGACGATTCAGGTATTGTTCGATCGGTTGCCAATCAATCACCTGATCCAACTTCAATAATGGGAAGCGGTCGATGTGTTTGGCGATCATGGCTTGTGCGGTTTGTTGGAAGAAGGTGCTCATGGGAAATCCCCTAAATGTCTTGGTGGGAATTTAGGGGATTTTGGGGAATTTTGCAAAGGTCTCTACCTGCAGGTTTAATGCGGGCTACGGCTTGTTAGGGCTTAAATATTTCTTCTCGATGCCACTTAAAGTATTTTTCGCTATCAGGGTGAATTTTTAATTTTGTATCAGTTGAGATGCCTAGTCGGAACAGGTTTTTTTCAGAAAGCCTTTTGCTAATACGGATTTTGCCATCTGGCTCAAACGTAATCAGCCCACTATCAAACAAGGCATCAATGTTTGGGGCGAGCATCAAGCCGTTGTATGGGTCAAGCCGTTGCCATTCTTCATCATCCTTGCAGTCGCGCCAAGGTTTGATATGGCTGGCAATCAGCAATTCAGGCATATCCACGCCGCTGATGGGGCATTGCGGATACCGTTCCAATACGCCGTTTCTGAATTCGCCTTGACCTCTGCGGGCGTTAATCAGGCGCTGGATTTCGGTTTTGGCTTCTTCGGTTGTGGCGTTTTCTAAGCGTTGGTTAAGTTCATCTAAATCATTTTCCAAAGATTGTTGATAGGCTACCTGAAAAGTGGGTATTTCAATGTATTCGCTGGGGACGTAATCTTCCATACAATGTCCGCATCCGGTTAAATGTTTATTATATTTCTGCCGAGAATAAGCCTCTAATGCAGGAATGGAATTAGAACAAACTTTATAATAAGGGCTTGATTCAGTAGTGTAGTTACCATTCTCATTGCTGATACATGGTTTCCTCTTTATTCCTTGTACACGATGTATCATAGGATATTTAGAAATGGGTTTGCCTTCTTTGTTTATATTTAATATATAACCATCAGGGTTGTTCTCTCTCCATTTCAAATATTCGGCATCATTAGGCTCATCTTTAAAAATTTTGAGTTCGGGCATAATATTTCCTTTGAAAATAAACATACGCTGGATTATTAGAAATTTCACAGACCTGTAAAAAAAGGAATGTTAGATTTTGTTCCAAACTACGTCAGAAATGCCCACAACGGTATTTCATTTGTTGCTTGCTGTTCCAATCGGCATCATAAATCTTTTGCCTACTACATGAAAAGTTTTCCAAAGCAGATGTAGGTTGGATTCTAGAATCCGACAGCTTCATGGGGGAGATTTTGTCGGATACAAGTATTCGACCTACAAATTTTGGATAATAAAAGGCCGTCTGAAAATCGTTTCAGAGACGACCTTTTCTTTATCAGCTTCTACTTTGCTACCACTCTTTCTTTCAAAGTCTTCAACACACTTTTCACCGTCTTAATTCTCATCTCCACATCTTCCATCTGAGCCGTAAACTTCAACTTGTCCGCCCCGGCCAGCCGATATTTTCTATCGCTCTGAATCAGCAGGATGATTTCTGTCGGGTCGATTTGGTGGTGTTTGCCGAAGGTAACGGTGACGGCTTCGCTGGTCGCGTCGATGGCGTCTATACCCAATTCTTTTGCGGCGAGCCGCAGGTGGTGGCTTTCAATGAGGGTTTTGACGGGTTGTTCGGGCAGGCCGAAGCGGTCGACGAGTTCTTCGTGTATGGCGTTGATTTGCTGCACGGTTTCGCAGACGGCGAGGCGTTTGTAGAGGACGAGCCGTTCGTGGATGTCGGGGCAGTAGCTTTCGGGCAGCAGGGCGGGGCTGTGCAGTTTGATTTCGGTGGTGATGCCCAGCGGCGCGTCGAGGTCGGGCTGGCGGCCTTTTTTGAGGTCGCGCACGGCTTGTTTGAGCATTTCGGTGTAGAGCGTGAAGCCGACCTGTATCATTTCGCCGGACTGCCCTTCGCCGAGGATTTCGCCTGCGCCGCGGATTTCCAAATCCTGCATGGCGAGGGTGAAACCTGCGCCGAGTTCGTCTGCCGCCGCGATGGCGTCGAGGCGTTTTTCTGCGTCTTTGGTGATGTATTCGGGCGTGAGCAGGTAGGCGTAGGCTTGGTGGTGGCTGCGGCCGACGCGCCCGCGAAGCTGGTGCAGTTGCGCCAGCCCGAATTTGTCGGCGCGGTTGATGATGATGGTGTTGGCGTTGGGGATGTCGATGCCGGTTTCGATGATGGTGGAACAGAGCAACACATTGAATCTTTGCTGCAAAAAGTCGCGCATGACTTGTTCCAGCTCGCGCTCGCGCAGTTGTCCGTGCGCCACGCCGATGCGGGCTTCGGGCAGCAGGGTTTCCAGCCGCTCGCGCATGTTTTCGATGGTATCCACTTCATTGTGCAGGAAAAATACCTGCCCGCCGCGTTTGAGTTCGCGCAATACGGCTTCGCGCACGCTGCCTTCGCTGAACGGTTTGACAAAGGTTTTGACGGCGAGACGGCGGCTGGGTGCGGTGGTAATCAGCGAGAAATCGCGCAGACCTTCGAGCGCCATGCTGAGGGTGCGCGGAATCGGCGTGGCGGTCATGGTGAGGATGTCGACATTGGCGCGCAGGCGTTTGAGCTGCTCTTTCTGGCGCACGCCGAAACGGTGTTCTTCGTCAATGATGACTAGCCCTAAGTTTTTGAATTTGATGTCGTCCTGCACCAATTTGTGCGTACCGATAACGATATCGACCGTGCCGTCCGCCATACCTTCCAGCGCGGCTTTGGTGGCTTTGCTGTTGTTGAAACGCGAAAGGCTGGCGACTTTCACGGGGAAATCGGCGAAGCGGTCGGCGAAGTTTTGCGCGTGCTGCTCGACCAAAAGCGTGGTCGGCGCGAGGACGGCAACCTGTTTGCCCCCCATTACCGCCACAAACGCGGCGCGCAGGGCGACTTCGGTTTTGCCGAAGCCGACATCGCCGCACACGAGGCGGTCCATCGGCTTCGCCTGCGTCAAATCTTTAATCACGGCGGCGATGGCGGCGGCCTGGTCTTCGGTTTCTTCGTAGCCGAAGCCGTCGGCAAACGCCTGATAGTCCAACTCGTTGATTTCAAACTTGTGTCCCGATTGGGCGGCGCGTTGGGCGTAGAGGTTGAGCAACTCGGCGGCGGTGTCGCGCGCTTTTTCGGCGGCTTTGCGCTTCGCCTTGTTCCACGCGCCGCTGCCGAGCTTGTGCAGAGCGACGTTTTCATGCGCCTGACCGGAGTAGCGGCTGATTAAATGCAGTTGCGAAACAGGCACATAAAGCTGCGCTTCGCCCGCGTATTCGAGCAACATCATTTCGTTGGTTTCGCCGCCCAAGTCCATCGTTACCAAGCCCATATAGCGTCCGATGCCGTGTTCTTCGTGCACGACGGGGTCGCCGATGTTGATTTCGGCAAGGTCGCGCAACAGGCCGTCTGAAACGGCGGCGTGTTTCTTGCGGCGGCTGTGGACGCGTGAACGGGCGACGTATTGATAAAGCTCGGATTCGGTGATGACGGCGATGGCGCTTTGAGCGGCAACTGCTTTGCCCTCTCCCCAACCCTCCCCCACGGGAGAGGGGGCGGGTTGCTGTCGGATTTGCTCGTGCAGATCACTTGCGACGGGGTGCAGGCTGCTTTCGGTTTTTAGGTCGTCTGAAACGGCAGCGGCACTTTGTCCCCTCTCCTGTGGGATAGGGTTTGTTGCGGCTGTGGAAAATTCGGTTTGGTCGGCAACTGCTTTGCCCTCTCCCCAACCCTCCCCCACGAGAGAGGGGGCAGGCTGCTGTCGGATTTGCTCGTGCAGATCACTTGCGACGGGATGCAGGCTGCTTTTGGTTTTCAGGTTGTCTGAAACGGCGGCGGCACTTTGTTCCCTCTCCTGCGGGAGAGGGCTAGGGAGAGGGTTTGTTGCGGCTGCGGGAAATTTGGTTTGGTCGGTAACCGCTTTGCCTTCTCCCTCGGAGGCGGGAGTGGGTTGCTGTTGGTTCGGGGGTTGCGGCCCGCCCAGTTTGAATCCGTATGCTAACGGCGCGACCGTAATCATCAGTGGCTCGTGTGCCGATAAAAAGCCCTGCCAGTCGGACACAGGTTTGGCTTTCAAACCGTTTTGCTGCAAGAAGCCGAGCATGGTTTCGCGCCGTCCCAGACTTTCGGCACACAGCAAAATCCGTCCTTCAAAGGTCGTCTGAAAATCCTTCAATGCCTGCAACGGCTCGTCGGATTGGCGGTTGACGGCAAGGTCGGGCAGGGTGTGTTCCTTGCCGGAAACATCGGGCAGCACTTGTCCGTAGTTTTTCAGACGGCCTGCGAACACATCGGCAGAGAGATACAAATGCTGTGGAAGCAAAGGCGGATAAGTTTCGTCGCCCTGCGCCATGGCGTAACGCGATTTGACATCGCTCCAAAAGCGGTTGGCTTCGGCGTGAACGTCGCCCAATGAAACAAACAGCGCATCTTCGCCGATATAGTCAAACAGCGTTTCCAGCTCATTTTCAAAAAACAGCGGCAGGTAGTATTCCACGCCCGCGCCGAAGTGGCCGTTGCTGACGGCTTTGTACACGGCGGCATCGTTCGGATTGCCATCGACTTCCTCGCGGAAGCGGCTGCGGAAGATTTTTTGCGCCTCGCCGTCGGTGGGGAATTCGTGCGCCGGCAGCAGGCGGATTTCGGAAACGGGAGAAATAGTACGCTGCGTGTCGGTGTCAAAGGTTTTGATGCTGTCGATTTCATCGTCGAACAAATCGATGCGGTAAGGCATTTCGCTGCCCATCGGAAACAAATCGACAATCCCACCGCGCACGGCAAACTCGCCCGCCGCCACAACATGGGAAACATGGTTGTAGCCCGCATCCACCAAATCGGTTTTCAGACGACCTATATCCAAAGTCTGCCCGTTTTTCAGCCAGAACGTGCGCCCCGCCAAAAACGGCACGGGCGGCAGCTTCTGCATCGCCGTGGCAACCGGTACGAACAGCACGTCCGCCGCGCCGCTCTTAATCTGCCACAACGCCGAGAGCCGCTCCGACACCAAATCCTGATGCGGCGAAAAACGCTCGTAAGGCAGCGTTTCCCAGTCCGGCAGGAACACCGCCGTATCGTGCGGACGGAAAAACCGCCATGCCGTCTGAAGGCGCAACGCCTGTTCCGCATCTTGGGTCAGCACGACTTTGAGCCGCTTATGCGGCAGATAACGCGCCAAAGCCAGCGGCAGCGAGCCTTGCGAAAGATTGAGCCAACGGGATTTTTCACGGGGTTTGGGGATAGGGTAGTTCATGGCGTAGGGACAATGGCTTGCGGCAGCCGGAAAATTTTTCGGGCCGCCGTGGTAGGTTGTAAAAGCGGAATTTTAGCAGATTAAAAGCGGGTGTAAGGGATAGGATGGTTTGGTTGGTTTTCAGACGGCCTTTAATGCTAAAATGTCCTCTGTTTGCCACACACCGTTTTTCATGAATATTCTCGAAGCCTTATTGTTATTGGTCTTGCTGATCGTCATCAGTGCATTTGTTTCCGGCTCCGCAAACCGCTTTCAGAGAGGTTATTTTTTTATCTATTGTAATTTAATGCCCAAGACTAAAGCCAAGGTAGGAAAGGCTTTTGGCTATTTTGAGTATCTATGAGTTGTTTGATTTCATATATTATCGTCTGATTGAATCAATATTTTCAGGGATATGATCGGGGTATCTGAAAATACTTTGAAGGTATCAATTTCACAATGAATTGCATTATGAGTTGCATTTTAACGCAAGGGAATTTTCTATCGGTAGAATCAAAGTTGGTTCAGATAAAGGAAGTTAGTGGAGCTATTGAGATTTAAGGTCCGACTTGGAATGGCTTAGTGAATTTCGCGACGTATCAAGTATCAAGGCATTTTTTTGATGATATAATACTGACAGGACTGTGTGGAAAATAACCCTATAATTCTGTTGGCTGGATTAATCAAAGCGGTCTGATATGGTAGAGAACCAAATGTATTATGAAAGTCGTGATGCAGTAAGCTATACAATTTAATTAGTTGTTTAAAAGGTCGTCTGAAAAGTATTTTTCAGACGACCTTTGCTCATTTCCGACAACTTTTAAATCAGTTCCAAATCCGGGCCGGCGTTTTGGGCGCGGCGGCTGCGCAGTTGGATGTCCAAACGCAGGTCGTGGGCGGAGTCGGCGTTTTTAATAGCGTCTTGGAAGCTGATGTCGCCGCGTTCGTACAGCTCGTAAAGCGCTTGGTCGAAGGTTTGCATACCCATGGCGGTAGATTTTTTCATCATTTCTTTAATGCCGTGGATTTCGCCTTTTTGAATCATCTCGGAAATAATCGGCGAATTGAGCAGGATTTCCACTGCGGCTACGCGCCCCTTGCCGCCTTCGCGGGGAATCAGGCGTTGCGAGATGAAGGCTTGCAGGTTGAGCGACAAATCGGTCAAAAGCTGGGTGCGGCGCTCTTCGGGGAAGAAGTTGATGATGCGGTCAAGCGCTTGGTTGGAGTTGTTGGCGTGCAGCGTGGCGAGACAGAGGTGGCCCGTTTCGGCGAACGCCAAGGCGTAGTCCATGGTTTCGCGGTCGCGAATCTCGCCGATGAGGATGACATCCGGCGCCTGACGCAGGGTGTTTTTCAGCGCGGCAAACCAGTTTTCGGTATCCACGCCGACTTCGCGCTGGGTAATGATGCTTTTTTTGTGTTGATGGACGAACTCAATCGGGTCTTCGATGGTGATGATGTGGTCTTGGCAATTTTCATTGCGGTGGTCAACCATCGCAGCGAGCGAGGTGGATTTGCCCGAACCGGTACCGCCGACGAAAATCACGAGGCCGCGTTTTTTCATCACCACGTCTTTCAAGACGGGGGGCAGATTGAGGCTGTCGAAATTCGGGATTTTGCTGGTAATGGAGCGGAACACCAACGCCGTCGCGCCGCGCTGCACCATGGCATTGACACGGAAGCGGCTGGTGTCGGGCAGGCTGATGGCGAAGTTGCATTCGTTGGTGGAAGAAAACTCTTCGATTTGTTTGGTGGACATAATCGAAAAAGCGATTTCCATACATTTTTCAGAGGTCAGCGGCTCGTCGGTAATCGGCGTGATTTTGCCGTCCACTTTCATAGCGGGCGGGAAATTGGTCGTGATAAAGAGGTCGGAGCCTTTGTATTTGTTCATATGGCGCAGCCAAGTGAACAATTCGTCTTTTGCGCTGGGGGGATTGGTCATCATGATATTGGATAATTTCGGTGGTTATTTTATTGAAATGGATTATATCAAATAAATCATGATACATAAAAATGGCAAGATTACCGTATCGAATAATAGGACAGGCGGGCAATATGGCGGATTCAATACGGGTATGGAATGCCGCCGCTGCTGTTATAATACCGCCCACAATTTCATGGAAAGGTAAAAAATGTCTGTACAAACAGTTGCGGTCATCGGTGCGATGGAGCAGGAAATCGAGCTTTTGCGCGAAGCAATGGATAATGTCAAAAGCGTGTCTTTCGGTAAGTTTACCGCCTACGAAGGCGAAATGGCGGGCAAACGCATGGTGTTGGTATTGAGCGGCATCGGCAAGGTCAACGCTGCGGTTTCAACGGCTTGGGTTATCCATCAATTCGCGCCTGACTGCGTCATCAATACCGGCAGCGCAGGCGGCTTGGGCAAGGGGTTGAAAGTCGGCGACGTAGTGATTGGCACGGAAATCGCGCACCACGACGTCGATGTAACGGCGTTCGGCTATGTTTGGGGACAAGTGCCGCAACTGCCCGCCGTATTCGTTTCAGACGACCTCTTGGTCGGCAAGGCAAAACAGGCGGCGGAAGTGTTTGAAGGCGCGGCGGTAGCGCAAGGCTTGATTGTCAGCGGCGACCGCTTTGTCCACAGCAGCGAAGGCGTGGCGGAAATTCGCAGCCACTTCCCCGAAGTCAAAGCGGTGGAAATGGAAGCAGCGGCGATTGCGCAAGCCTGCCACCAGTTGAACACGCCTTTCGTCGTGATTCGCGCGATGTCCGACTCGGCGGACGAAAAAGCAGACATCAGCTTTGAAGAGTTTTTGAAAACGGCGGCAGCAAGCTCGGCGAAAATGGTGGAAAAGATTGTCGCGTCGCTGTAAAACACGCATAAAATCATGCGGAAACAGTAAATTTCCGCTAGAATGTCAGGCTATTTCACTTTGCCTGAAGGTCGTCTGAACGGTCTATTTGATTTTCAGATGACCTTTTCAAAATCACTGCTTATCTTTCAAAATAACAATATGAAAAATATCCGAAACTTCTCCATCATTGCCCACATCGACCACGGCAAATCGACGCTTGCCGACCGCTTCATCCAATACTGCGGCGGCTTGGATTTGCGCGAAATGAGTACGCAGGTGCTCGACTCCATGGACATCGAAAAAGAGCGCGGCATCACCATCAAAGCGCAAACCGCCGCGCTCAACTACAAAGCACGCGACGGACAGGTGTATCAACTCAACCTGATTGACACGCCGGGACACGTCGACTTTTCTTACGAAGTTTCCCGTTCGCTGTCCGCCTGCGAAGGCGCGCTTTTGGTCGTTGACGCATCGCAAGGTGTGGAAGCGCAAACCGTGGCGAACTGCTATACCGCGATTGATTTGGGCGTGGAAGTCGTACCCGTTTTGAACAAAATCGACCTGCCCGCCGCCGACCCCGAACGAGTGGAACAGGAAATCGAAGACATCATCGGCATCGATGCCGTCGGCGCGGTGCAATGTTCCGCCAAAAGCGGCATCGGCGTGGAAGACGTTTTGGAAGAAATCGTTGCCAAAATCCCCGCGCCGACCGGCGACGAAAACGCGCCGCTGCAAGCCGTTATCGTCGATTCGTGGTTTGACAACTACGTCGGCGTGGTCATGCTGATTCGTGTGAAAAACGGCACCATCAAGCTGAAAGACAAAGTGCGCTTTATGAGCACCAAGGCGGAAACGCAGGTTGAGCAACTGGGTGTATTCACGCCGAAATCGGTTCAAAAACAAGAACTCAAAGCCGGCGAAGTGGGCTTTTTGATTACCGGCGTGAAAGAATTGGGACAGGCGAAAGTCGGCGATACGGTTACTTTGGTTGCCAACCCCGCTTCTGAGCCGCTGCCCGGCTTCCAAGAAGTACAAAGCCAAGTATTCGCGGGCCTCTATCCCGTGGAGAGCCACGACTACGAAGCTTTGCGCGACGCTTTGGAAAAATTGCAACTTAACGATGCTTCATTGAAATTCGAGCCTGAAGTTTCTCAGGCATTGGGCTTCGGCTTCCGCTGCGGTTTCTTGGGCCTGCTGCACTTGGAAATCGTACAGGAACGCTTGGAGCGCGAGTTCGACATGGATTTGATTACCACCGCGCCGACGGTGGTTTACGAAGTCGTGTTGAAAAGCGGCGAAAAAATCGAAGTCGAAAATCCGTCCAAACTGCCCGACATCGGCAGTATCGAAACCATTCTCGAGCCGATTATTACCGCGACCATCCTCGTACCGCAGGAATACGTCGGCAACGTCATGACTTTGTGTAACCAAAAGCGCGGCGTGCAGGTCAATATGCAGTACATGGGTCGTCAAGTCATGCTGACTTACGATTTGCCCATGAACGAAGTTGTAATGGATTTTTTCGACAAACTCAAATCCACTTCGCGCGGCTATGCCTCGCTGGACTACCATTTCAAAGAGTTCCAACCGTCTGATTTGATTAAGCTCGACATCATGGTCAACGGCGAAAAAGTCGATGCCTTGAGCCTGATTGTGCACCGTCAAAGCGCGGTTCACCGAGGCCGCGAGCTGGCAGCGAAAATGCGCGAGCTGATTCCGCGCCAAATGTTCGACATCGCCGTCCAAGCCGCCATCGGCAGCCAGATTATCGCCCGCGAAAACGTCAAAGCCCTGCGTAAAAACGTCTTGGCGAAATGTTACGGCGGCGATATTACCCGTAAGAAAAAACTTCTCGAAAAACAAAAAGCAGGCAAACGCCGCATGAAACAAGTGGGCAACGTGGAAATCCCGCAAAGCGCGTTCTTGGCGATTCTGCAAGTGAGCGACAAATAATGAGCACAAATTTAATCTACGGCGCGATCGCCGCCATCGTTATCGGCATTTTCCTTTATTTCATAAGCAGCAAAGAACGTCAGGAAAACGGAGAATGGAGCTCCGGCCTGCAATGGGCGTATCTTTTGTGCATGATCGGCGTTTTCGGCATCCTGTCTTTTTACATGAGCTTTACCGCCGTATTGCTGATATTTGTCGTATTCACCGGCATCGTTTGGGCAATCCACAAGGGTCGTCTGAAAAAAGATCCGTCGCACCAGGACAAAGCCCACTTTACCGACTACATGAGCGGCTTTTTCCCAATCATCCTCGTCGTCTTCATCCTGCGTACCTTTATCGCCGAGCCATTCCAAATCCCGTCCAGCTCCATGCGCCCTGGCTTGGTTAAAGGCGACTTCATCCTTGTAAACAAATTCGCCTACGGCATCAGAACCCCGATCATCAACAACGTCCTGATTCCGACCGGACAAATCGAGCGCGGCGACGTCGTCGTGTTCAACTATCCCGTCCAGCCTGAAATGAACTACATCAAGCGCATCGTCGGACTGCCGGGCGATACCGTCGAATACCGCGACAAAGTCCTGACCGTCAACGGACAAGTTGTCCCCGACCAACCGAACGGCACTTATTCCTACCCTGACGATACCGAGCCGTCCGCAATCCACAACCCCGAACTTTTTCAGACGACCCTCAACGGCAAAAGCTTCAACATCCTGAAAGAGCCCGGACAGCCCACCATCTCGATCCCCGCGCTCGACAAATACCGTATGGAAATCATGCCTGAAAACGGTTATTCCGTAGAGCAAAGCGGTTTGGAACACTGTCAATACGCCGAAGACGGCAGCGGCTTTACCTGCAAAGTGCCTGAAGGCCGTTACTTCGCCATGGGCGACAACCGCGACAACAGCGCCGACTCCCGCTACTGGGGCTTTGTGGACGACAAACTTATCGTCGGAAAAGCCTTCTTCGTGTGGATGAACTTCGGCGATTACAGCCGTATCGGCAGCAGTATCCACTAAGTTGCCCGTTTCATTTCGATAAAGCCGAAGGTCGTCTGAAAATCAGTTTTCAGACGACCTTTGGCTTTTCGGCGGAATAACTTGAAAGCAGGTTCCCATCATTGTCAATTTCCAGTTATCTATGCGGAAGTGGTTTTGTTTTGGAACTCTGCCTGTATGGTTAAATTTCTGAAGCGTACTGATTTTCCTCAGGAGAAACTGGAAGGGAAATAAGATATTGCACCTTGTATATCGAAACACCCGTATCATAGCAACAAACCGCCCGGTCGCCACCCGCATCTGACCAAGGCAAACAACCGTTGAGTAGCTCAGGGAGCGGCCGGGCAACCCATCGACACAACCGGACAGTTGCCAGACAACACAACCGAATGCAAGGCAGGTTTATGATGAGTACCCAATACAATTACGCAGG
>ERZ772997.492-NODE-492-length-11599-cov-8.22886_pt1 | contig 11599 bp, 3 predicted proteins | sample MGYA00511127_ERZ772997 | MGnify/ENA primary metagenome ERZ772997 (study PRJEB29015, sample SAMEA2738070) | human oral metagenome | biome: human oral; feature: human-associated habitat; material: saliva | place: China | collected 2215 ... | reverse complement strand
AGAATTATTTCCAACATCAAGAAGCCTTCATTCAAGAACGCCTAGCCGAGGCCATTCTGTCTTGTTGTATTCATTACTTGCCGATTGCGCTGGCTAATCCTGATGACTACGAGGCCCGGGCCAACCTCATGTGGGCCTCCACCATGGCCCTTAACGGCCTGACTTCAAAAGGCCGGGCCGGTGCCTGGACCTGTCATGCGATTGAGCATCTGCTGTCGGCCTACTATGATATTACCCACGCAGTCGGCCTGGCTATCTTGACTCCGCGTTGGATGGCCTATGTTTTAAATGATCAGACCGTCGACCGCTTCGCCCACTATGCCCGCACCGTCTGGCTAGTACCCGAGCAGGCCGATAAATACCAAATGGCTAAGGCTGGCATCGAAGCCACCTATCAATTCTTCGAAGACCTGGCCCACCTACCTATGACCCTGCCAGAAGTCGGCATCGATGACGCCAAATTCGATGTCATATCAGAACGTGTGGCGCCTCGCCTGACGGCTAGCTATGTGCCACTAGCAGCGGAAGATGTGCGGGCCATTCTAGAAGATTGTCTGACGCCTGGCGTAACCTATCGAAGTTAAGGTAAAGTGACTTGTTTGGCGCGCCAGTGGTCCACTCGGCCGAGTGGACCACTGGCTAGGCCGGGAAGTGCCGAAAAGCTACTAAACAGGCAGAAAAGCCGGGAGCTAGTGGTCCACTCCGTTGAGTGGGCCACTAGCTAGGCCGGGAAGTGTCGAAAAGCCACTAAACAGGCAGAAAAGCCGGGAGCTAGTGGTCCACTTTGTTGAGTGGACCACGGGCTCCTTTTCGAGTTTTATAAACAAAGTAAGAAGCAGCTAGCCCTGATGGCTAGATTTTTCATAGAATCAAATACTAAAAAAGATAACAAACATACTAAATTAAGCCAGCATGAAAGATTGGAGAGCGTAGCTAAATCATATATAATAATTATATCATGTGTTAACAAACACAGACTGGAATATGATATAATGAAAGGGTATTCTATCAGTAAATAGGGGGATTATATGATGTCTGAAGGAATAAGTTGCCAAGTCCTCGATGAAGAGCTTCAACCGTTAACTTTTAATGTAGAATGGATGGGGGTATTGAACTACGCTTTGGCGAATAGTCGCCTACCCTTTGTAGATAAAATTGTTTTAACAAATAATACGGAAGAAGCCATGGAAAATATCAAAGTTAATATTGACTTTGAGTACAATTTCATAGAGAAGTGGGAGAATTATGTTCCACGCTTGGAGTCCGGTGAAAGTATGATGTTGAATCCAAGTTTAAGGATTCATGCTAAAGAAATTTTTGAATTGACGGAAGTAGTTCATGATCAATTGACGATCCAAGTTGAACAGGAAGAAATGGGTTTATCTGAATCTATAACAGATAGATTTGCTGTACTTCCGATGGACCAATGGACAGGCACACAATTTTTCCCAGAGAGTATTGCTAGTTTTGTTATGCCTAATCTTCCAGAGGTTATTCAATTACAGCAGAGAGCTGCGCAGATTCTCAAAGAGCTCACAGGAGATGTAAGTTTTTCTGGATACCAACAAGGGGATAAAAATCATGTCCGCCAGCAGATGGCTGCTATCTACAGTGCAATCTATGAACAAAATATTGGCTATGTGAAGGCACCAAGTAGTTTTCTTCCTTTAGGACAGAGGGTACGGACGCCACAACAAGTTCTTTCTCAAAAAATGGGTAATTGCATTGAAATGGCAGTCCTATATGCTTCAGTTGCAGAAGCTTGTGCTCTAAATCCTTTTATAGTAGTGGTAGAAGGGCATGCTTTTGCAGGGGTTTGGCTAGAAGAAAATTCGTTTGATATTAATTTTTTATCAGATTATGCTGAATTAGCCAAGCAACTTGCACAGGGAGTTAATGGTGTTGAGATTCTAGAGTGCACAGCGATGAATCAAGGGATTGGTAAGAACTTCGAGCAAGCTACACGAATTGCTCGTGGTAATTTAGAAAACCCAGGTGCTTTCATTGGTGTGATTGACGTTCGTCGCAGTCACTATTTTGGTATTCTTCCTTTGCCGGTAAAAGTAGTTGAGTCAGGTCTTACGAAGTTGGTGGATTATGGATTAGCAGAGGATGCTCTTGAACAGGGTCATGTCACTAAAAATATTGAAGATTTTTTCCTTGATACAAGTCAAAAAAACGTCTTGCAGAAGAGTGATTTATGGATGCGTAACCTGCTTGACTTATCCAAACGTAACGCTTTAATATCTTTCAAAATTGGATCCAAGAGTCTGCAATTATTTAATTCAAACCTTGCTGGCTTGGAAGACGCTTTAGCTGATGGTGAGGAATTCGAATTACGTGAAGCCGTAAGTGATTGGACGCGAACTTCATCAGGTAAGAGTGTGAAGTTGGAAGATATCGAGAATGAGGCCGAATTCGTTAATCGAGTGAGTGAGATGGAATTTAAGTCACATCGCTTGAGAACTTTTTTGACACCTGGGGCTTTGGAGCGAACTGTTAAGGCTCTTTACCGTGAAGCGCGAGACTCCCAAGAGGAATCAGGAGCAAGTTCCTTATTCTTAGCAATGGGTTTTTTACGTTGGTATGATCCTCATGATGTCAGAGATGCTGATGGCCGTATTGCACCTCGATTTGCTCCAATAGTATTGTTGCCAGTAGACATTTTGCGTAAATCTAACGGTAAATATGCCATTAGACTAAGAGATGAAGACCCTCAGATGAATATTACTCTATTGGAGTTTCTGAAGCAAAAATATCAAATTAGCATAGGCGGTCTAAATCCTTTGCCAACGGATGAGAAAGGAATTAATTTACCTCTTGTTTTTAGCTCCTTGAGAAAGGCCTTATTAGGACGCACCAGCTGGGATATTGTGGAACTGGCTGTATTAGGGCATTTCTCTTTTAGTCAATTTGTCATGTGGGATGATCTTAATCGACGATTTGATCGGCTATCTGAGAATAAAGTAGTAAAGGCACTAGTATCTGGTAGATTCACAGACTATTTATCATCTGATATTCAAAGGGAAGATATTGAAAGGCTAAGTCAATCGGATGATTTTATTCTCCCGACTAGTGCTGATGCTAGCCAGGTTCATGCGATACTGGAAGCTAGTCGTGGAGCCAGTTTCGTCTTGCATGGGCCACCAGGAACAGGGAAATCTCAGACCATTACTAATATGATTGCGAATGCTCTCTATCAAGGGAAGACAGTGCTATTTGTCGCAGAAAAGATGGCTGCACTTAACGTAGTCCACGAGCGTTTGAGTAAATTAGGCGTTGGAGAATTCTGTCTAGAGATGCACTCAAATAAAACGAATAAACGTAGCGTCCTAGAAAAATTAGAACAGAATTTGAGTCTTGTTGCGTCCAAAGAGGCTAAGGAATTTCAAAGGAAGTCACAGCAAATCACGCATTTAAAGCAAGAAATTGGAGATATCGTACGAGAACTGCATAAGCCACGTCAACAAGGATACTCTATCTATGAGTTAGTTAGCTTATCAGAATCCTATCGTCATTATCCAAAATATTTTCAATTTGATCCTAAGGACCTCATTAGTTATGATCGCAATCAGTGGGATCAGGTAGAAGAAGCTTTACAACAGCTAGTTGTAGCCGGAAAGGCTTTGTCTACTCCTATCCAGCAACATCCTTTGCGTGCCTTTCATAAAGCTGGTTATGCTTTACATTTACGTCCGCTTCTTAAGGAAAAACTAGAGGACTTGGAGTCAGAATTGAACCAAGTTTTGTCTTGGAAAGAGAGCCTAAATCTTGTCTTATCTGAAGAGAATGCAAGTTTAATGGTGGCCTTGGCCGATCTTACGCGCCAGCGAAACCTCAAAACTCAGCTTAACGAAAAACAATGGCAAATGCTTCTGGATGAAGATATGATGCGGCGTTTAGCCAATTTGACTACAGAACACCAGGCCCTTCAGGTTGAAAAAAATGAGTTGTTGAGTAAGTACCATGCTGATATCGTTAGTCTTGATTGGCAAGAAGTTAAACGTCAACTACTTGAAGCAGAGTCTAGCTTATTTATCGTTAAGGGTAAACGGATTAAGAATGCTTTAATGCCCCTGATTCAAATGGCTAAAGGCAATCAAGAAGTGACAAGTGATGTAGCAAAAGTTACACTAGATCAAATTGCGAATTACCAAAGTCGACAGCTGGCCTTAGAACAAGAGATGTCTCGTCTATCAGATGTTTTCCAATTTCAATATCAGCAGACGTTGGACGTATTTGATAGCTTGGAAGATTTGTATGTCTTGGGGCTTTTTGCTAGAGATCATCTCGAACATAATGACCTTTATGAACTGTATCATCTTTATCAAAGCTGGGAAGAAGAAAAGCCTGGGGAAGGGCAAGGCCACCTAAATAAAGTTGAGAAGGTTAGAGGGTTACTTCAAGAAATAAACGAAATTGCTGGGGTGTCAGTCACTCTAACGAGCTATAGTGATGTTGAATCATTGTTAAGTGATTGTCGAAAATGGCTAGATCACTTAGATGAGTGGAAAGAATGGTCGACTTTCTATACTAGTCTTGCTCGCTTGGGTGAGTCTGGGATGGATAAGCTTCTTCTCCAACTATGGGAACTTTGGCAAGGAGATGCAGGTTTAGACTTCAAGTGGGTAGATCTTGTATCTATTTACCAATCCAGTCTGATAGAAGCCTTAATCCAACATTATATGTCGGAAATACCATTGCTGTCATCTTTTAGTGGCTTGGCTTTGGAGAATCAGCTTCAGACCTTTAAGCGCTACATTGAGGATTATGAAAGTCTTGCTGTTGATCAGATTCATCAAAGATTAGCTAGTCAGTTACCAAATCCCAAGACTGCCAGCAATCAAGAAGCAAAGCAACTCGCTAGTTTGAAAAGGATTATCCAATCAAAGGGGAGATCGACATCTATACGTCGTCTATTCCAAGAAAATGGGCAAGTAATTCGTCGATTAACCCCGTGCTTGTTAATGAGTCCGCTGTCTGTTGCGCAGTATATTGACGTTGATTATCCTAAGTTTGACCTTGTAATTTTTGACGAAGCTTCACAAATCCGTACCTCTATCGCAGTAGGGGCAATGTCTCGGGGCGAAAACTGTGTAATAGTAGGGGATCCGAAGCAAATGCCGCCAACGTCTTTCTTCAATCAACAAGTCTATGACGAAGAGTATGCTGATCTAGAAGATTTAGAGAGCTTATTAGATGATTGCTTGGGAGTTAATCTGCCAGAATTATCATTGGATTGTCATTATCGATCTCAGAGTGAAAGTCTAATTAGCTTTTCGAATAAGAACTACTACCATAATAAAATGCGGACTTTCCCGGCTCCAAGCGATCGGAAATCTAGTCTAAGTTTCCATTATGTGAAGGGGGTTTATGCTAATCAAGTCAACCCTAATGAAGCAGAAGCAATTGTTGAGACAGTAATAGAGCGCTTAAAAGATGAACAAAAGCGGAAGTATTCAATGGGGATTGTAACCTTTAACCAGAAGCAACAAGCGCTGATTGAAGATATGTTGCAAGAGCGGCTAAGCCGTGAGCCCAAATTAGAATCTATAGTTCAAGAACTAGTAGAACCTATTTTTGTCAAAAACCTAGAAAATGTCCAAGGTGATGAGCGAGATGTAATTCTCTTCTCTGTAACCTATGGCCCGAATGAAGAGGGTAAAGTCTACAGACGTTTTGGACCACTTAATGGGAAAAATGGATGGCGACGCCTCAATGTCGCAGCTTCGCGTTCGCGGGTAGAAATGCTAGTTTTTTCGACTATGATGCCAGAAGAAATTACGATTTCACCTACCACTTCTGAAGGTGTTCGTGGTTTACAAAAATTCTTGGAGATGGCCCACAAAGGCTATATTAAAGAAGATGGTAATCAAGAGAAAACGCTAGAATCCGGCACCTTAGAGAAAGAAGTTGCTAAAAGCCTGGGGATGTTAGGATTTCAGGTTGACTATCAAGTTGGCGCGTCAGACTTCAAGATTTCTCTTGCAGTGGTCAACCCATATAGACCTGAAGAATATCTAGCGGCGGTGTTGATAGATGATCAGGCTTATGCTCGTATTCCGACTGTTCACGATAGAGAACGACTGGTACCTAGCGTTTTAGAACGTATGGGATGGAAAATTTATCGGCTCTGGTCTCTTGACTGGTATGAGAATCCTCAGCGGGAGTTAGATAAGCTGGTCAACTATCTAATGGGCTTATTACCCTCAGATTCTATCTTACGAAAATCTATTAATGATCTTCCGAGAGTTCAGAGTTCAGTGAGAAGGTCCCAGGTCCAAGTAGAAGGCACCGCGACCATTCGAGAGGTTCCAATAAAGGATAAACTAGCTATTCAATCTCAGATAGTAAGTGGAGAAAAAGCAACCTCATTAGTTGAGAACCAGTTGGAATATAAATCCTCGCCTGCAGATGAAACATTGAAAGATGAGGAGATAGGTCAGCAGGCTGAGCAGTCTAGCAAAGTCATTTGTGCTGCAGAATATCCCAATATCGGCACAACCTCCTATGATGCTCCAGAGGTACTAGAATCGCCCGATGTGCTTACAAAGCTGATAGCAGATATTATTGAGAATGAAGCGCCTATATATGAGGAACTACTTCATAAGCGGCTAGCTAATCAACTTAGAGGATGTCGATTGACCGCCTCAATCAGAGAGCAGTTTGTATCAGCAACTAAGCGCATGAAGCCTAAAAAGCAAAAAATTGCTGGTCAGGTTCTTTATTGGGGACAACTAGATCCCGGTTCCTATCAACTGGTTCGTCTGCCTTCTGAGAACTATCGACGTGAAGTAGACTTCATACCACCAGTAGAGCTTGCTAATGCAGTCTACTGGTCGGTAAAACAATCATCTGAAGGTCGTCTAGATGAAAATGAATTAGTGCGTGCGACAGCTAGTTTGTTGGGCTTTAGTCGTCTGAACGATAAGGTAGAGCATGCTATGAAGACTGGAATCAAGTTAGCAGTTAAGTCCCAGCTAATCCAGAAGGAAAAGAAGGTCTATTATCTATAGAAGTTAACCTACCTGGGCTGAACTGTGCAGCTTAATACATATACCTTATCTAATAGCTCGCATCTGCGAGCTATTTTTACGCAGAATTTGTAATTTTACGAAATTACAAAATTATTCATTGACAAAAAGTGAACTTTGGCATATAATGTAATTATAGAAAGGCACGGTGAGTTTTATGATTCTGTCGAAATTAGTGACTTTGAAGAGTGGTTCTCCTCAATTTAGAATCACCGAGAGCAAATTGGCATCGGCACCCACTTATATAGTATATGCGCAGAATCACCTTCTGGCAGACTTGCGAGGTGTAGCCTCAGATGAAGACATCCCCAAGATAATTAGAACAGAAGATGAGGTAACGACTACCAATGAAGGGGATATTATTTTTAATTTGATGACGGGGTTGGCCTCTATTGTCAGTGCTCAGCACGTGGGTTATCTCTATACCCAGAACTTCGTTCGTTTGGAACTTCACGAAAATATAGAGCCCTGGTATCTGGTTTACCTCTTGAATGAGAGCCCTAAGATTAAGCGACAATTATTGCAAGGTGTCCAAGGATCCAGCGTACTAAAATATACCTTAGCCCAGCTCAGAGATTTACAAATTCCCAAACTGCCTAATCTAGAGAAGCAAGAATTGATAGGCAAGACTTATGCCATGACATTACGAAGAAAAAATCTTATGGAGCGAGTAGCTCAGGCAGAAGAACAATTAATCTTACAATTACTGAAAGGACTTGAGAACTAGATGAAGGAGCTAGAATTTGAAAAGCAACTGATTGACTACCTGCAGCATATTGCTGGTAGCAAGCAATGGGAATATGCCTCCCATATTAAGACAACAGAGGATTTGTGGGAAAACTTCCGCCATATCCTATATGTGCTGAACCAAGAGGTGCTTAAGCAACCCCTTAGTGATAATGAGTTTGCGCAAGTTAAGCGCATCATTTCAGACTTGCGCACACCTTTCCAGGCTGGCCAATTCCTCTATGGTATGAATGGAGTCTCACAAATTGAAATTGACTTAGATAATGGCGAGCATAGATTCCTGACAGTCTTCGATCAAAATCAGGTTGGGGCCGGCAATACTTGTTACCAAGTGGTCAATCAAATTAAGCGTAAGGCTGTCTTGGCCGGCAAAGAGAACCGCATCTTCGACACCACACTCTTGATAAATGGTCTGCCTATTATTCAAATAGAAGAAAAAAGAGACGATGTGGATGTCAACGATGCTCTCAATCAGATGCATCAGTATATAGCGGAGCACCAGTACGGCGACATCTACTCGACCCTTCAAATATTAGTAGCCATGACACCTAATAATGTCCGCTATATGGCCAACACAACGGCAGACCGCTTCAATAAGGATTTTGCCTTTCAATGGCAGCGAGAAGACAATCGGAAGGTAAGGAATTGGAAGGAATTTTCGGACCTCTTCCTAAGTATTCCCATGGCCCATCGGATGGCGACCAACTATATGATTCTGGATGGGACGCCAAATAAACAAACCCTTAAGGTTATGCGCCCCTACCAAGTCTATGCCACTCAACGCGTCATTGAAAAAATCAAAGCCACAGACTTCGAATTGGGGCACAATAAGATTGGCTATATTTGGCATACGACAGGGTCAGGGAAGACTATCACTAGTTTCAAGACAGCCTGGCTAGCTAGCCGGCTGCCTAATGTAGATAAGGTAGTCTTTGTCGTGGACCGAATTGCCTTGACGAAACAGACAAGCGAGAATTATAAGGCCTATAATCCAGATGAAGATATTGACTTTGATAACAAGGGGATTCAAGATACCGAGTCTACCACGATGCTCAGCCGCAAGTTGCGTAACAAGGGAGGAGGCATTATCGTCACCTCGGTTCAAAAACTTGGTAAGTTAGTCAGTCGTTCTTCCTTCAAATCGCCAGATAAGAAGATTGTCTTCATCGTCGATGAAGCTCACCGCAGTACAAGCGGGGACCAGTTCGCTGATATCCAGAAAGCCTTCAAGAAGGCGGCTTGGATTGGCTATACAGGGACCCCTATGTTTGATGATACGACCAAGGGTTTACGAACTCAGGATATCTTCGGCGATTTGCTTCATCATTATACCATTCGAGACGCCATTTCTGATCGCAATGTCCTTGGCTTTAAGGTAGACTTTGAGACGACCATCGATGAGGAAAAACTCAAACAAGATTATTTGCCTGATTACTTCAAAGCCCAGTATCCTAACTGGACTGACCAGCAGATTAAAGACAAGATTGCCAATATGACCGCAGCGGATATTGACGAGAAGATACCCAACAACTTCTACGACAATAACGCGGAGCACGTAAAAATCGTAGTTGAGGATATTTTCGATAACTGGCGGAATCGCTCCAACGATGGACGCTATAATGCTATGCTGACGACACACGTGGGAGGCGGTCGTGCTAGCACGCCAATGGCCATGCAGTACTTCGACGAATTCCAACGCAAGAACGCCGAGCAGCGTGAACAGGGTAAATTTGAATTGAAGGTTGCGGTTACCTTCAGCAAAGACACCTCTAACGGTGATAATCAGTTGGAGACGAATACTGGTTTGTCGCGCGCTATGGAGCATTATAACCAATTGTTTGGTACCAATTTCGGTATGGATAATGTGGCGGGTTATACTCAAGATGTTACCGCACGCCTCAATCGCACCATTGCCGACAAACAATTCTTGGATATTGTGATTGTAGTGGATCAGCTCTTAACGGGCTTCGATGCACCTGAACTGAATACACTCTATGTAGACCGGATTCTGAAAGGCGCCAACTTAGTTCAGGCTTATTCACGAACCAACCGCGTGGCAGATATGTTAGAGAAGCCGTGGGGACGTGTTGTGAACTATCGCTGGCCTTCCATTAATGAAAGACTCATGAATGAGGCGCTGGCCATATACTCCAATAGCGACTCAGCTAAACTAACTGATGAAGAGCGCAAAAAGCGAAATGAAGAAGAAGGCATTATTGAAAAGTCATTTACTGATTTGTTGCTTGATGTGCGGACGACTGTTCGCAATTTAAGTCATCTGACAGAAGACTTCACGGACTTGCCACGGAGTGAGCGCCAGAAAGAAGAAATGCTCGTTCAACTTCGTGACTTCAATAGCGGCTTTGCGAAGCTCAAGCAATTCGACCAGGATTCTGAAGAAGTATTAGAGACCCTCAGTAGATATGACGCCTTGAGAGAAGAGGCTTCATCTTATGAGAATCAGACCCAAGGTCATCCAAGTGGCTACGATTATGAGAATCCCGATCGCTTAATCAATGCCTTGGGAATGTCCGGTGACCAATGTGTCATCTTGACGACAACCTTAGCCAATGAACTTAAGCGGCATTTAGAGAAGAAACACTCGGACAAGGATGGAGACTATCATATTGACCTGAAATTAACCCACATTAAGGATGTCAAGGTCGACTACGATTACTTAACGGACTTGCTAGAAGATCTCCTTAACCAAGTACATGCTAAGCAACTGGATCAAGCTCAGTCAACGCGTAGTGAAATTGAACGATTCGCCTTGGGCTTGGAAGACCAACAATATGCTGATAAGATCAATCGTGCGGCAGACGCTATCTTAACAGGCGTTTATCCAGATAATCCAGACTTCAAATACCCAGCACGGCTATCAGGGAGTGAGCAACTTATTCAAGAAGCTAGCACCAAGAGCATTGTGCGCGAGATCCGACTCTTCCGGGTAAAATGGGGCATTATGGACGCGGTCAATAATGAAGATTTATTGACGATGATTTATAGTCATCGATTTGGCCAGAAAGATTTAGATGATAGTGGTAAACTTGGCGATATTCTCAAGCAGGGGGCCAAGGAATATCAAGATATGACCGATGATGAGGAAGTATTAGCACTCAATAAGGTTAAGTACCGGAATGCTTTACGGCAGGCAATTTACGAGTTGGCTGACCAATATTGTAATTATTAGATAGGGGGAGTATGCGTGAGTGATAAGAAGCGCAAGGTGCCAAAATTAAGATTCCCAGGATTTACTGACGATTGGGAACAGCGAAAGTTAGGGGAGATATCAAAGAGAGTTACACGTAAAAATAGTAACTTAGAATCAACCCTGCCACTTACAATATCTGCTCAATATGGATTAGTTGATCAAATAACATTTTTCAATAAACAGATTGCTAGTAAGGATATGAGCGGGTATTACTTAATTAAAAAGGGTGAGTTCGCCTATAATAAGAGCTACTCTAAAGATGCTCCTTGGGGAGCAGTTAAGAGATTGGATAACTATGATAAAGGGGTTTTATCCTCTCTATATATTGTATTTAAACTAAGCTCTAATATAGATTCAGATTTTGTTGCCAAATACTTTGAGACCTCTAATTGGCATTCGGAAGTTTCAAAAAGAGCGACTGAAGGGGCTAGAGACCATGGCCTTTTGAATATTTCGGCAAGTGATTTTCTATCAATAGAGATATTAATTCCCAATAAGACCATGGAACAGAAGGAAATAGCACAGTTTCTTAATCTAGTTGATTCAACGCTTTCTCTTCATCAGCGTAAGCTAGATAATGTAAAAATGTTGAAAAAATCGTTGCTTC
>ERZ772997.488-NODE-488-length-11678-cov-7.32961_pt1 | contig 11678 bp, 11 predicted proteins | sample MGYA00511127_ERZ772997 | MGnify/ENA primary metagenome ERZ772997 (study PRJEB29015, sample SAMEA2738070) | human oral metagenome | biome: human oral; feature: human-associated habitat; material: saliva | place: China | collected 2215 ... | reverse complement strand
TGCGTCCGCCGCCTGCCGGGCCCCCAGGGCGTCCGCCGTTGCCGCGTCCGCCGCGGACTTCGCCGCCGAGGCCTGGCGCTGCGCCTCGTCCGCCGCCGACTTAGCCTTCGCCAACTCGGTCGAGTTCGCGGTCACAGTCGCCTTCAGGGCGTCGTACTGGGCGGTGGCGGCCTGCGCCTCCGCCTGGGCCTGCGCCGCCGCCGACGCGGCAGAGTCGGCAGTGGACTTCACGGCCGCCGCCGACGCATCCGCTCTCTTCGCCACCGTGTCCGCCGCCTGCGCCTTCGACGCCGCATCCTGGGCCGCGGTTTTCGCATCCTGGGCGAGCTTGTCCGCCGCCACCGCCAGAGTCTTCGCGGCCTCCGCTGCCTGCTTCGCCTCGGTCGCCGCCGCCAACGCAGCCGCATTGTCACCGCTCTTCTTCACCGCGTCGAGGGCCGCCTGCGCCTTCGACGCCGCATCCTGGGCGGCCCGCTGGGCGGCATCCACGCCGGATTGGGCCTGCTGGGCAGCTGTCTGCGCGGCGGTCACTTTCGCAGACAGGTCGCTCGCAGCGCCCTCCACCGTGGTCGCCTTCGCCAGGGCCTTCTCCGCGTCCGCTTTCGCGGCGCGGGCGTCCCTGCCGGCGGCCTGCGCGTCCTTCGAAGCTGCGTCGGCGCGCCCCTCGACCTCCTTCGCGACTTTCCGCGCCTTCACGGCGTCGTCCATCGCCTGCGCCAGCTCACGCCCGGCCGGGCCGAGCCGCTCCACCGACGCCTTCTCATCCCCGGGCTCGTCCTGCCCGTCGCTGATGGACAGGAGAGTGCCGTCCGCATGCATCTTAACGGTGACCGCAGCACCCTTCCACGTGTAGATGCCGGGCGTCTCCCCTACCAGGTAGTCGCGCGGCTCTTCGTACGGGAGACCGACGCGCACCCACCCATCGGGGAGAGTCGGGTCAGTAGAAGGCGTGTCTACGACCTGGGCGCGCACCCAGTGGGTCGTCACGTCGGAGGCCGCCCGGTCTTGGGCAGCCTCCCGCATGTCCAGGTACAGACTGCCAGCGCTGGAAGGGTCAACCATGAGGCCAGTATCTCATCACGACTGCCGCAACTCCGCCCCGGTGATCGTCATCGGCTCGCCTGGCTTCATCAGGTCGAGACTCATGGACAGGATCATGACGACACACCAGCGCCCCGGCTTATGCTCCACGGCGATGACGTCACCGACCTCCAACCTCGGGTCGGGGGCCAGCTGGATCCGCCACGTGCGGGTCCGGTCTCTCCCAAACTTCGCCCAGTGGTTCGCTTCCTCGACGACCTTGCTCCATGACTTGTCCGACGACAGGTCGGTGTTCTTGGTCACGCGCCCATAGGTGCGAGGATTGTACCATCCGCCCCAGTACTGCATCCGCACCCAGAAGTCATAGGAGTAGTCCGTCTCCCATCCGTCCTTCTTGGAGCCACCCTCGGGGCGCTTCCACGGCGTCCACAGATACCGGCCCCAGTTATAGGTCAGCCCCTCCTGGTGCTCGAACTCCTGGCGGGGAAGCGACGGGAACACTCTCTGCTTCTCCAGGAAACGACTGTTGATCGCCATGTCAACCTCCGAGGTCTTCTCGTCGGTCTTCAGCGACTCCGTGTACCCCTTCCCCTGCACCAGGGTGAAGCTCCGCTTCCCACTGCCCTTCGCCAAGACGTTGTACTGATTCGGGATGCGCCCGGACGGGGCCTCTGCCGGGACGGCCGCCACGACGAACCCCGAGTCCCACGAGTAATACTCGGCCGCCGGCGACCCCGGGGAGGGAAGCGGATACGCCTCAATCTCGCCCCGCCACGACATGCGCAGGCCACAACCCGCAGCCTTAGCGATCTCCATCACAGACACGAGGCGGTCCGTCGGCAACTGGAGCGTCGAAGGAATCTGATACCCGCCCCTCGACTCAGGGGTACGCACCCCCGTCGTCTCCCAGTTAGGGTTCAGCCGCTGCATCTCCGTCCGCAACGTCCCCCCCACGTTCGGGGAGTGAGGCCACGGCAGCGGGTTCTCCACCAGGTCGTGTAGCATATCCTTCGCAGTCACTGGAGACGACTCCGGGGTCTGCGAAGGCTCAACGATCCGGAAATGCCCGTAAGGGAACTCCCACCTGTGCCCCTCCCCGTCCGACAGGATCACGCACGGGCAAGCCTTCTGCCCGTACGCGGCGAAGTAAGCGCCTTCCCACTGGGGCGCCCACTCGTTCGGCACGCTGATCCGCAGCTGCGCAGGCGCGGACGCCGACGTCCCGCTATGTGTGAGCTCTCCCCAGTCCAGGGAGCAGCCGGAGCAGGGGACGTCGCGCACCCACTCCACCCCGTACTTAATATCCATGCGCATGGACCATCTCAACGGGCGACGCAGCTCCTCCAGTGTCGGTCCCGGGCGCATCAGGCGTCCTCCGGCATGCCGGCAAGGAGACGGCACACATCATCGTAGGTGCGAGTCGCCAGCGACTTCCCGACGTTCGCTTGGTCGTCAGACACGGACAATCCCCCGAACTCGATCGGCTCCTCCCGTTCGTTGACGATTGCCGGCGTCGCGTACGGCCTCGCAGCGGGGATCGGAATACCGGACGCGACCAACTTGTACCAGCCCGCAGGATCCGGCGCAGCATCTCTGGTCATCACCCCGGCGGAGAAGGCCCTGGCGGCGGAGTCCGTGGGCCCGTCGGCGACTACGAGCTGCAAGTGGACGCGGCCCACGTCGAGGGCGCCGCCGTTACGGCCCCGTACCCACGCGGTCGCCGTCATCGTGTGCCCGGCCACAGCCTGCCGGAACCCATATCTCTGGAGCGGCGCGTGGATATTGCGGCCCTGGGCCCACCGGACCGGGCGGCCGTCGGGCGTCGTACCAGCGGCCTCGGAGCCGATGACCGTGTCATCCGCCCCGCCCGGGGCGCCCCACCAGTAGGAGAGGCCCGCACCAGGAATCTTCCCCGCAGCCCAGTCCGCCTCGAACCGCAGCCACTCACCCCACGTGACACACGGGACACCCGTGTCCTCACGCCGGCCATGCAATGCGCTCTTGGGACGCTCTGTCACCGTCAGCGCCCAGTCCGCCGTCCCCCGCAGACGCGACTCCGTCTGCTCGGCCGTCGCTTTCGACACTGCCACCACACGGATCGGCTCGACCGTGCAGCCGGGGATCGTGCACGCATCCTGGTCGTGGGCGACGATCAGGTAGCGGGCCTCCTCGCACATGGCGCGCAGCGTCTGGAAGTCTCGCAGCGTCCGTGTTCTGCACTCGATCGTCGTCGCCCGGGGCTTCGGGGCGGCAGCCCACCGGTCCATCACCCCGGTCGTGGACTCGATCGTCGTCAGACCGCCGCCGTACTCAACCGCGCCCGCCGCGATGAGCTGCACGCGCGCCTGCGTGTGCCCATCCGCGGTGCTGATGATGTCCGACCCGACCGACCTGCGCACCATCGTCACCGGCGGATAGCCGTACTGCGTGTACGTGACCGGCACGCCGATCGGCGCCAGCGGGTCGCTGACGGCGTCACCCGTCGGCTTCCAGATGAGCAGCCGCTCATTGTCGGACGACGCGTTCACCGGGTAGGAGAACGCACCCTCAGGGGCGGCCACCGGACGCACGGTCAGCATACCGGTGTGCTTCGCCGTGAAACCCTTCATCGTCCTAGCCATCGCTCACCTACTCATCCTGTACGCGGTCACGGTGGACGCGTCCGCGATCGTCCTCATCCTCGACGTCAGCGTCGTCTGCCCATCCAGGGTCAGCTCCACGCTGACACCATCTAGAGCCTTGCGTAGCATCTTCGGGGTCACCCGGTCGCCCGGGCCGAGCATTGCCGTCCCCGACGTGATCGCTCCGCCGTCCGCGTACCGGCCCGGGTCTGTGAACCCACCGACGAGGCCCTCACGGATCATGCGGCGCAGCCGGTAGGCGCCCTGCTGGCCGCCCAGGGCCGCCACCTCAGCCGCCGTGAGCACATGCTCGCCGTGAGACAGGAGCGCCGGTACGCGGTCCTCCCGGGGGCCGCCGGGCCCGCGCACCGCGCCGCCGGGCCGCCCGCCACCAGCCAGCCGAGACACGCCACCACCGTTCGCATACGCGGATACGGCACCCCCGTCCGCGAAGATGCCGAATCCGAGCGGATTCGCTATCAGGCGCCGGCCGTACTCCTCGAAGAACTGCTTGATCTTCACGGTAACAGAGACAGTCTTAGACTGGATCTGGTCCATGTTGAACTTCACAGTGCGGAGCTTCCCGGACGCCTCGTCCTTACCGGAGATCGTCACCTCACCCGTCGTGTCATCAATCTGAGTTTTGACCGTGTCCTTCTCCCACCGGGCACCCGTCGCGTCACCCAGGATGGACACGGTGCCGTCGGCGTTGTCGATCGTCTGCACGGTGGACTGGAGTCCCTCGAGCCCCCGGTCATTGTTCGCGTCGATCTCCACGTACGCCGACGTCCCGTTGATCGAGTCCGCAGTCACAGACAGCGCGTAGTCGGCCTTCGACGTGTCACCGTCCACCGAGATGTAGCCGGTCATCCCCTCGATCTTCGCTTTCGCGCCGTCAGCGTTCTCCAGCGCAGGCTGCGTGTCCGCAGTCACCTCGGTCGAGACCTTCTCGGGGATCAGCCCATACGAGTCGGCGAGCTGAGTCGCCTCCTCCTCAGTCATTCCCATCGCCTCGGCCGCCTGGATGAACGCATCCCTCCCCGTCTGCATCTTCGTCTGAAGCGTGTCCTGCGTCTCCCCCGCGGCGGCGCCAGCCTGCACCTGCGCCAACGTCGCCGACGCCAAATCATTCAACGCCGACTGGTTCTTCCGCCCCGCCTCGGTCGTGATATCCAGATTCTGACCGTTCTCAGCGATCGCGTCGTTGACGCCCTTCAACGCCTCCTGATATTTGATGTCGGCGGTGGACGCGCCAATCGCAGCCTCACCGAAATCGTGGATGGCCTTCACAACCTCCTCGATGCTCGGGGCGGCCTGATCGCTCCCCTCCTTCGCCTTCCGGATCGCCTGGTCGAGGCGGTCCGTCGAGGCGGCGGACTGGTTGGCGTTCGGGTCAATCTGCCCTAACGCCAGAGCCAAGCGCGTAGAATCGTCCGCCGTCAGCCCCATCTGGTTCGCGACCGCGTCCAAGTGAGCCTTGAACTCCGGCATGTCGTTGATGAGATCGATCATGCTGCGCCGCGACCCGTCAGTCAGCTCATTCGACAGCTTCTTGAACTGGGCAGTCGCCTCGTCCGTGGACATGGACGCCAGCGCCTTGCCGGTGGACTCGAGCGTATCCTTCAACTGCTGCACCTCAGATCGGGTGTCAGCGCCGAACGCAGCGGTGATCCCGTCTAGGAAGTGGGCGGTCCCCATCTCCAGACCAGCCCACGTCGAGGGCCGACTGATATCAGCGAGCATCACACCGAACTCGTCCGCAGACTTCGACGCCGTGTCGAAGTGCAGCTGGTCAAGGGCCGACCCGCCATTCTTCAGGGCGGACGCCATCTCATCCACGGACACGGCCGCGTCGCTGGTCTTATTGCCGTACTCGCTGATACCGGCGATCAGGGCACCCATCGCCAGCATCCTGCCCGCCCGCGCCATCGCAGACGTCCCCGTCGCCAGGTTCTTGATACCGGCGACGGCGTTCCCCGACGTCCACCCCAAAGTGTTCATTGCGTCGCGGATCTCCACGATCTTCGGGGCTAGCACCATCATGCCACCCACCGCGGTCAGTGCGGCGCCACCCACCGCGGTGATCCCGAGCACCGCGGTCTGCGCGCCGGGGGACAGCTCCCCCAGCTTGTCCACCACCGACGTGATCGTCTGCACCACCGACCGGAGCGGCCCCTCGGACGACGCCCCAATCTTGATCATCGCGGTCTCCCACGAGCCGCCGAGCTTCTCCAGGTCGCCCTTCAGGTTGTCCTGCTTCAAGCGGGCGGTCTCCGCGGCATACCCGGCGTCGTTGACCTTATCGATCCAGTCCTGGATGCCCTCGCCGCCCTCGTTGTAAAGAACGTTCGCGGCGCGGATAGCGTCCGACCCGAAGATCGTCGCCATCGCCTGGTTCCGCTGCTCCTCCGACAGTCCGGACAGGCCGTCCTTCAGCTGCTGGGCAGTAGCGGTGATCCCGATGAAGGAGCCGTTCGCGTCGTAGACGTTCAGGCCGATATCCTTCATCGCGTTCGCGGCCTTGGTGGACGGGTTCTGGAGCCGCTGAAGCATCGTCTTGAACGAGGTGCCGGCGTCGGAGCCGATCAGCCCGGCGGACGCGAACGCGCCCAGAGCGCCGGTCGTGTCCTCAATGCTGAGCCCCATCTGGCTGGCGACCAGGCCGGACTGCTTCAGGGCGTACGCCAGATCATGGACGCCGCCCTGTGCCTTGCCGGCGCCTGCAGCGAGCAGGTCGGCGACGTGCGTCACCTGGTCCCCGCCCAGGCCGAACTGCGTCATCGCCGTGGCAGCCGTCTCGGCAGCCTCTGCGACGGACACCTCACCCGCCGCAGCCAGGTCCAGGGCCCCAGTCAGGCCGCCGTGCAGGATGTCGGAGGTGCTCACGCCCGCCTTGGCGAGCTCCTCGATCCCGGCGGCAGCCTCGGTCGCCGAGAACGCCGTGTCCGCGCCGGCCTGGATCGCAGCCTCGCGCAGCTGCGACATCTCGTCCCCGGACGCGTGAGTCGCCGCCTGCACGCTGGACATCGCCGCATCGAAGTCTGCGGCGGTCTTCGCCGCGGAACCGGCGAATCCGAGCAGCCCCGCACCGACGCCGGCAACCGCGGCGCCGACCGTCGTCCAGGCTGCCCCGTTCTGGCGGGCCGAGTCAGCCAGGCCAGCCAGGCCGCTCCTCCCCTGCGAGGACGCCTGATTCATCTGGGCGGCGGCCTGCTGGGCGGCATCCCCGGCAGACTTCATCGCGTCCTGAGTGCCCTTCGTGGCAGCCGCAGCCTCCGACATGCCCGACTTCACGCCAGACGCGTCGGCCGTCAGCTTAACCAGGACGGTTCTGTCAGCCAAGGTGCAACCCCTCTCCCACTACTGTCAAAGAGTCTACAGTCTCACTCAGTCTCAGAGGCGTCTACCACGTACACGAGCGACCCTTCCCGGGGCGGGGAAATCAGGTCCCCCGACTTGTTCCGCTCGCTGTGATCTTTCTCCCACCGCTCTTTCGCAGCCTTCGCATAGCAGGCGGTCTCACGGGCCTCGAACCAGCCGTCCATCGTGTCATCCCACGCCTGGTCTCGCGGGAAGCCACAGCCGCACGGGCACAGGGACTGCTGGTGGGCCGACCACGCCTCGGCCAGGATGTAGTCCTGGTCTAGCCACTCAGAGGACCGGCGCACCAGACCGGTCGGCGGACGCCCCCACTCCAGGGCCCGCTTCACGAGCTGCGACAGCCAGCGTCCCGACGGGGCTCTCAGGACGCGGACGAGAAAGGGGCGGTGATGGTCGGCTCCACAGTGTCCACCTTCCGGATGCACCGGGAGAGCTTCTCCACCTGCTGCGAGGACGCCGCATACAGGGCCTCGATGTCCTTGCCGGTCACACCCTCCGGCTCCACGATATGAGCGGCGATGAACGCGCACTCCATCTCATGAGTGACCGGACGATCCTTCTCGTGGCCGAGCTCCTCGAGGAGAGCCTTCTGCCGGTGCACGTCCATCGTCTGCACGACGAACTCCACTCCGCTCTCTTTGAGAGTGGCGAGCGCCTGCTCCGCCTCAGCAAGGATCTCCTGCTTCCGCCCCTCGGGGAGCCCCGGCAGGGAGGCCTCCTCGTTCAGCCTGTCAATGACTGCCATGAGGTCCGTGCGGCCATACAGGACGCAGGCCTTTCTGGTGGGCTGGAACCCGGCGATCCAAGAGGCGAGGTCGAAGCCTTCAGGCTCGGTCGCTCCGTCGGGGGTCGCGTCGCGAAAATCGTCGCTCATCGGGGGTCCTCCCTCTAGAAACTGCAAGGGGCCCGGGACTGCCGTAGTCCCGGGCCCCGGTTACGGGGAGCAGTCTATCAGGCGCCCGCCGTGTACTGCACGCCGGCGGAGTTGCCCTTACGCGAGTACACGATGAAGTTACCAGTGACAACCCCCGTCGGGAGGACCGCGGCGATCGAAGTCGGCGACAGCGTCTTGAACGACGCGACGTCGGCCTCCTTCGGGCCGGACACAGTGCAGGTGACGCGGGTAACGCCGACGAAGTTGGTGCCCGTGATGACGACCGTGTCACCGGCCTTCTTGCCGGTCGGCTCGATCTTTGTTACAGCCGGCCTCCCCGCCGCGTTCCCCACGCCCAAGGTGATCTCATTCTCCAGAGCGTCAGAGATGAACAGGGACACGGTACGCTTCGTGTACGTGGTCCGGTCATCAGGCTTCTGCGGCTGGCCGGGCGCCACGTGGTACCAGTCAACGTCGTCGCCGTCAACGAACGGGGCTTCCGGCTTCTTGCCCTCACGCTCGTACAGCTCGAACTCTCTGCCGGTCTGCTTCAGCAGCTCCCACACCCGGTTGTCGCCGCCCACAACCTTCTGGCCGTCTTCGTCGAAGAACCAGTAGACGCTAACCTGTCCCTCGTACTCGGCCGGGCCAGGGACGGTGCCCTTACCGGCAGCACCGAGAACGGGCTCCTCCACCGAGGTGGAGCCCTTCGATCCGAGCTTGTAGTCCGACTTCATGACAGACATCTCGAAGTGAAGGCCCTTGTTGAGCTCCGCCACGGTCGGCCGCTTCCTGTCGGCGACCGGGGCGCCATCGATACCGAGGGCAACCAGAGTGATACGGCCGTCGCCGAGAGTCCTGATAGATGCGGGCACGGCCCGCCTCCTCCCTGCCCCGTCCACCGAGGCGTCGTACATGTACTGGTGCAGTGTATCTCAGTCAGCCCACCCGACAGTGGACGCGTGCACGCGCCACATGTCCACCGCGTAGAGCGGGTGCCCGACCTGGGGGAGGGTGACCTGGTCGTCGCGGAGCATGCCGGAGCAGTATTCGAGACGGAGTGGCTCGTGGTGCAGGCCGGGCACCTGGAGAACCTGGCCGTCCAGTGCGCGGCGCACCTCGTCTACGACGGTCAGTAGCCGGTCAGGTGTGGCAGCGACCGTGGTGACTGGTTGCAGGAACGTGATGGTGTCCGCCTCATCGCCACCCAGTTTCGTGATGCTGCCTGCGCTGGCGGACGGGAGGCGCACCAGGACGTACGGCAGGTCCGGGCGGTCTTCCATAACCTCGCCGACGTGAGCCGTGTAGCGGCAGCCATCGCGCAGCTGCCGCTCCACGGCGGCCACGCACGGGCTGATGCGGATCATTCAAGGCTCCTCAGTATCTCGTCCAGCGTGTCCCCAATCTCATCCAGGACGTGCTGGTCCATGAACTCGGACGGGTGAGGCATCCCGCCTCCACCCTTGGACGTGCCCCAGATCGCGATGTTGGCGAGTGCGCCCCGGGGTTTCGATGGCCCGAACTCGGCCTCGACGATACCGCCGCTCCCGCGGGTCTCGTAGGAAAACGTGGAGCCTACCGCTTGGAACCCCTTGTCCGGGTGAGCGGAGTACGCCTCGCGGGCTCTGCCTTTCGCCTGCTCGAGGGCGTTTTGTACGCCGACGCGTACTGCCTCGGTCCGCCCACCAGCGTCAGCGAACGACTGTGCCAGCTGGGCGAGCTGTGTCGTGTCCCACGAGGTCATCAAGCAGTCACCGCATCTACGAGCATCCGGCGGGCAGTCGCATGAGTCTGATTGATCAAACCGCGCACCCTGAACGGGTACCGCCACCCCGTGACCGCGATCACGTCGTTGATCTTCGGGGAGTAGTCGCTGCCCCAAGGGATGTGCAGCTCGGTCTGCTGAACCGTGTACGTGTGGCCCCCGTCCGTCTGGTCGGACCCGTACATCGTCTGCTGACGGAGCCGGCACTTCCCCTCGTAGACGCGCTCGACAGTCGGTTCGTCACGGCCCGTATCAGGGTCCCAGTTGAAGCTACCTGTGGGCCGGTCGATAATGCACGCGTCGGTCATCATCCACTCGGCTCGCCGCCGGCGCACCCTCGGCCGGCTCACGGCGAGTTCCTCCGCACGTACTCCACCCACCCGTCGTCGGCGCACACAGGCGGCCACACGTCACGCTCGGTCCGCATGATCCCGATGCCCCGCGGTCGGGACGCATCCGCGTACAGGGCCAGCGACCTCTTCTCCGTCGGCGTGAGATACAGCCCATCCTCGGGGACAGGCCGCCCGCCACCCATCCAGTCGTCCAGCCGCTCGTAGTTCCATGACTCAGGGTTCGTGTACCCGCGGGCCGCGCACGACAGGACGATCTGCTGGACACCGTCTGGCACGTCCGCCGGCGTCCATGGGCGGGCGATCCGGCCGGCCTCCTCGATGACGATCGTGGAGGCCCGCCGTAGCAGCATCTTCGCCCGACTGACGTCGCCCCCCTCGGTGATCGGCTCACCGAGCCAGTCAGAGAGGAGGGCGACCGGGGCGAGCGGCTCGCTCGCCATGGGCTGTCAGCCGATCTGCACGGCGATGGCGCGGGCGGCGTCCATCACGGCGAAGCCGACGTAGGCGTCCACAACAGCGCGGTCCTCGGTGTGGTCCGGGTCGTAGTCGCAGATGAGGCGCAGGGCGAAGCCGTCCTGGGCGCGGGCCGCGCCGAAGCTGGCGCCGAGCGGGACGTCCGCGGCGCGCATTGCCATGGTGAAGGCGTCGCGGTGGTAGGCGATGGCCTTCGCCTCGGGGAGGCGCGGGTCCTCGACGACGGTCATGCCGAACAGTTTGCCGAGGGTCGCCTCGTGCAGGGCGTCGCCGTCGTCCGCGCTGAAGGCGGCGTTGAGGATGTCGCGGTTGGACTGGATGATCTCGCCGACGGCGGGGCCGACAGCGAGGTACCGGTCAGAGAAGGGGACCTCGTTCTTGTTGAGGACGCGGCGGAGGCGCGACAGGACCGCGAACAGGTTGGAGCCGTCGGCCTTGATCTTGGTGGCCTTCGCGTCACTGGTCGCGACAAGTGCGGCGGACGGGTTGGCGTCCTGGGGAGCCTGGATTGTGTCCATGAGGCCCGCGATCTTCTTCGGCAGGGTGTCAACGACGGCCTCAGCCTCGGGCTTGGCGACCTCAGTCTCGAAGTCCTGGAGAGTCCAGGTCTGCCAGTCACTGGGGAGGCGCGCGGCGGAGTACACCTGGGTGTCGAGGTTGACGGGCACGTACTTGCGGGCCAGGTCGTTGTAGGTGATCGCGGTGCGAGCGTCACGCTGTGCCTTGGACAGCTCGGCGGCGGTCGCCTTGACGGGGAGGGGCACGTTGACGGTGGTGCCGTAGCCTGCCTCGTAGGCAGACTCGGCGTCCCGGTTGATGGTCCTGGGGAGGACGGACAGGTAGCGGAGCGCGGCGACGGTGGACTGGGCCACCTTGACGGCGGGGGTCTGGAAGTTAGCCATCGACTACACCTTTCGGTTGGTCACTTGCGGAAGAGGCGGGCGCCGATGGCGTCCAGGTCGTCGCCGCTGCGGGGCGCGGCGTGCGGTGTGGGCTCGTTGCGGGTGAGCGGGTTCGGCTGGCCGGCAACGTAGCCCTTGAGTTCGTTCGCGGCGGCCTCCATCTGCTCGGGGGCGACTGCGGCGAGGAACTTACTGAGAGCGGCGGGGAGGCCGGCCTTGGCGGCGGCGTCGGCGGCCGCCTGCTTGGCCTGGGCGTCGGCGAGGGCC
>ERZ772997.487-NODE-487-length-11691-cov-5.62917_pt1 | contig 11691 bp, 9 predicted proteins | sample MGYA00511127_ERZ772997 | MGnify/ENA primary metagenome ERZ772997 (study PRJEB29015, sample SAMEA2738070) | human oral metagenome | biome: human oral; feature: human-associated habitat; material: saliva | place: China | collected 2215 ... | reverse complement strand
CCCCAACGAAAAGACCCGGCACAGGTTCCTGTGACCGGGTCTTTTCGTTGGGGGGTGCCTGGCATGGGCATGCAGCTGGAGGGTGATCAAAGCCTGATTGCCCGGGAGGAGACGCGTCACAAGTTCACGTATATCGACCTGGCGGCTAACCGAGCCAGACCGGAAAAATTGACGATGCATCTCATAGCCAATACAAATTGTTCCGTCCTGCATACATAAATCGTTCAAAAAAGGTTGCCGAGTAATTCAATGACGGCAAAAATGGTAATCATTATTCGAGATATATTTCTGAAATGGAGCAGATATGCAATTACCTGCGCTGGTCGCGCCTGAAGGTGATCTGAGTCGTGAGGAAATCAATCGATAACCTGAGATTCTATAGGACCTTGCCGCTGACTCCCGCCGGCAAGGTTGACAAGAAGGCGCTGGCGGATGATGCAGAAGGCATGATCATGTCTGGCCAGGGTTCATGACCGGAGGCATGTATGCGAAAGAAAATTGACCCAATCGAGCAGCAGTCACGGAAAATAAGGGAATTCCTAGATTCCGACATCATACCCAATGAGTCCGTGCTTGCAGCGGGTGGAAATCCGGCGCATGAGCTTGCAAAAGAACTCACCAGAAAGGCAAAGCTGCATGGCATATTCGGCTCGTTCTATCCTGCGGAAACGGGATCTGACACGAAGCGACTGACAGACTACCTAGCCTTGGGCGAGCAGGAGAGTCGATCAGAGTATTCTCCGGCAATCCTTGGCGCTGATGCCACGCTGGACGCTCACATGCTGTCCAAGTATGCGGGCCAATCGGTGCGGAAGGCCTTTCTTCTCCCGTTGCTGAGGGGTGAGGTGGTTTCGGCATACGCGATGTCGGAGCCGGATGGCGCCGGATCGATTCCTGCAACCATGAAATTCAGGGCAACTTACCGAAATGGGTATTGGCATCTGGAGGGAAGAAAGTGGTTTGTTTGCAGATCGGTTAATGCAAATTACGTAACGGTTGTCGCCCGAACGGCAGATGATGATGTCAGGAATTCATTGTCGATGTTCGTCGTTCCGGCAGATTCTCCAGGATTCACGGTTGCTCGATCCATCCCTATACTGGGACGGGAATTGGGGCAAGGGGAGATCGTTTTCAACGATGTCAGGATTCCGGAGGATCATCTTCTGGGGGCCTTGGGAGCAGGAAGTTTCCTGATGAGACAGCGCCTGTCTTTGGGACGGCTGCTTCGCTCGATTCGGTGGATTGGACTGGCACAACGCTGCCATGACCTGATGTGCGAGCGGATTCATTCGCCCCGTGGCCAGTTGGCACGGCTGTCAGAGAAGCAGCTGGTTCGCGAGAAGGTATATAGAGTTTACAGAGGAATTCATGGTGCTCGTTGCCTGCTGCGGGATGCGGCTGTCAAGCATGATGCCGGCATTCCCAACATGATCGAGGTCAACGTGGTCAAGATGGCCGCTTCGGATGCACTGAGTGATGCAGTGGACTGCGCCATTCAGGTTTTTGGTGCAGAGGGGGTTGCAGACTGGAATCCGCTGTCCGGCATTTATCGCGAAGCTCGGACAACTCATATTCTGGATGGCGCAGACGATGTTCTGGTCAGTTCTGTCGGGCGCCAGCTGCTTGCAGCCAGTTATCCGGGGCTGGCATTCGATCCTGTTCGCCCCTCTGTGGCGCTTGCTGATGATGGAGGGGGTCAAGATGTCGGATGATCGTCCCACCGCCGCGATGGCAATATTCCTGCATGCGGCAATGGGAATGCCGATGATGATGTTCTATGCAATCGGCATACTTGGGCCGCAGATCATTGCAGATCTGGGTATCTCGCAGAAGGATCTTGGGTGGTTCACTGCAAGTGCATTCGGGCTCGCAGCTGTTCTCTCTCCATGGGTCGGAGGTGTGGTGCAACGGATCGGGAGCCAGCGCGGATTGATGGTCCTGTTTCTGCTGGTAGGTCTTTCGTTCACGCTGATTGCCTCGCTTTCAGGGTTCCAGGGATTTGTTCTGGCCATGCTGTTCTGTGGGTTTGCCCAGGCTCTGGCAAACCCTGCAACCAATCAGGCGATAGCCCAGATGGTTCCGGTCAGTCGGAAGGCTGCCATCGTGGGCTTCAAACAGGCAGGTGTTCAAGTTTCTGCGCTTCTGGCTGGAATCCTGCTGCCTGGAATGTCCACGTGGCTTGGATGGCGGAGGGCCATCTTAGCCTGGGTTCCCTTGCTGCTGTTTCTCGCGTTCATCACGAGGTGGCTTGTCGGCCCGGCCGAGAACGGAAACCGTCCGGATTCGTCGACCGCGTTCATCGCGCCTAACGGCAGATTGCTGATTCTCATGGCCATCCAGTTCTGTGCTGGATCGGTCCTTTCATCCTTCATCACGTTCATCGGGGTATATGCCGATCAGCTGGGCATGCCCGGGCAACAGATCGGAGCAATGGTGAGTGCATTCGGCATCATGGGAATTGTGTCCCGGATGGTTTTGACACCACTTGGCTCACGTATGCGGGACGAGACGGTCCTTCTTGGGGCTCTATTCTTCATGCCGGTCATTGTGCTCATGGTGACGCGCATGGCCGAGCCGGGCAGATATTGGCCACTATGGGTTGGTGTCGTGGGATTGGGCATGACTCTGGTTGCCACCAATGCCATTGCGATGAGCATGCTGCTGCGTGACGGGCGCTTTGGGACACCGGCGAGGGCATCGGGCATGCTGTCTCTTGGCTTCTTTGGCGGATTCTCAATTTCTCCCCCTCTGTTTGGAGTGATTATTGGAATTCAGGGTGGGTTCTCGATGGCATGGATGTATTTGATCATGATGCTTGTCATCGGATTCATGCTTTGCATTCCTCTGTACAGAATGCGCCTGCCGTCATGAGTGACGGCATCATTCGGGCGGAGTCGATACGGCGTGCCGCCATGGACGCCATATGGCGAAGGATGGACGAGATCACCGAATGTTGCGGCACTGACTTTCCCTTGTTTCGGGTTGCTTCCGCAGAGCGTTGGACGTTCTCGAGGCGTGGTTCCTGGATTGGAGGATTCTGGGCGGGGCTGTGGTGGCTGAGGGCCAGAATTACAGGAAGGACACGTTTTCTTGAACATGCCTCCAACTGGTGTTCCAGGCTTGCCCCCGTGCTCAAGGAGGAAAGTGTAAACCGCAGCTTCGTGTTCTGGTACGGCGCTGCGGTTGGTGCGCGTGAGATGGCTGATCGGGAGGCGGAGCGTTGCGCTAGCCATGCGGCCACGACTATCGAGAAGAGCTTCGACGATTCCTTGGGCCTATGGCCTCTGGGGCAGGATCTGGGTGGCGGAAGTACAGGACCATACACACTGGATGTCGACTCGTTGGCGCCCCTGTTGCAACTGATGAATGTGTGTGGCGGACGCTCGGGCAAGGTCAAGGCCAGGCGACATCTGGATGCCTGCCTCAGCCGCCTCCAGATGGGAAATGGTGTCTGGCGTGGTCGTGTACGGATTCGTGATGGACAGGAGGGAGATGAGGTTGTTCCTTGTACCACCGGAGGTGCAAGAATCCAGGCGTGGGCGATGCTCGGTCTTGCAGATGCGGCGCGACTATATGACGAAGCTGCCTACAGGGATGCTGCACTTCGCGCCTGTTCATGCTGGTGCGACAGATTCGGGCGAAAGGGTCTTGACCGACCGGCCGGAGATGAATCCGGCGATCCATGTGCATCCGCCATTGCTTCTGTGGCAATGTTCAAGCTGTGGAGGCTTCTGCCCGAATGCTCCTGGCTGCGGGACATGTCCTATGGACACATCGACGGATTGCTTGCCAGTCGGTATTTTACGTCTGGACGTTTTGAAGGACATCTCTATCGGACGGATCGCGACAGGATGCAATGGGTCGAATCACCCTGTGCGACCTTCTATCTGCTTGAGGCAATCAGGCTTCAGATGGATGACGGGAGCCATTTATCGTTTCCTGCTGCCGAAGACTGATTTCGGAGATCGACCGAAATACCTGGTAAATGCCACGGAGAAGTTGTTTGGATACTTGTATCCGACGCTCCATGCCACCTGAGACACCTGTTTTCCCGACTCAAGGAAAGTATAGGCCTTGCGCATGCGCATTTCAAAAAGAACACCCATTGGGGTGTTGTTGTACAGCTGGCGGAATCCTTTCTTGAGCTTGCTCGCACTCATGCCGACTGTTGTTGCAAGATAATCTATTGTCAATGGCTGATGCATGTTCTCCTTCATGATGTCATGTGCACGTTCCATGCGCTGGATGTCATCAATGCCCACGTGAGGGCTTTCGTCCGGCATGGAGGGAAGAAGAAGGTTCAGCTGCTCCGCCAGCAGGCTGAGTGCATGGATGTTCAGGTTGAGAATGTTGGGCGTCCTGTCCTGCGTCAGGGTGGACGATGTCATGTAGCGACTCAGGGCAGCCGCATGTGCCTGGGTGGCTGTGCTGCTCTTCATGAATCCCAGCTTGTGGACACCGTTTCCATTCAGAATCTTTTCAGCGCGTTCCTGACCTGCATATTTGGTCAGCGCCATCTCGTTGATAACAAGGCGCAACTGGGAAACCGGAGTGTCGGCGTCATAGTGTCGTTCCCCCTTGAGCGAGCGGAAGGTGCTGATGGTTGTATACCCTTCCTTGAACAACAGGCTTGAGCTGTCGCTGCCCCGGTATCTGGATTCACCTCGCAGTCCGATGGTGACGACCATGACACGTCCGACGTGGGGACCATTGCTGTATTCCACCAGGGGGCGGATTGCATGATAGTGAAGTCGGCTCAGGATGAGGCCGGGTTCCAGTTCAATGCTTTCGGTGTAGCAATTGCCCAGATCACCGGGCAACTGGAGGCGGACCCGGCCGTCCTTTAATGCACACTGCAGGCGTGGTTGATCTGCAGTCACATGGCATGTGTGCCTGGCTGTCTTCCCGGCATTGAAATCCTCGATGGATTTCATATAAATAAGAACCTTTATGATACTAAATCAGTGAAATACGTCTCATTGCGATAGTAACATGGGAGAGCAGCTCTTGGCCGTCTTGTCATCGGAAATTGCTGTTTCTAGATGTATCAAAATGTCGTGATTCCACTCTTCTTGTCACGGCCCGTATTTCTGAGATCAGTGATGCGGACAGTGAGTTACCCAATTAGGAAAGGATGATGGTTAGAGACAACGAAAGAGGGATGTTGTATCCAGACGGCCGACGCAGTCTGTGTCGGCTTGTCATGCTTGTCGTCGCTGCGTTGATCAGTATTCCGGAGTCCGGGCATGGTGCCAATGGGTTGGAGGATGAGAATGGCGAAGCACCGGAGACCAGGAGGGCGCGATCCCTGTCCGCCGTTGTCGTGACAGCCAACAAGCTGAACCAGTCTCCTGTTGAGGTTCCTGCCAGCATATCTGCAATTCATCGCGAGGATCTGGAACAGGATGGTGTCCGTGATGTGCGCGACATTGTTGGCATGACGCCGGGACTGACGTTTCAGCCCATTGGTCAATCAGGACTGAATCCTCCCGTCATGAGAGGCCTGACTGCCAACATCATTTCTTTTTCATCCTCCACGCTGCTTTCCGTCGATGGCGTGCCCATGTTGCGGGCGCAGGGGTTTGACGCCGACATGACGGGGGTGGATCAGGTGGAGGTTCTGAGGGGTCCCCAGTCGACCCTTTATGGACGCAATGCCCAGGCAGGGGTCATCAATGTGACGACTCGAAGGCAGGGCAATGATCCATACGCGCAGGTTATCCTGGAAGGTGGAGGCCGCCGGATGGCTGCCGTGCGCGCAGATCTTGGTCGAGCCATCGTCAGGGACAGGCTGTATCTTTCCCTGGATGGCTCCTTTGCCAGGCAGGACGGATTCATCAGCAACCTGTATACGGGAAGGAAGGATGACGGGCGCAGGAAGCACAGCGGGCGACTGAGCCTGCGTGCCACACCCGCGGCCGGAACGGATATTGCTCTGCGTGTGGCTACTGCGAATCATGATGATGGTGCTTCGTTGTGGGGGTCTCCTGCAGCGCCGAGGGTGACCGTGCAGTCCGGATACGAGGGTCGGAATACATCGCATGGCAGGACGGTGTCACTGGATGTCAAACATGAGTTGACCAGTGGCGTGCGTCTGCGCTCCATAAGCGCTTACAACGTCTGGAAGGATCGGCTGCTCCAGGATACGGACTACCTGATTCCTGACCGCCTGCATGCCGATCGGAATCATGAATTCCGGACGTTGTCTCAGGAGTTTCGCATGGAGGGACGCGCTGGTGAGGGGAGCTGGCTGGCTGGCCTGTATGGGGACAGGGAGGACAATCATCTGGAATTCGTGCAGAAGACACCTCTGGCTACCGTGCCGACAAATGCCGGGGAGAAAAGCCACAGTCTGGCTCTGTACACGCACTGGAACGTCCCTTTTTCTGCAAGCTGGAGTCTGGCAGCGGGCGCACGTATCGAGCGCATGCATACCCGGTTTGCATTCAGGGATTCTGGAAGATTGGAGAAGAATCACACGCGATTCTCTCCAAAACTGGCCCTGAGCTACGCACTTGACGAGTCCAACAGGGTCTGGTCGAGCGTCAGTGAGGGGTACAGGTCCGGGGGGTTCAACGCCTTTGCTCCTGAACGCTGGCGCGAGTATGAGCCGGAACGCGTTCGTTCCTTGGAGATCGGGGTCAAAGGGGAGCTGAAGAAGCTGTCAAGAATGCGGTACAGCTTCAGTGTCTATCAGATGAACGTACATGACATGCAGGTTCAGCAGATGGGGCAACCGGGGCAAGTATTCATCAGCAACGCTGCACGTGCGAAGTCTCGAGGCGCGGAGTTCGAGATGGAGTACATGATGTTCAGCGACTGGATGTTGCAACTGGGGCTATCAATGAACCACACGCGTTTTGATGAGTTCAGGGATGGAGACGTGAACCATGCGGGGAAACACAACCCCATGGCTCCGGATCGTAGTGGATATGTCGGCGTTCGATATGATGGAGGGTCATGGTATGCAGGCGCGCGCCTGAACGGTGCCAGCCGCGTATGGCTGGACGCAGCCAATGTGTATCCTCGTACCGGGCATGGATTGATCGACATGACGGCAGGATGGCGCATGAACAGGAACGTGGATGTCGGAGTGTTCGTTCGTAATCTTGGTGACAAGGATTACGATGCGATCGGTTTCCAGAATGGATCCACCGTCATATACAGCATTCCTCGCGAGTTCGGATTCAGAATGACGTGGCGGCTGTGATGGAGAGGCGATATGTTGTTCCGCAGATGGTATTTGGTCTCCTTCATCTTGCGATGACGGCGCCCATGATCTATCTGGCGCTGGGGCTTCCGTTGCTGATGCGTCAGCATGGCTGGAGCGGGCTGGATATTGGTCTGTTCCAGCTCGCAGGTATTCCAGCAGCAGCCAAGCTGCTGCTGGCGATGCCGATTGAATGCTGGTCCGGTTCATGGAAGACAACGCGTCATGCCGGATACTTCATGTGGGCGATGGTCATCGGGCTGGGCTATCTTGGTGTCCTGGTGATGCTGGTGATGGTTGACCTCGACTCAACGAAGTGGTTGCTATTCTCGTTGCTTGCCGTGTGTGTTCTGTGTGCCACCTGGGCAGATGTCCCGGTCAGCGCACTGTCATTTCACATATTCCCTGATCATGAGCGTGTCAGAGCTGGAGGAGTCAGGTCGGCAGCGATGTTCCTTGCAGCAATAATGGGCGGCGGCGTCATGGTCGTGCTGTCACAGCGCGCTGGATGGGGGGCGCCGTGGGTGGTCATGGCGGTGCTGCTGGCATTGGCGCTTCTTGTTCTTCATCTCATGCTGGGCAAGGGATCATGGGATCACGATGTGGCACCGCCTGCAGCGCCGGACGACCCTGCAATATCCAGCCATCCTGTCGAGGCATTGCGGGGCTACTTCGGACAGACGTGCCCCTGGATATGGATCATGCTTCTGTTCGGCTATTTTCCGTGTGTAGGGGTGGTATGGATATATCTCAAGCCGTTGCTGCTGGATCAGGGATTCATGGCGGAACATGTTGCCTGGATCGTGGGCGTGGGTGGAGGGACGTTGGGTGCCCTCGGCAGCATCATCGTTGGCCAGCGCGTTGCGCATGATCGAATCAATGACTGGCTTGTGGCTTCTGCCTGGGGGAACGTGGTGATTCTGGCCCTGCTTTCGATGGCTGCATGGTGGCGTGCCTCCCCCTCATGGCTGGTAACACTCAGTCTGGCACTGGCGGTTGCGGTGGGCGTTGCATCGTCCCTTGTCTTCAGTCTGATGATGGATTTCGCACGTCCGGGCTTGCAGGCCATGGACTACGGAGTCCAGGCCAGCATCTACAATTCCGGAAGGCTGCTGATGGCACCGCTTGCTGGCTGGATGTTCGATCATGCTGGAGCTCCGATCATGGTTGGGGGGCTCGCCGTCTGTGCATGCTTCATGGCGTTTCTGGCGTCCTGCTTTGGTCGCAATGAAGTAATTCGTGTTAGGCCTCGAAACTTGACAGATCCTCGCAGACAGTACTGAAAGCTGCCAGAAACTTCCTTGCTTCCTGCATGTTGATCTTCTTTCGTACTCTGGGTGTGATTTGTATGATGTTCGGGCGTGTCCTGGAATCAGGTGATCGCTTCTCCCGTTTGTTCCTGCATGGCAAGTGACGTTGCGCATATGAAACCGGCCCGGATGCATAGAATCGCAGGCTGCAGCCGTGGATGGGCAGTGAGGGGGAGCGATTTATAATGTGAACCGCTGGCGTTTATGTCGTGAGGGTTGGCATGATGGATTTTCAGGATCAACATCCGCTCAGGAGCTATTGGGACATGATATTGGCCTCCGTCGGGGCCAACGCCATGGCTTCCGCGTTGGAGCTTGGCGTATTTGATGAACTGGGAACGCCCGTCCGTGGCGCGGACGTGGCGGGCAGGCTCGGATTGCACGAACAAATGCTGGAACATCTGTTGCGACTTCTTTGCTCCCTCGGATTGGTGAGATCCATGGAGTCGCAGTGCGGTGATGAGACGGCAGCGCTGTACGAGGCAGGGAGCATCGCACGTCGTTATTTCATGAAGGATTCGCCTTTTTATTGTGGGGATTCCTGGCAGTTTCGTTTCAGCTCGCTCAGCCAGTTCGGTTCGCAGATTTCTTCAAGGGTCAGGACAGGTCCTGATGTGGACACTTTTCCGGAAGGAGGGGTGTCGGACCAATGCTGGGCTACCCTGACCAGGACCAGAATCGTTCAGGAGCAGGCGGCAATCACGGCGGTGGCGGCGGCGGACATTGTCAGGAATCTGCCTGAGGTTGGCCGGATCGGCCGGTTTCTTGATCTTGGTGGGGGAGCTGGCGTGGTGGCTGTTGCGCTTGCACAGGTCATGCCGAAGGCAACCGGAGTCGTGGTGGAGCTCCCTCCCACCGCGGAGGTGGTCAGGAAGAAGGTGGACGAATCCGGTCTGTCGGGCAGGATCTCGATCATGTCAGGTGATCTGGAGCAGGTCGATTTTGGTCATGGCTATGGCCTTGTCTGGTGCAGTTCGGTTCTGCATTTCATTAGGGACATGGAGTCCACCATCAGGAAGGTGCGTTCGGCGTTGGCGCCAGGAGGGGTGTTCGTGAGCGCTCACGCTGAAATCCCCGGCAGCCCGGCGGATGCCAATCCGGTGTTGTCCTATTATTTGCCCCTGCTCATGAGGGGACATCATGTTGGGGAAGAAGGCGAGCTGGGCCGGTTGTTTCGGGCTGGAGGGTTCGAGCGCGTCGATTCGTTCACAAGCAACATGTTTCCACTTGCGCCAGTGCGCATCCATGTCTGTCGCTAGTTCGGGCGGAGATGGCACGTCATGCCGTTCGTTCCTATAATTCCCACTGACCGAGGCACTGTCTCCCTGCATGCAGGGGCAGGGCGGTGATTCAGGATTACTGTCGGGCATTCTTCGAGGTATGGGGACGAAATCAGTACGTGGTCAATCGGACATGTGGAGCGACGAATGCGCCCGCACCGCGCTGCGCCGCATCTTTGATGCCGCCGTGAAAAGTGCCGCCCCCGCCGCTGCCGTGCGACGGCACCTGCCCGAGAAGCCGCGCGGGCGCTGCGTGGTGGTGGGGGCGGGCAAGGGCGCTGCCGTCATGGCGGCCGCCGTGGACGCCGCCTGGCCGGACGTGGATGTCTCGGGCGTGGTGGTGACCCGCTACGGACATGCCGTGCCGGCCGGCCGCATCGAGGTGCTGCAGGCCGCGCACCCGGTGCCGGACGAGGCCAGTGTGCAGGCCTCCACCCGCATCCTGCAGGCCGTTCAGGGCCTGGAGCCCGATGACCTGGTGGTGGCGCTCATTTCCGGTGGCGGTTCGTCGCTGCTCACGCTGCCCGGGCCGGGCATGACGTTGGCCGACAAGCAGGCGCTCAACCGCATCCTGCTGGCCAGCGGCGCCACCATCAACGAGATGAACGTGCTGCGCCGCCAGCTCTCGGCCATCAAGGGCGGGCGGCTGGCGCAGGCCGCGCTGCCGGCGCGACTGTGCACCCTCATCGTTTCCGATGTGCCGGGCGACGATCCGGCCGCCATCGCGTCCGGCCCCACCATTGCCGACCCGGCCACGCGCGAAGAGGCCCGGGCCATCGTGGCCCGCTACCGGATGGAACTGCCCGCCGCCGCACAGGCCATCCTGGCCACGCCTATGACACCGGCCGCGCCGCATCCCCGCGCCGAGGTGAAGATCATTGCCGCGCCGATGATGGCACTGAAAGCGGCCGCCGACGAGGCCCGTACCCTGGGGCTGACCCCGCTCATCCTGGGCGATGCGCTGGAAGGCGAGGCCGCGCAGATGGGGACCGTGCTGGCCGGCATCGGACGCTCCACCGCACTCTACGGCCAGCCGCTGGCTGCACCGGCCGTGCTGCTGTCAGGGGGGGAAGCCACCGTCACCATCGGGTCGGATGGCGCCGGCAAGGGCGGGCGCAACACCGAAAGCCTGTTGGCCATGGCGCTGGCCCTGGCCGGGCAGCAGGGTGTCTGGGCACTGGCGGCCGACAGTGACGGCATCGACGGCACCGAAGATGCTGCTGGCGCCATCATCACCCCCGACACGCTGGCGCGTGCGCGGGATCGGCAGCTGGACCCGCGCGCCTTCCTGCGCGCCCACGACAGCTACAGCTTCTTTGCCGCGCTGGATGATCTGGTGATGACCGGGCCTACTGGCACCAACGTCAACGACATTCGGGTCACGCTGGTGGGGTGAGAGGTTCCGGGGCCGTGCCCGGCGCCCCATCAGGCTGCCGGGCCGGCTTCATCTCACTGCTCCCGCGTGCGGTTCAGCAGCGCGTTCAGGATGATGGCCCCGAAGGTGGCGGTGCCGATGCCGCCCAGCTGGAAGTTGCCGAAGTGCAGGCTGAAGTCGCCGGCGCCCAGGATCAGCGTGACGGCGGCCACGATGAGGTTGCCGTTCTGGCTGAAGTCCACCTGGTGGTCCACCCAGAAGCGCGCACCGGCCACGGTGATGAGGCCGAACACCACGATGGACACGCCGCCCAGCACGGCCGGCGGGATGGTGGAGATGGCGGCGCCGAACTTGGGCGAGAAGCCCAGCAGGATGGCGGCCAGCGCCGCAATCACGAAGATCAGCGTGGAATAGACGCGGGTGACGGCCATCACGCCGATGTTCTCGGCATAGGTGGTGACGCCCGTGCCGCCCGCTGAGCCCGAGACGATGGTGGCCACGCCGTCACCGATGAAG
>ERZ772997.486-NODE-486-length-11718-cov-3.71611_pt1 | contig 11718 bp, 10 predicted proteins | sample MGYA00511127_ERZ772997 | MGnify/ENA primary metagenome ERZ772997 (study PRJEB29015, sample SAMEA2738070) | human oral metagenome | biome: human oral; feature: human-associated habitat; material: saliva | place: China | collected 2215 ... | reverse complement strand
GCCGCCGCTACCTTCTGAAGAGGAGGTGGCGGCGGCTCTGTTTAACCACCCAGATTCGTTCGGGACATAACGGCAGGGTAGCGGGGGGGGAGGAAGAGAGTCGAGCGCTTTTGCTTTCTGCCGAAAACCGCCTCCAAAAACCGCTTCTGAAAAGCCCGAACACCCCGCGCTGCACATGCGAGTGTGTAAGATAAAATAATGCGCCTGCACGGTGGTGGCACTTATCTGCTGCTCACCTCTGCCGCTCAACGATGTAAATTGCCGGCGCGCTTTGACCGTCCAAGAAACCCAACCCTGCGTATGAGAGGGAAAGCCTGTGTCTGAAACCGAGAACACTCAGCCTGATTCTGCGACCCCCAGCTACCCCACGCAGGGTGAGCGCATCGCTCCCGGCTCGCGCCGTGACCTGCTGCCGAATAACTACGATGCGAAGAAGGCACGCATCTTGTTTGTGCATGCACACCCGGACGACGAAACCTCCTCGACCGGCGCAACCATGGCGTACTACGCGCAGAAGGGCGCGGAGGTGTACCTGCTGACGGCTACCCGCGGTGAGCTGGGCGAGGTCATCCCCGAGGAGCTGCACCACCTGGAGGTCGGTAAGCCCGGCTGCCGTGATAACGGTGAGGCGCTGGGCGAGTACCGTACCGGTGAGCTTGCCGGCGCTGTTAAGGCGTTGGGTGTGAAGAAGCAGTTCTTCCTGGGTCAGGAGCCCGCCGTTGCTGAGGGTGCGCTGCCGCTGTACCGTGACTCCGGTATGGCGTGGGGTCCGGAGGGTAAGCCCGTCGCCAACCCGGTGGCGGCTGAGGATTCGTTGACCGCGCAGCCGCTGGAACCGCAGGCTCAGGCGCTGGTTGCCGCTATCCGCGCCCTCAGCCCGGATGTTCTGGTCACCTACGATTCGGACGGCGGCTACGGCCACCCCGACCACGTGCGCGTGTACGAGATTGTGCACCGTGCCCTGCAGATCCTTGAAGGTGACGAGGACCGCCCGATTCTCACCTGGGGTATTGAGGGCGAGTTCGACGCGGCTAATCAGCGCCTGCAGGCCGCCATTTACGGTGACGGCATCGCCAAGCGTAAGGCAATGGAGGCGCACCGCACCCAGATTACGGTCGTGGACGAGAAGACTTTTGAGTACTCGAATAAGGTGCCGCAGAAGATTTCTGCCGTGGAGACTTTCCGTGTGCTCGACGGTGACCCGACCGCGACCGTGCACCCGAAGCCGCAGGAGGCGGGCCTGGTGTCGAGCCTGCTGACCGGCTCGATTCTGGGTATTTTTGCCGGTATCGCCGGGTCGATTTATCACGCCTGGGTCGTGTACGCGGGGGATACCGCCCTGCCCCTCGGCTTGCTGGTCGCGTACCTGACGGTTTTCTTCACCGCTCTGTGGTGTGCCCTGTCGTTGCGTCGCGGCTACGCTGCGGCTGTCGTGGCTGTTGCGGTGTTCGTGACTGTGTACGTGCTCGGTTACGGTCGCCCCGATTCGCCGTTTGTTCTGGTTAATCCGGGCCATTCGGCGATTGGCCTGTACGGTGCCCTGTGGTGGTTCGGCGCCCCGGTCGCGGCGATGCTGGGCATGCTCGTGTACACGCGTGCTCGCGTGAAGGATGCGCAGTATTTCTCGCCGCGTGCGGCGCATCAGCGTGCTCGCACCAAGAAGTAGGCGCCAAGAAGTAAGCGCCGAGAAGTAGCCTGAAGGCTATCACTAAGCCATAACGTGGGGGAGGGGTGCTCCGATTAGCCGGGGCGCCCCTCCTGCTGTTTTTTGGGAATGCTGTTGTGGGTGCTTGCGCCGCTACGGTCTTCTCAGCCCGCCGGATAGAGGAAAATAGGGAAGAAAATTTATGCGTTATTCGGTGAATTGTGTGGGGTGGAAATAGCGGCGACTTCATCAAAAAATTCATGTGACGAAGATTTCATTTTTGGCTTAATCTATTTTTAAAAGCCCGCCGACTAGCAATAACGCAAAGAAATACCAGGTCAGCCTAGCCTAAAAAATACCCCCACAAACCCGTGAGCGTACTGTCTGATACACCACGAAAATACGGTTAAACAGCCGGTGCGCGATAGACTATACACAGACTTCCCCGCCGGGTACCAACTACTCGGCGGTTTACTCTGTAGATTCTGCCCTGCAGCAGACGACCCGCAGAACGGCGGGCACGGGGCGAACAGCTTGTAGAAAGGCACACCAATGACCTACGTAATCGCGCTTCCCTGCGTGGATGTCAAAGACCGCGCATGCGTTGAAGAATGCCCCGTCGACTGCATCTACGAAGGTGATCGTACCCTCTACATCCACCCGGATGAGTGCGTGGACTGCGGCGCCTGCGAGCCCGTCTGCCCCGTAGAAGCAATCTACTACGAAGACGACGTCCCCGAAGAGTGGAGCGAATACGTCAGCGCCAACGCAGACTTCTTCGACGACCTGGGTTCCCCCGGTGGCGCAGCAAAGCTCGGCCCCACCGGCAAGGACGTGCCCTTCATCGCGGCACTGCCCCCTCGTGGTGAGTAATAGCTACAACCGCATAGACTAATCGCACCCGCTCACGGGTGCCGAGAGCCTCCATACAGCACCCGGTGCCCACGCACCGTCTAGGCGCTGGGATGGAGGCTCTTGCCATAGGCACGGAAGCGCACGGACGCTAGACTAAAATGACGAAAACTATTCCCAAGCAACCAGGTGACTCAATGACTTACGGCCTGAACCTGCCCGAATACCCCTGGGAGGCGCTCGCCCCCTACCGCGCAACCGCAGCCGCCCACCCGGACGGTCCGGTGGACCTGTCCATCGGCACCCCGGTCGACCCGACCCCGCAGAACATTCGTGAGGCGCTGGCGGCTGCCTCCAACGCACCCGGCTACCCGACCACCCACGGCACCCCCGCCCTGCGTGAGGCTATTGCCGAGTGGTTTGCGCGCCGCCGCGGCGTGACCGGTCTGAACCCTGACGCGATCATGCCCACGGTCGGTTCGAAGGAGCTCGTGGCGTGGCTGCCGTTCCTGCTGGGCCTGGGCCCGGGCGATGTGGTCGTGTACCCGCGCGTTGCGTACCCCACCTACGATATGGGTGCCCGTTTTGCTCGCGCCGAGTCTATGCCCGCCGACAGCCTGGACGAGCTGGATGCCGACACCCGCAGCCGTGTGAAGCTGATTTGGGTGAACTCCCCGGCGAACCCGAACGGTGTGGTGCGTACCGTGGAGCAGTTGCGTGAGATTGTGGCGCAGGCGCGTGAAATTGGTGCCGTGGTGGCGTCCGACGAGTGCTACGCGGAGCTCGGTTGGGGTGCCTGGGATGAGGCGCGCGGCGGTCAGCCGGTGCCGTCCATCCTGGATCCTCGCGTGTGCGATGGCGACTTCACGGGCCTGTTTACCGTGTACTCGCTGTCGAAGCAGTCGAACCTCGCCGGTTACCGTGCCGCGTTCATCGCCGGTGCCCCCGAGCTGATGCCGAACCTGATCAATAGCCGCAAGCACGCCGGCATGATTGTGCCCGCCCCGGTGCAGGCCGCCATTATGGTGGCGCTGGCTGATGAGGCGCACGTGGCGGCGCAGAAGGATCTGTACCGTGCCCGCCGCGAGGTGCTGGAGGAGGCGATTATCGCCGCCGGTGGTCGCATCGAGAATTCTGAGGCTGGCCTGTACCTGTGGACCACTTTCGGCGAGTCCACCTGGGATTCGATTGGTCGCCTGGCGGAGCTGGGTATTATTGCTGGCCCCGGCGTGTTCTACGGCGAGGACGGCGAAGGCTATGTGCGCATTGCCCTAACCGCCTCCGATGAGGCGGTGGCGAAGGCCGCGGAGCGTCTGAAGGCATCTGCATCTAAGTAACTGTGCAGCTCAAGTAACTGTGCAGTTCCGGTAGCTACCTAGCCCGAAGCGCACAAAAGTGCCCGATAGGTGAGATAACACCTATCGGGCACTCTTCAACACCCCTCACAAGGGGGCTAAAACAGCTTAGGCTTCGTAACCGTTGGGGTTGTTCTTCTGCCAGTTCCAGTGGTCGCGAACCATGGTCTTAATGTCGCGGCTAGCGCTCCAACCCAGATCCGCCAGAGCAGAGGAAGGATCAGCGTAAGAGACCGCAACGTCACCGGGGCGACGATCCACAATCTTGTACGGCAGCTCCTTACCGCACGCCTCCTCGAACGCGTGCAGAACCTGCAGAACCGAGTAGCCGTTACCGGTACCCAGGTTCCAGGTGTGCAGACCGCCGTGCTGGGTAATGTAATCCAGCGCCTTCAGGTGGCCGTCAGCCAGGTCAACCACGTGGATGTAGTCGCGCACGCCGGTACCGTCAACGGTCGGGTAGTCGTTACCGAAGACGTTCAGGTGTTCGCGGCGACCCACAGCAACCTGCGCAATGAAGGGCACCAGGTTGTTCGGGATGCCCGCCGGGTCCTCACCGATACGGCCGGACTCGTGCGCACCAACGGGGTTGAAGTAGCGCAGCAGAGCAATGTTCCACTTGGAGTCGGACGCAGCCAGGTCGACCAGCATGTCCTCGATGTGCTCCTTGGTGCGGCCGTAGCAGGACTGCGCATCCATGTTCATCTTCTCGATCAGAGGCATGGACTCGGGCTCGCCGTACACGGTAGCGGAGGAGGAGAACACGATGGAGTGGCAGTCAGCCTCGTCCATTGCGTACAGCAGGTTCAGGGTGCCAGCCACGTTGGTCTGGTAGTACCACAGCGGCTTCTCGGCGGACTCGCCCACAGCCTTCAGACCCGCAAAGTGAATCACAGCGTCGGGGCGAACCTGCTTGAAGAGAGCCTTCATGCCTTCGAGGTCGAGCAGGTCAACCTTGTGGAACTCGGGGGCGCGGCCAGCGAGTTCAGCGACGCGCTTGAGGGACTCCTCGGAAGAGTTTGCGAGGTTATCCATGACGACGACGTCGTGACCTGCCTTGAGCAGTTCAAGTACAGTGTGGGAGCCGATGTAGCCGGCACCGCCGGTAACGAGTACCTTCATGATGTCCTTTCGGGCTTTATATATCCGGAAAAAGTGCTCCGGATGGGGGACAAAAGCTGTTGAGCTGTATCTAATAGTACAGCCGTATACGGGGCGTAAGTACTGCGGGACACTGTGCGCTTGTGCACTCTGGTGTGAGCACGTGGGAGGCGCTATTTAGGTGTGTCGACACTCGCCCCCAGCTAGCTTTATAACCCGCCGCTAATCCCACCAGAAATACCACTGGCGGCTCTGGTGAATAAACTCCGTCAGCTGCTCAAAATCCTCAAACACCTGGAACGGAAGATCGGAACAGAACGCGAACTGCTCGACCGCCACCTTCTTCGCCTCCAACGGGTCGGCAATGGGGCGTTCCACCAGAAATTCCAGACAATCAGCATTGTCAAGAGCCGCCGGTATTGCGCCGTACTTTTCACGCCAATAGTGGGTGAACGCCAGCTGCGTTTCGGCGTTCGGGCAGTCATTCCAGCCGCCGAAGGGCAGGTACGCGGGAATATCGGCGGGGTCATCGGTCGGAATCTGCAGCAGGAGCATTTCGCCCTGCTCCTCATCCTGGAGCTCGTAGCAGAGCAGAGCAGAAAGAGTCGGGTCCTCATCTTCGGGCTCCTCATCGGGCAGAAAATCGGAGCTCATAAACTCGTCAACAAGCTCATTGAGGTCGAACTCGTCAGGGGCGTCCTCGTGAGCATCTTCGCCGTCATCGGTAACCCTGCGTAGCTGCTGGGCAATGGCGGCGCTGCCGTATTCTTCTGCGGAGGCGCCGCCCCGGGTGGTACGGTAACGCTGCAAGACAGCACGAGTGTAGGCACTCACCTGCTCGGGGGTCAGCGTCTCAACATCGTCAATGATGTCGTGCTCAAGGGACACCGCAATGACCATGCTCTCAAGCACCGTATCGTTCAGGTTCAGGAAGAAGGGGACGAACCCCTCCGCGCGTCCCAGCTTAGCCAGCTCATCGTAACGGGCCATGGCATCAGTAGCCGCAGTGCCCATAGGAATACGCTCGTGCGGGTAGGGGAAGAGGCGCGTAAAGTGCCGGTAAGTTTCGCTCATCGTCGATTCGGGCATCTGAGTTCCTCTCTGAACTGTACAGGTGGTCAGTCATGGCGGGTGCGCGGTACCCGGTACTACCAGCCTAGCGAAAGCCCGGGCAGCCTGCCCTGAAAATGGTCATCGTAGCCGCTGTGAATCCGCGCCCAGCCTATGAGAGCAGCGGAGAGGGAATAAAGAGCATAAAAAGGGGCCGGGATGCTTCACATATCCCGACCCCCAAAGTTCACGGGCCGACCCGTACTAGTCCAGGTACAGACTAGTTCAGGTGCAGGGCCTCGTTCAGCTCCACGGTGTTCTTCGCACGCGGCAGAACCTCAATCGCGCCGCTGATCGAGTTACGGCGGAACAGCAGGTTCGACACACCGGACAGCTCCGCAGCCTTCACCACGCGCGCCTCCTGACCGGGCAGCAGAACACTCACGCGCGAACCAGCGGTCACGTACAGACCAGCCTCAACCACGCAGTCATCACCCAGGGCAATACCAATACCGGACTCCGCACCCAGCAGGGAACGCTCACCAATGGACACGCGCTGAGTGCCGCCACCGGAGAGAGTGCCCATCGTGGAGGCGCCGCCACCCACATCCGAGCCGTCGCCCACCACAACGCCCTGAGAAATACGGCCCTCAACCATGGAGGTGCCCAGGGTGCCGGCGTTGAAGTTCACGAAGCCCTCGTGCATCACGGTCGTGCCGGACGCCAGGTGCGCACCCAGGCGCAGGCGGTCACCGTCACCAATACGCACGCCGGCGGGAACCACGTAATCCACCAGGCGGGGGAACTTATCAATGTGGCTCACGCTCAAGTGGCCCAGCTTGCGCAGACCAATCGCAAGCTTCTGGAACTCGGCGGCAAGCACCGGGCCGTGGTTGGTCCACGCAACATTCGCCAGGGTGCCGAACAGGCCGTCCAGGTTCAGCTCATTGGGGCGAACCAGGGTGTGCGAGAGCAGGTGCAGACGCAGGTACGCGTCCAGAGCGTCTTCGGGTGCCTCATCCAGGTTGATGGAGGCGGTACGCACCTCGGTGCGGGCATTGCGCGCCGGGTGCTCGGCGGCCAGCTCCTCCAGCTCGTCCGCGATGGACAGGTCAGGGGTTTGGGTGAGGGAGGGGGCGGGGAACCAGGCATCCAGGACGGTGCCGGCGTGCTCGCCAGAAGCAACAACATTAACCAGTGCGACGCCGGAGGCGTAACGGGGAGTGTTTTCAGACATGCACACCATTATATGGGCTGTAGCACACCGAGCATCAGGGCCGTCGGCGTTCGTCTCACGAACAGAAGCGCGGGCCCCGGGATGCGGGGCGCCCCCAACCTGTATCGTGGAGGGATGACTGTGAATCACCACGCACCCCTGGACCTGAACGTATCCATGCCTGAGCTGACCCGCGCCCTGCTCGACTACGAATCGGTATCCGACCACGAGAAAGACCTGGCCGACGCCGTGTACGCGGCGCTCGCGGCCTACCCGCACCTGCACCTGACCCGCGACGGGGACGCCATCATCGCCCGCACCGAGTTTCCGCCGCTGCCCGGCGAAGAGGGGGAGCGCACCCGCATTATCCTGGCCGGTCACCTGGACACCGTGCCCCTACCCACCGTCGAGGGCTCCCTCGGCACCGTGCCGGCCACCGTTCGCGAGGAAGACGGCGAGTACGTACTCTACGGACGCGGCGCGACCGACATGAAGGGCGGCGTGGCGGTCCAGCTGAAGCTTGCCGCCGAACTGACCGCGCAGGACACCGACTACAACCTGACCTACATCTTCTACGACCACGAAGAGGTCGCGAGCGAACTCTCCGGCCTGGCGCGCCTGATTCGCAACCACGGCGAGCTCATCACCGACGCCGACTTCGGTGTGCTGCTCGAACCGACCAACGGCACGATTGAGGGCGGCTGCAACGGCACCATGCGTTTCTTCGTGCGCACCCGCGGCCTGGCCGCCCACTCGGGCCGGGCGTGGCGCGGCGAGAACGCAATCCACGCCCTGGCGCCCGCGCTGGCGGCGCTCGCCTCCTACGAACCGAAGACCATCGCCGTGGAGGGGCTGGATTACCGCGAGGGCCTGAACGCGGTGCAGATTTCTGGCGGCGTGGCCGGCAACGTGATTCCCGATGCGGCGGCAATGCACGTGAACTACCGCTTCGCCCCCGATAAGACCCTGGACGAGGCGGTCGCTCACGTTCGCGAGGTGTTCGCCGGGTACGAGCTGGACTTCGTGGATCTCTCCCCGGCGGCCCGCCCCGGCCTGGACACTCCGCTAGCTGCCTCCCTGATTGAGGCGGTGGGGCAGGAGCCCCAGCCGAAGTACGGTTGGACGGATGTGGCGCGCTTGAGCGAGATCGGTATTCCCGCCGTGAACTTCGGTCCCGGTGACGCCCTGCTGGCTCACACCGATAATGAGCATGTGAGCTTTAGTCAGCTGACCCGCTGCCACGCGGATTTGCGTGCCTGGCTGCTCAGCGACCGTGATGAGGACTAGTCGCGGCGCTGATTCTGCCGGTGCTGGCGCTACTATTTGAATTTAGGTGACCGTCAGGGGTTGACGGTCCTGCATGATATGAGATTGACATGAACTTTCTTCTGATTCTGCTTGCCCTGCTGATTTCGGGCATTGCGGTGCTCTCCGTTGTGGCGCTCGGTGGTGAGCGTGCCGTGCCCGGTGCCGCGTTCTTTAGCGGTGTGGGCCGTGACGGTTTGGGTACTTTCGACCGCGTGGAGGATTTGACGACTGCGGTTCGTTTCTTCGGCAATCCCGAGGACGAAAAGGCACGCGAGAATGTGCACGGTGCGGAGGCTTCCTCTGCCGCTTCGACCGCAGAATCTGCTGAGGCTGCTGCTGAGCCTGCTGTTGAGCAGAAGCCGGTGCGTCGCGTCGCGGTTCCGCTGGCTGATGATGCGGAGAGCACCTTGAGTGCGCATGACTTTGTGGAGAAGCGAAAGAACGCCACGGCGGCCTCCTCTGATCAGGATGCTGTTCCGGCTGAGGGGAGCTAGCGTCGGTGAGTGTTCCTTCTCAACACACTAGCCCTGTTCCGCCTGCCCGCGCTAACTCTGCTACTGATTCTGCCCCTGAATCTGCCCCTCTCACCCCCTCCGCGAAGGAGCAGGGCGAGTCCTTCGATGAGCTGCTGACATGGGCGTATACCGCCGCCGGTGAGCGTCTGCACCGGGTGGGGGAGCGTCTGCGTGCCCTGCCCGCGTGGCTGTCGGTGCTGCTGATTTATGGACTGTCCCGCGTGTGGGGCTTCATCGTGTTTGCCGTGGTCGGTCAGCAGCAGCTGCGCAGTCCGTGGGGTCAGCACCTGGATTATTTGTCGTTCATTAGCATCTGGGATGCCGGCTGGTATGAGCAGATTGCGGTACAGGGCTACCCGAGCCAACTACCGGTGGATGCAACGGGTGCGGTTCAACAGAATCAGTGGGCTTTTTACCCGATTTTTCCGCAGCTTTCCGGCGCTATTAGTCGTGCGACGGGTATCGGGTACTACCCGGTGGCGGCGACGGTCGCTCTGCTTGCCGGTTTCGCGGCGGCGTGGGTAATTTACCTGCTGTTTGAGGCGTCATTGAAGGCGACCGGTTTTACGAGTGAGGAGTCGCCTTCTGCGCTGTCCATGTGGGCTGTGGCGTTGGTATCCTTCTTGCCGGTTGCCCCTGTGCTTCAGGTGCCGTATGCGGAGTCGCTGAACCTGGTGTTCCTTGCCGGTGCCCTGCTGTGCCTGGTTCAGGGACGCTACGGTCTGCTGGTTCCTGTGGCTGCGTTGGCGTGCCTGTCCCGCCCGGTGGGCGTGCCCCTGGGCGCGGCTGCCGGCCTGTGGTGGTTTGCATGCTGGGTTCGTTCGAGCCGCCAGTCGGGTATGGGTACGGCGTTTGTGCGTCATCTGGGGCAGCTGGTGAGCGCCCTGGTAGTGTGTGCGTGTGCGCTGGTGTGGCCTGCGATTGCGTGGTGGGCTACGGGCCGTGTGGATGCGTACACCGCCACGGAGACGGCGTGGCGCGGCACCCATTTGGCGCCGATTCAGCCGTGGCTGTCTCAGGGTTACCTGTACTTTGGGTATGCGGCTCCGGTGCTGCTGACCCTGCTGATTTTGGGCTTTATCGCTCTGTGTTTGAGCCCGTTGGCGCGTAGGGTTTTGGCGGCTCCGCTGAACCTGTGGTGCCTGAGCTATTTTGCGTATTTGATTCTGTTTTTGAATCCGCAGTCGTCGACGTTCCGCCTGCTGTTGCCGTTGTTCCCGCTGGTGATTGTGGTGGCGGCGGCGAGCCGTTCGCGGGCGTATCGTTGGGCGCTACTGGTGGCGGGTGCGTGTGCGCAGTGGGGCTGGGTTGGCTGGCTGTGGTATTGGAAGCAGCTCCCCGGCGGTGGGGATTATCCGCCGTAAACCGCTGAATCTATCCAAGGGCTGTTTGAGACCGCCGGTGTGCTGCCGGCGGTCTTTTGCGTTCGGGAGGCGGGCGTGCCTGCGGTTGGAGCCGCAGCGTTTTACCCCGGCGGTGGAGATTATCTGCCGTAAACCGCTGTTGTGGTGCTCTTAGCCGTGGGCGCAATGCCCCTCCGCGGTGCTGTAGCGTACGCCTTCTGCTTGTCCAGAGCTTAAAGACACGTCCAGAAAGCGCCGCGGGTTCGGCGGTGCTGGCTCGGAACTGATAATCTATATTCTGTGTTTGGTATTAGTGGCACCGAGTTGATTATTTTGGCCATCATCACGTTCGTGGTGATTGGTCCCGAACGCATGCCTGAATACGCCCGACAGATCCGTGAATTCGTCAAGATGGTGCGCCGTATGGCGTTCGACGCGAAGGACGACTTCAAGGAAGCCCTGGGCGAGACGGGTCTGGAAGATATTAACTGGCGCCAGTACGACCCCCGCCAGTACGATCCGCGCGTGATTGTGAAGCAGGCATTCGCTGAGGATGACGCCGAGCGTGAGCGTGAGGCACGTGAACGTGAAGAGGCGCTGCTGAAGGAGAAGGAAAAGTCGGAGAGCCGTGCTCTTCCGCGAGGCGCATACGCCCCCTTCGACGTGGACGCAACCTAAGATTTTGATATGAAAGAACCCCGCACCGTGATGGTGCGGGGTTCTTTCTGTTCTCAGCTGCTTAGCCGGCAGCTTCTAGATGCTTGGTTTTAGACGGCTACATCCTTAGACGAAGAGCGGCAGGCTCTGACCCGCCCTCGACTCGCCCGAGTGTAGTAGCTGCGAGGCGATGGACTGAATCTCTTCGGCGGTGGTCGAATCCGGGTGGCTCCAGACCACCGGGGTGCCCTCGTCGCCGCCGGTACGCAGGTTCACATCCAGCGGGACAGAACCGAGCAGCGGTACCGGGTAGGAGAGCGCCTCCGAAAGACGCTCAGCGAGCACCTGACCGCCGCCAGACCCGAACATGTCGAGCACGGTACCGTCCGGCAGGGTCATGGCAGCCATGTTCTCGACCACGCCCACGACCTTCTGACCGGTCTGCAGGCTCAGGGTGCCGGCACGCTCCGCCACATCCACCGCGGCGTGTTGCGGGGTGGAAATGAGCACCAGCTCCGCATTCGGCAGCAGCTGGGCCATGGAGATAGCAATATCGCCGGTGCCGGGCGGCAAATCGAGCAGTAGCACATCCAGGGCACCGAAGTGCACGTCCATGATGAACTGCTCCAGGGCACGGTGCAACATGGGGCCGCGCCACGCCACCGGCTCGTTGCCC
>ERZ772997.485-NODE-485-length-11727-cov-3.34261_pt1 | contig 11727 bp, 18 predicted proteins | sample MGYA00511127_ERZ772997 | MGnify/ENA primary metagenome ERZ772997 (study PRJEB29015, sample SAMEA2738070) | human oral metagenome | biome: human oral; feature: human-associated habitat; material: saliva | place: China | collected 2215 ... | reverse complement strand
CGGATGGGATGTGGAAAACGGCGGAAGCGGAAACTTTGGCTCGGGCGATAACTTTATGGGAGGAAGCGTGATGGACATTGAGCAATACAACCCTAAAAAAGACCCTAAATACATTGGCTATATTTTCCGATTTTTGAAGAAAAAATCCAAACTGCTTGAAGCTTCAGGAGTTTGTCCGCGAATTGTTAAGTTTAAAGATGGGTTCGGCTGGTATATCGGCTGGTTTATTGAAGACGGTCTTGGAGACTTTATTGGCAGCAGGATTTATTACGGCTCCGAAAAAGTTGAGACATTTTGTTTTGTGAAAACCCCTGAAACGGATGTTGTCGCCGAAGTCAAATGGCATGAATACGAACGTGTCGGAGGGTGTGCATTAACTGAATGGCATCACAAATGGATTTATGCCAATAAACAATCACGCAAATGCCGACACTGCGGAAGATGGGAACGGAAAGTCGTCAAGACCGTTAAGACGATTGAACGTCGAACATTATGGGAGAGTGAGTCATGAACATCAAATGCCCGAACTGCGGAGCGGTGCATAGTCTGGACAGCTTAATCAATGATGCCGACGCATCGGCTGTATTGCGGGCTGTGTTGGAAATGGATGTGGAGATGGGTAAGGCGGCGATACGGTATGTGGGCTTGTTCCGCCCCGCCAAGTCGCAGTTGAGCTGGGCGCGGACGGCGAAGCTGTTGAACGAGTTGATGCCTATGATTAAGGCGCAGCAGGTAGTACGCGACGGGGTGTCCTCCCCCGCTCCCGCCGAGGCTTGGCTGCACGGCTTTAACGAAACCGTCAACGCCCGCGATCAAGGTCGTCTGAAACTGCCCTTAAAGTCGCATGGTTATTTGCTGGAGATTGTCAGCCAGTGGCAGGGTTCGGGGCTGCCCTCTCCCCAGTCCTCTCCAACGGGGAGAGTGGGCGAAGGCGGCGCGCCGTCAAAACTGCGGCAAGGTGTGGCAGCCTTGGGCGAATGGGCAGGGAATGATTGGGCAAAACGGGAAATCGCATCAGGTTTTTCATTGCTCGCTGCGCTCAACCTGCCCAACCGCCCCGCAGCGCAGGATATGCCGGTAGTCGCAGAGATTTGGTATCGGAAACTGATGGAGACAAAAGAAATCGTCTCGCCGGAGTATGACCCGATACGGATTCAGACGGGGTTTAAGGCGTTGCAGGCGGCGGAAACATGGCCGCAACCCGCCGAACTGCTCCGAAACCTGCCGCCACGGTTGATACCCAGGGCGATGTTGGCGAAGCCCGCGCCGGATAAGGAAAAAGGTCGCCAGAAAATGGCGAAAGTGAAAGAAGCTTTAAACAAGAAAGGTCATTGAAATGAAAAATGTATATTTTACAAGTAATAACCGAATATCGGACTTAATCAGTCAACTAGAAAAGTTGAAGGCAGAGCACGGAGATTTGGTAATAACCAGAAATTATTTGCGAGGAGGAGTTAGAGATATTGATTTAACAGAGGTTAAGGTTGCCTATATCAGACCGAAGGAAAAACGCGAAAGAATATTGGCTTATCGTATTGGGACACACCAAGTCGGTGATTTAAAGGTCTTAAGAATTTTATAGTTTAAAAGGAAAAAATAATGATTGAACCGCACGAGTACCGTCTATTGGACGAATATTTAGAGCAAGACTGGGATGCCTTTATCAGTTTTGCTGAAACTAAAGGATTTGAAGTAAGCGAAGTATATCAACTACTCAACAAACTGGAGGAAAAAGCAAATGGCTAAACAACGTATCAAACAGGCGGCAATCGAAGCCGCACAAGACAAAACCGAAGTAACGGCGCATATCCGTGCGATTGGCGACCTGAACCGAGAAATCAAACGCTTGGAAACCGAAGCGGGCGATAAAAAAGCGGTGATTGAAGAAGAATACGCCGCGCTTGCCGCTCCGTTGAAAGCCGAGTCGGAACGCCTGACCGCCGCCGTTGCCGCCTACTGTGAGGCACACAAGGACGATCTGACGGATAACGGCAAGACCAAGACGGTGGATTTTGTGACGGGACTCGTCAAATGGCGCATCCGCCCGCCTAGCGTCAAGGTAACAGGCGTCGCCGCCGTCTTGGCTTGGATGTCGGAAAAAACGGCATATCAAAGCTTTATCCGCACCAAGCAGGATAATCGACAAAGACGCCATCCTGAATGAGCGCGAGCAGTTTGCCAATGGTCAGGTGCCGGGGATTAAGATTGTGTCGGGGCTTGAAGATTTTGTGATTGAGCCTACGGAGCAGGAGTTGATGTGATGGCGAAAATTGTTATTACGATAAAAGACGAGATTCCAGTAAACGGCTTGCCCGGCGTGACTATTAGTTATGACGGCGATTTGGAGCCGCAAGGCGAACTGACGATGGCACAGATGACGGCTTATAACATCAAGAAATTGATGGATGCGGTTGAGTTTGAGGCCGCAAAAAGGCTGAGTAAAGCAAATTGATCCACGGCGGAAAACAACCCGAAATGATTAAGGGTTGGAACTTTTAAAGCTGGATTAAAGGCTGTCTGAAATGGGGTTTAAAACCTGTTTCAGACGGCCTTTTTTTATGCCTGTCCGTTTCGCAAAAAAAAACAGTAGCTTACTACAACATATAGTATTTTATCTGTATAATATGCGGTAATTAATCAATATATTGTGTTTTAGGGGTTTGAAATGCGCCGTGCGTTGATTGCGAAAATTAAAATCGCTCAAAAAGAGCTTGGTTTGGATGATGCGACGTATCGCGCGGTCTTGGAGCGTGTGACGGGCAAGCGGTCGTGTGCGGATATGGATGTTTCTGAACTTGAGTCTGTTGTCGCTGATATGCGGTCGCACGGATTTAAGCCTAAAGCAAAAGGTAACCCACACGGTAAACCGCATCTGCGTCGGACATCATCGGCAGCAATGTTGGACAAAGTCGAAGCCCTGCTGACCGTCGGCGGCAAACATTGGAACTACGCTCATGCGATGGCACGGCGGATGTTTGGTAAGGATAAGGTCGAATATTTAGACGATACGCAGCTACATAAATTGGTTGCTGCGTTGCAGATTGCGGAAAACAGGAAAACGGAAAAAGCGAGTGGGGATGATGGAGTTCGAAAAAGTTGAACATTTATTGCCGGATACCGTGTTGGACATTGTGGATGTCATCGGACTGGCGGCGACGGAACAGCTGGTCAAGGCGATTGGCGGGGCGCGGTTTAAATTTGGCAAGGGTAAGGTGGACACCGAGCGTTTGGCAATTTTGGTCGAAGCCATCGGCGAAGTGAAAACGCATGAGCTGTTGCGGGTATATGGTGGCGAAGAATTGTATGTGCCACGTTGCGGCAAGGCATTAATACAGTTGAGAAACCATAGGTTTTATCAGGAGTTTGTCAAACTGCGCGATGTTGATAAGGAGAGCGGGCTTATGGCGATGACGAAGCTATGCCCTAAATACGGTATCTCTTCGCGCACGGGATATACAATTATCAATGAGATGAGCCGACCTGCGGCACGGCAGGCGGCGTTATTTTAGGCAGTGATGTGTGACCAGGCTTTGGCCGTCTGTATTCAGACGGCCTTTTTTTTGGTCTGTCGGGTTTGAAACATCTACCGTTCAGGACGATGGGTTAAAGACGGTTTAATGGGGTTTTAAAACTATCCATTTGAGGTATGTATGGCTCAACAAAAAGAACTTCCTTGGATTGCCGAAGCGCGAAAGTATATCGGCCTCGCTGAAGTCCCCGGTAAAAACCACAATCCAATGATTTTGAACTGGCTTCACGGCTTGAAAGCTTGGTGGAAAGACGACGAGACGCCGTGGTGCGGCGTGTTCGTTGCTCATTGCCTGCGAATCGGCGGGCGAGACATCCCGAAGGATTGGATGCGCGCCAAAGAATATGCCTTTGCCGGTAAACGGCTTACTAATCCTGCTTACGGCTGTTTGGTGGTGTTTACACGTCAAGGCGGCGGTCATGTTGGTTTTGTTGTCGGCAAGGATAAGGCGGGGAATCTGCTGGTTTTGGGCGGCAATCAAGGCAACCGCGTCAGTATCGCGGCATTTCCGACATCACGCGTGGCTGCGTATGTATGGCCGTCTGTCGGCGGTGCGGCGCTTGAACCTACTCCGGAACGTTACAACCTGCCATTGGGCGGTGCAGCAATGAGCAGGAGCGAAGCATGAAAAAGTCTTTGATTGCTTTGGCATTGGCGGCATTGAAACCGCAGGTGCCTGAATTTGAGATTAAACCTGCCCGCGTGGGCAATCTGAAACAACATCCGAGCCTGCGCTTGGGTAAATCAGGCGTGGCAGCCGCGAAACGTGCGGCGTGTAAACGCAAAGCGAGAAAGTAAGAAATATGATTGACGGTTGGGATGGTTATTAAGATGCGTATTTTCGATATTTTCAAAAACCCCGCGACAGGCGGCATTTCACACTCGAAGTTATGGGCAAACATCGCCTGCGCGGCGGGTACGTTCAAATTTGTGATGTTGCCCGACCCGTCGGCGGAAATTTGGGCGGTGTATCTAGGCATCGTCGGCGGATACGCCGTAGCGCGCTCGCTGGTCAGCGTGAAGCGACAGGAGGTCGAGAATGACGCTCAAACTGTTGACGAATAAATGGGTGCTGAGTGGCTTGGCTGCCATCTTGGCGCTGATTTTGGCGGCATCGTATCAGCAAGGCTACAAGACGGCATACCAAAAACAGCAGGCAGTCATCGACAAGATGGGAAAAGACAAGGCGGAGGCCTTGAGGCTGTCGGCTCAAAACTACGCACGCGAGCTGGAGCAAGCCCGCGAAGAAGCAAAACAATCTGAAGCTAAGGCGCACGCCGTCGGCGTGGCTTTAGCGCAAAAACAGGCGGAAGTCAGTCGTCTGAAAACGGAAAACAAAAAGGAAATCGAAAATGTCCTTACTCAAGACCGTAAAAATGCAAGCGGTAATTGTATTGACGGCTTTGGCCATCACGGCCTGCAGCTCTACAACCGCGCCCTCGGCTACGGAAATTAAGGTTTTCGAAAAGGCGGTCATGCCGACACCGCCAGCCGCGTTGATGGTCACGCCGGTGCGCCCGAATGCGCCGAAAGACGGCAAAACGGCAACGCTGTTGGAACATGCCGCCGAGTTTGGCGGCTATGTTTCGGAGCTGGAAAACCAAAATCAGGCTTGGCGCGATTGGGTCAACAGTCAACTCAAAATTGACAGTCCGTCGGAGGTCGCAAAATGACCTATCAAGAGTTGGTGCAGCGCGTGATTGCCTGCCGCCATGCCGATTTAGAGTTGGGTTTGAGCCGCGCAAGAGAGCAAAAACCGTTTGTCGAACATTTGTCCTCGTTGTTGGATAAGGCGGGGATTGAGTACGCAGTGCGCATGGATAAGGATTTTCAGACGACCTTTTGTGTGGAATTTGACGGCAACGCGGAGGCAGCTGTCTATTCTGCGGTGTCGCCTTATTACCTGATTTTTTCAGGGGGTGGCAAATTTGAAGTGGCAAGTCGCCATCCTGACGGCTTCTCCGTCCGTATCGTATTCGGCGATGTGCCGGTTTAAGGGGGGTTTAAATGGATTTCGAATTCGGGTTCAAAACCCTGTGGCCGATTGCGACTGCCGCGTTTTGGTTTTGGGTCAACGGCATTTCAGGTCGGCTGAAAGAGGCGGACAAGCGTATCGACGACCTTAAAGAGGAGCTGCACGCGGTCAAGCTCTCTTATCACACCAAACAGGATGCCCAAGCCGACCGCAAAAATATTGCGGCGTCTTTGGAGCGCATCGAAAACAAACTTGAAAAAATGAATGAAAAATTAGACAGGAAAGCGGACAAATGAGCGACCCGATTTTAGAAGCCTTGGCGCGTATTGAAGCCAAGACTGACGAAACCTTGAAAAACCAAACCGAAATGAAAGCCGAAATTGCGCAAATCCATAAGGATACGCGCAAGGCGGCAGTCATTGCAGGCAGTGCGTCCGGCGCGATTACGGGTGGTTTGGTATCTGCCGCTATCATGACTGTCCGCGCCAAACTGGGATTTTAAAATGGCACACCCAAAAGAAACCCGCGAAAAGCTGCGCCGACTGTACGTCAGCGACGGGCAGACGCTCGAAATCGCGGCGATGATGTGCGAAATCCCGACCGCGACCGCCCGTAGCTGGAAACGCGCCGCCAAAGAGACCGGCGACGATTGGGACAAAGTGCGCGCCGCCTACACGCTGGCGAGCGGAGGTATTGAAGACTTGAGCCGTTCGCTGTTGGCGGGTTTTTTAGTCCAATATCAATCAACGATGACGATGTTGCAAGACACGTCGGTCGAGGAGCTGATGCCGTCCGAGCGCGCCAAATTGTTGGCGAGTCTGTCAGATGCGTTTACCAAGACGGTGGCGGCGAACGCCAAAGTGATGCCGGAAACGTCGAAACTGGCAACCGCGATTGAGGTGTTGGAATTGTTTGGCGAAGTAGTCAAAGAGCGATACCCGCAGCACTTGCAGGCTTATGTCGAGCTGGTCGAGCCTTTGGGTGTGGAAATTGAAAAGAAATACAGGTAAGCGAAATGCAGAAGGTTGAATACACCCATAAGGGATGGTTTTTATTTTGTCCGATTTGGATTGCGAATTGGGACAGCGAAGTGCCGACAGTTGCGCCGCGCTATAAGCTGGAGCCGTTGTTTTGGCTCGCAGACCAGTTTTTTTACTTTATGTCCGCTATGAACGAAATGAAAACGGGAGAGCCATTGCCCTTTTGTTTCATGGTTAATCAAAAGCCGCTGAAAAAGCCGGTTGTCCACTATTACGAATAAAACATGAAGTCCAAAGAGTTTTTAAAGTCGCTTGCCGAATACGCCGCCCAACTCCGTCAAATCATTGAAGCGGAAGTGGACGGCTTTGATGCGTCGCCGGCAGCCATTGCCGAGCGTCGGTCGAAGGTTTTAGACCAGGTCAACGGTTACGAATATTTCGTGAATACCTACTTCCCGCACTATGTCCGCTCGCCTGAAAAGTCGCTGCTGCACAAGTTTTTATTTTCCCGACTGCCCGAAATCTTGAGGTCGTCTGAAGGCATCAACGAGGCAACCGCCGCCCCGCGCGGCGAGGCGAAATCGACGCTGGTTACGCAACTGTTTACGCTTTGGTGCGTGGTAACGGGGCGCAAGCATTACGCGGTCATCGTGATGGACAGTATAGACCAAGCCTATCCCATGCTGGAGGCAATCAAGGCGGAACTTGAGTTCAACCCGCGCCTTAAAACCGACTTTCCGGAGGCTTGCGGACAGGGTCGCGTTTGGCAGGCAGGAACTGCGGTAACGGCAAACGAAGTCAAAATCCAAGTGGCGGGCAGTGGCAAAAAGTTGCGCGGTCTGCGCCACGGCCCATACCGCCCCGACCTCGCCGTCCTCGACGATATCGAGAACGACGAACAGGTGCGCAACCCCGAGCAACGCGACAAACTCGAAACTTGGCTGAAAAAAGCCGTCCTCGCCTTGGGTGGCGCGGGGCAGAAGTTTGACGTGATTTATATCGGCACCATCCTGCACTACGACAGCGTGCTGAACCGCACGTTGAACAACCCGTTTTGGCACGCGACCAAGTTTAAAGCCATGCTCGAATGGCCTGACCGCATGGACTTGTGGGACAGGTGGGAGGAGCTTTACCGCAACGACGGCGAAGAGGTGGCGCAGGCGTTTTATCTCGCCAAAAAAGACGAAATGGAACGCGGCGCGGTCACTTCTTGGGCGGCGCGTGGCGTACTCGCGCTGATGAAAATCCGCGCCCGCGACGGCCATGCGACATTTGATTCGGAATATCAAAACGACCCGGTCAGCGGCGAAGATGCGCCGTTTGCCAAGTCGATGAAGTTTTGGAACGACCTGCCGTCCGATTTGGTGTATTTCGGTGCGCTTGACCCGTCACTCGGAAAGGCTGGGGCGAGCCGTGACCCGTCCGCGATTATCATTGGCGGTTATCAACGTGAAACCGGCAAACTGTATGTCGTGGAGGCTCAGATTAAAAAACGTCTCCCTGATTTGATTATTGAGGACGTTATTCGATTGCACCGTCAATATTGTTGCAAACTGTGGTTTGTCGAGACGGTTCAGTTTCAGGAGTTTTTGAAAGACGAGCTGGTCAAGCGCAGCGCGGCGCGTGGAATACCTGTCCCGGCGCGGGCGGTCAAGCCGGTATCGGACAAACTCTTGCGGATTGAGACTTTGCAGCCGCACATGGCAAACGGTTTGATTCTGTTGAATGAGAGCCAACAGACGCTGATACAGCAGTTCCGCCATTTTCCAAAGGCTGATCATGATGATGGTCCTGATGCCGTGCATATGCTCTGGTCAGGGGCGGTGGCGAATTGTGTGCCGATAGAATGGCAAAGCCCTACCGATAACGATTTTGATGACGAGATAAAAAGTAAATGGAGCCGATAATGGCAAAAAAGGACAATAAAACTAAAATCCAAAAGCCCGAGGCTGCATTGCAGACGGACGTGGCTCAAATTACGGCGACCGGTCGAGTTATCGCCGAGCATCCGTCCAATTTTATTACGCCTCAAAAGATGCGCGCCCTCTTCGAGGACGCGGAAAGCGGCGACATCCGCGCCCAACACGAGCTTTTCGCGGACATTGAGGAGCGCGACAGCGACATCGCGGCAAATATGGGTACGCGCAAACGCGCGCTGCTGACGCTCAACTGGCGCGTCGCCCCGCCGCGAAATGCTACGCCCGAAGAAGAAAAGCTGTCCGACCAAGCCTACGAAATGATGGACAGCCTGCCTACCCTCGAAGACCTGATTATGGATTTGATGGACGCGGTCGGGCACGGATTTTCTGCGTTGGAGGTCGAGTGGGTATTTTCAGACGGCCTTTACCTACCCCGAAACTTTATCCACCGCCCGCAAAGCTGGTTCAAATGGGACAAAGATGACGGGCTGCTGCTGCGTACCCGCGAAAATCCGGAAGGCGAAGCGTTGTGGCCGCTTGGCTGGGTCGTTCATACCCAAAAATCGCGCAGCGTCCAGCAGGCGCGCAACGGTCTTTTCCGCACGCTTGCCTGGCTGTATATGTTCAAACACTACGCCGTCCACGATTTTGCCGAGTTTTTGGAGCTGTACGGCATGCCCATCCGTATCGGCAAATACGGCGCGGGCGCAACCAAAGAAGAAAAAAACACCCTGCTTCGGGCGGTGGCGGAAATCGGCCACAACGCGGCGGGCATCATGCCCGAAGGTATGGAAATCGAGCTTCACAATGCGGCAAGCGGTACGACGGCAACCAGTAATCCGTTTTTGCAGATGGCCGACTGGTGCGAAAAATCGGCGGCACGGCTGATTTTGGGGCAAACGCTGACCAGCGGCGCGGACGGAAAATCCAGCACCAACGCGCTGGGCAATATCCACAACGAGGTACGCCGCGATTTGCTGGTGTCGGATGCAAAACAGGTGGCGCAAACCATCACAAGTCAAATCATCGGACCGTTCCTGCAAATCAACTATCCCAATGCCGACCCAAACCGCGTGCCGAAATTTGAATTTGACACGCGCGAGCCAGAAGACATCGCGGTCTTTGCCGACGCTATCCCGAAATTGGTGGATGTCGGCGTACAAATCCCCGAAAGCTGGGTGCGCGACAAACTGGTAATTCCAGATGTGCAGGAGGGTGAGGCCGTGTTGGCGCGACAGGTATCGGACAATCCGGTAAACAGAACCGCATTGGCGGCTTTGTCCGCCCACGCCGTACCATCTAAGGCTACGGGCAGGCATCAGGAAATATTGGACGGCGCGTTGGATGATGCGCTGGTTGAACCCGATTTCAATTCGCAGCTCAACCCGATGGTGCGTCAGGCGGTTGCCGTCCTCAAAGCCTGCAATAGCTACGAGGAGGCAGACGCCGCGCTGACTGCGCTGTACCCGCAATTGGATAACGCACGGCTGCGTACCTATATGCAGCAGGCCTTGTTTATCAGCGATATTTTGGGACAAGACCATGCCCGCGCCTGATTTGGGATTTGCCTTAAGTCTGCCGCCGAAAAAGGCAATCGAGTGGCTGGAAAGTAAAAAGGTTACGGCGGAGAGCTACCGCAATCTGACAGCCTCCGAAATTGCCAAAGTCTATACGATTGCCCGCATGACCGACTTGGACATGCTCAACGACATCAAAACTTCGATGGTTGAATCGGCAAAAAGTGGACAGTCGTTTGACGATTGGCGAAAAGGTATCTTGAATCTGCTCAGCAACAAGGGCTGGCTGCATCCGAACGGGCATAACGGTAAGGATATCATCGACCCAGCCACCGGCGAGGTATTCGGTTCGCCGCGAAGGTTGGAGACGATTTACCGCACCAACATGCAAACTGCCTACAACGCCGGTCAATATCAAGGATATATGGCAAATATTGATGCACGCCCTTATTGGATGTATGACGCCGTGGGTGACAGCCGTACACGTCCAACTCACGCGGCAATGGATGGTTTGGTATACAGATATGATGATGCTTTTTGGACGACCTTCTACCCGCCAAACGGATATAACTGTCGTTGCTCGGTCATTGCTTTATCAGCGCGCGATGTCGAACGGCAGGGGCGGATTGTCGGGAAAAGCACGTCGGACAATCTTGTTGAGACCCATAAAATCTACAATAAGAAAGGCGACACTTATCTGACCCTTGCCTATAAAGCACCGGATGGCAGTCTGTACACGACCGACCGAGGATTTGATTACAACGCCGGACGAATGAACTACCGCCCCGATTTAGACAAGTACGACCGTGCGTTGGCGCATCAATTTGCCAAAGCGGAAATGGGTGGCGCGGATTTTAAAACCAGCTTTAAACAGCTTGAAAAAGAGTTTTATGAAGTCAAGCAACGTTTGAATATTGATGGCAAGCCCGATAAAGAGCAGAAAATCAAAATCCGAAACGCGTTATCAAGACAGCTTAAATTTGCTGCGGGTGTATTGAGCAAGGAAACGCAAGAATTGGCAGGTATGACTCGAGCGACGGTGTGGCTGTCTGATGATACGTTGGTTAAACAGGTAGACAGCCGTGAGGGGCAGAATTTCGATGACTCCTACTATGCTTTTTTGCCGGATATGCTGCAAAACCCTGAACATGTCATCCGTGACAATCGTGAATTGATTTTCACAGCTCGCTATAAAGGCTCGGCATTGTGGGCAGTTTTAAAATATATTAAGGAGGTGGATGAGATTTATCTACAGTCGTACCGAATCAGTAACGATAAAGAGATTGCCAAATTTATGGCGAAGAAGGAAGTATTGAAATAGACGTTGGGCAAGGCTCGAAATCACTTGCACACGCTCTCGGACGCCCTAACGGGCAGGCTGCGGTATCGAGGTTATCACCGCTTTTCCAACGTCTGTACGGATAATACCATGATTGAAGTCAGAATAGACAATATTTCGGAAGTGCAAAACCAGCTTAAGAGGCTGGAGGACGGTGTCGAAAACCGATCTATGTTAATGCGTAGGCTGTCCGAAACCATGCACACTGCAGTCAAACTCAATTTTAAGGAAGGTGGCCGTCCGAAATGGTTGGGGTTGAAATACCGAGCAGGTAAACCTTTGACTGATACCGGGCGTCTGAAAGACAGCTTTTCGACTATGTACGATAACGACACCGCCCTTGTCGGCACCAATATCATCTATGCCGCTATTCATAACTTCGGTGGGCAGGCTGGGCGCAACCGCAAAGTTCGGATTCCGCAACGGGAATTTTTGACGTTGACGGACGACGATAAACAGGCTTTGATG
>ERZ772997.483-NODE-483-length-11786-cov-3.93104_pt1 | contig 11786 bp, 6 predicted proteins | sample MGYA00511127_ERZ772997 | MGnify/ENA primary metagenome ERZ772997 (study PRJEB29015, sample SAMEA2738070) | human oral metagenome | biome: human oral; feature: human-associated habitat; material: saliva | place: China | collected 2215 ... | reverse complement strand
CCACAAACGGTAGACAATGGAACAGTGCCAGAAGCAGAAGCAAGTGTAGATAAGAAAAACGCACCAAGTGGAACAACAGTAAGATGGAAAGAAACTCCAGAAGTAACGACACCAGGAGCGCACAAAGGAGTAGCAATAGTCCACTATCCAGACGGAAGTGAAGAAGAAGTGGATGTACCAATTACAGTGAAACCACAAAAAGACACGTATGATCCAGTAGGAAAACCACAAACGGTAGACAATGGAACAGTGCCAGAAGCAGAAGCAAGTGTAGATAAGAAAAACGCACCAAGTGGAACAACAGTAAGATGGAAAGAAACTCCAGAAGTAACGACACCAGGAGCGCACAAAGGAGTAGCAATAGTCCACTATCCAGACGGAAGTGAAGAAGAAGTGGATGTACCAGTAGTGGTCCGTCATAGTAATGAAAAAGGAATACCAGAAGTCCAATCAGCCTTACCAGAATTCGATGGAGGAGTGAATGGAGATCCAGAGGTACAACCAAGCTTACTAAAATTCGCTGGAGGAGTGAATGGAGAACCTGAGGGACAGCCAGATCATCCAGAATTTAGTGGAGGAGTAAACGGAGATCCAGAAGTTCACCCAACGTTACCAGAATTCAACGGAGGAGTAAACGGAGAATCAGAAGCTCAACCAACGTTACCAGAATTTGCAGGAGGAGTAAACGGAGATCCAGAAGTTCAACCAATGTTACCAGAATTTAACGGAGGAGTAAACGGAGAATCAGAAGCTCAACCAACGTTACCAGAATTTAACGGAGGAGTAAATGGGGATCCAGAGGTACAACCAAGCTTACTAAAATTCGCTGGAGGAGTGAATGGAGAACCTGAGGGACAGCCAACTCATCCAGAATTCGTAGGGGGAGTGAATGGAGTACCTGAAGTCCAACCAACATTACCAGAATATACTGGAGGAGTAAACGGAGATCCAGAAGCTCAACAAACGTTACCAGAATTTAACGGAGGAGTGAATGGAGATCCAGAAGCCCAACAAACGTTACCAGAATTTAACGGAGGAGTAAACGGGGATCCAGAGACTCAGCCAGCATTACCAGAATTCGTAGGGGGAGTGAATGGAGAATCAGAAGTTCAACCAGCACTACCAGAATTCGTTGGAGGAGTGAATGGAGAACCAGAGGTTCAAGCAGAATTACCGAAATATGTTGGAAAATCAAAAGATGAGTCAGAAATTCGCTCTAGCTTCCGAGATAAAGCTTCTAATGTTGTGACTAAACGTTTAGCTAATACAGGGCAATCACAAAATAACAGTGAGTTAGCAGGATTAGGATTAGTGATTGTGGGTCTATTTGCAGCAATAAAACGTCGTAAAAATGAGGAAGAGTAATTTTAAATCTTATTAAAAGATTAAAATTTTCTAAATCTATATATAAAAAGAATCCCTTGGAGATGATTATTTCCAAGGGATTTGATATATATATAGAAAAAGATCCGACATTGTCAGACCTTAAAATTTTAATTTACTATTTTTTTAATAAATCACGGATTTCTTTAAGAAGTTCTTCTTTAGCATCAACTTCTGGTGCTTTTTCTTCAGTTTCTTCTTCTTTAGACATTTTATCTTTAGCTGTGTTGATAGCTTTAACGAAAATGAAGATTGCAATTGCTGTAATTAAGAAGTCGATTGTAATTTGGATAAAGTTACCGTATTTGATACCTTGCCAAGCTAAGTTAGTGAAATCTGGTTTAGCTGGGAATATAAGAGCAATAAGAGGCATCATAATGTCAGTTACTAATGAACTAACGATTTTACCGAAAGCAGCTCCCATGATAACCCCGATAGCTAGGTCTAATACGTTACCTTTAAATGCAAATTTTTTAAATTCGTTTAACATAAAAAAATAATCTCCTTTCAAAATTTCATACTTGAGTATAATATATCAAAATTGAAATAAAATCAAGTATAAAGATTATAATTTTTTAAAATAATCTAAGAAAACGTATTCTTATCTTAATTGTCACATTATTTAGGTATATTTTTTATAAATTGTTTATATTTTTTTATAACAATATATGTATTTGTAAGTAAAATATACTGTATTTGTAATTAGTATATAATCTACCGAATAAACAAGGTAATTAACCGAATATACATTATCTATAGATTTTTAAATATTTATTATATAAAATATAATTATGAAAGAGGCTAAAGATATGAAAATTGAATTAAATATATGAAAGGATCTAAAGAGATGAAAGTTGAATTAAATATAGATAAGAAATTTGAAGAAATAATAGTGACTATATCAGCAAATAAAGTGAATGATGAGATTCAAAATTTAGCGAATTATATAGAAAATAAGGAAGATTACTTTATAGGAGTTTTAGATGGGAAAGTACGTTTATTAAATACAGAGGATATTATAAGGGTATATGTTGAAGATAGAAAAGTATATGTAGTTACAGTTGAAGGTAGATTTATTGTTAGAAAAAAATTATATGAAGTGCAGAATACATTAACTAAGGATTTTATAAAAATATCTCAAAGTGAAATAGCTAATATTAAATATATTCATAGCTTAGATTTAGGATTGAGAGGAACAATAGTTATAAGTTATAAAAATTCGGATATAAGTTATGTATCACGTAGGATGTTAAAAGAATTTAAGATGAAATTAGGATTATAGGAGGTATTAAAATGAAATTATTTCAAAAAGTTGTAATATTTATGTTGTTAGGGATAGGAGTAGGGAATGTTATTAATCTGATATTCGGTATTTTGTGTGGTCAGTTTTATCCTGGTATGCCATTATATATTCAGAGTTTTGATAATCTAAATACGGCAGTATTAATTCAAACTTTAGTATATGCTATTTTAGGTTTATTACAAGGATTAGCTGGTAAAGTATTTCAGAGTAAGTTAAATGATAATATAGTAATAGTATTTGTATCACATTATCTTCTTATTATGTTACCACTTGTGTTAGCGGGTTATTATTTGAAATGGTTTAGTAGTCTTACTACTTTAATTTTAATGCTGATTACAGCTACTGTGGTTTATATTTTAATAGGGATAGTTCGATATTTTAGTATTAAAAATAGTATAAGTGAGATAAACATAAAATTAAGAGATAATAGATAAGATTTCGCTAGTAAAAAAGGAGGAGTAACACAAATTAATAATTTTGTGTTGCTCCTCTAAATTTTATAACAGATTATAAAATATTTTTTAAAGAATACTTGATATAAAATATTTTTTAATTTTTGTTATTTTGAATTATTGTTTTATTCTAATTTAAATATTATTTTTCTTCTTCAACTTTATCTTTCTTTAAGAATTTGTTAAGTAGATTAGATGCTTTAGCTTTGTTTTCTTCTACTTTTTCAGAAAGATTTTCGATTTTTTGATCTGTATTTTTCTTGAATCCAGCAACATTAGATTTCATATTATCTACAGATGATTGTAAACCATTGATAGATGTTGCTAACCCTTCTGCTGAATTAAATAGTGGATCTAGTTTTTCAGATTTAACTTGTAAGTCTTCAGCTAGGATATTTGTGTTTTGTAATAAGATATTAGTTTCTGCCATAATTGGCTCTAAATTACCTTCAACCTTTTTAACTGTTTCATTAAGGTCTTTAGCAAGATTTAGTGCATCTTCTGCAATGTTTGTTACGTCTTCTACACATTCAGTAGCAATAGTTAGTGATTTTCTAACAGTTCCAAGTGTGATCGCTGCGCTTATGCATAGGATTAAGACTCCTACTCCCGCTAAAAAGATTCCAGCATAAGCTAAAATTAACCAGTTTATATCTAACATAATGTTTCCTCCTTTATAAGTCCGTATAATCAATTATATTTTAATATTGACTATAATACAACTAAATTATTTTGATTTGTGTTCGATAAATTTATGACAAAGTTTATTAATATTACCAGCGCCCATAAATAGGAATACACTATTATCAAAGTTAAGTTTATCAAAATCATTTTCACTATTTATTATTTGAGCATCTTTAGTCACTTTTTGTAAATCTTCGATTCCAACAATTTTTTCTTTCTCACGCACTGAAGCGAAGATTGGACAAAGGAATATTTTATCTGCAGTTTCTAAACTTTCAGCAAATTCATTTAAGAATTTAGCTGTACGTGTATAAGTATGAGGTTGGAAAATAGCGATAACTTCTTTGCCCTCGTATTTTCTACGTGCACTGTCGATAGTTGCTTTAATCTCGCTTGGGTGATGAGCATAGTCATCGACAATTACATTATTTCCAATTTTGTGTTCGCTAAATCTTCTTTCAGCAGGTTTATACATATCAAGTGATTCTTGAATTTTTTCTACACTTATACCATTTATATCAGCTAAAGCGATAGCAGCTGTTGCGTTAGAAATATCGTGTAATCCGAATACCGTCATAGTGAAAGTTCCAAGTAATTCTGAGTTTTTGTATATGTCGAATTTACTGTGCTCAGGTGTAGTTTGGACATTTCTTATTTGATAATCATTTCCCTCATTAAACCCATATTTAATAGTTTTAGCATTTGCAGGTTTAAGTTGTGAAGCTAAACGATCATCACCGCAGATTACTACTGTATTTTTAACTTGATTCACAAAACTTTGGAATGCATCAAATACATCGTGTTCATCATTGAAATAATCCGGATGATCAAAATCAATATTTGTAATAATGGCATAATCTGGATAATATGCAAGGAAGTGTCTATAGTATTCACATGCCTCAGCTATCATATATTCTGAATGTTTTTCCCCGTGACCAGTTCCATCTCCTATTAAGTAAGATGTAACGTGACTATGTTTAAAAATATTACTTGTCATTGTAGTTGTAGTAGTTTTTCCATGTGCTCCAGTAATAGCGATAGATGGTATATCAGAAAGAAGTTTTCCAAGGAATTGTGTATAAGTGTATGTTTTTAAACCTAACTCTTTTGCTCTCCTATATTCAATATGTGTATCGTTGAAGGCATTTCCCAATATTATTTCATATCCTTCTTTGATATTTTCTACCCCATAGCTAAACATTGGGATGTTTCTTTGTTCTAATTTTTCTTGTGTAAAAAAGTATGTTTCTTCGTCTGAACCTTGTACTTCATGCCCCATATCGTAAGCAATTTGTGCAAGTGAGCTCATACCGGATCCTTTAATACCTATAAAATGATATTTACTCATTATTATATCTCCTAAGTTGTCTTTATAAAATAAAAAATTTCCTTATTATTTTTCCATAAGCAAATACAATTTTACAACAAAACTGATAAAAATTCAATAAATAGGAGTTTTTTTATAGTAGGCTATTTTCAAATATTAATTCCCAAAGTAAATTCCAGTTCAAATAAAAAACTGGAATTTAACTTGAAACTAATTTTTAATAAGTATAATTCTTTTTTTTATTTTGATTCCTTAAAAAAAACTCCCAAAGTAAAGCTTCCTTGTTTTATACCGGAACTTACCTTGGGAATATTTTTATTGTTATTTTCCTTTTTTCCCAAGGTAACTTCCACTTTAATTTCTTACTGGAACTTACTTTGGGAATTTACCAAAATCTTGTTTTTTTAAAATCGTAATTTTTGAGTTACTGCCTTTAAAGTTTTTTATACACTAATTGATTATTTAAAAAGTTTACGTCTGACTACAAGTCCAACAAGACAGATTAAGCTTAATCCTAATGCAGTAGTGCTAGAAGAATTCATACCTGTGCTTGCTAATGCTTTAGATTTAGCTTTTTCAGGTTTAGCTTCTTTAGTTTTTTCAGATAGTTGAGTAACAGCAGGTGTTTGTCCGAAATCTACGTCTTGAGTAGCTGAAGCTCCACCAACTGATCCAAGGTTTTGATTAGGATTTACTATTTCACCAGCAGTTCCGCCTTGACCACTACCAGGAGCAGTTCCCTCTAAGTGGGATTGAGGTTCTGGGGTAACAGGACCTGTATATTCTGGCACTTCATTTACTGCAGAAAGATTTTGAGTTAGTAAGTTGAATTCTTTTTCTAAGTCTTCAAATCTGTCTTTTAATCCATTGATATAATAGCCTTCAGCACCGTTTTCTTCACTATCTTTTATTTGATTTTTTATGTTAACAAGTTCATCTAATATTTTCTTGATTTCGGGTTGTTTAGCTCCGAATGTAGGAATTTCATTAACAGCAGCCTCAACAGCGTTAACACCACCTTTGAATTCTGGAATTTCTGGTTGTACAAGTGAATCTCCGTTAGATGTTTCAGGTTTTGTTGGTTTTGGAGTTTCTCCTTCTGGTTTATCAGGAACAGTTGGAGGTGTTGTATCGTTTACTCCACCAGTGAATTCAGGAACTTCATTAACAGGGGCATCTTGACCATTAGAAGCAGCAGGTCCGTTGAATTCAGGAACTTCATTAACAGGGGCATCTTGACCATTAGAAGCAGCAGGTCCGTTGTATTCAGGAACTTCATTAACAGGAGCATCTTGACCATTAGAAGCGACAGGTCCGTTGAATTCAGGAACTTTATTAACAGGAGCATCTTGACCATTAGAAGCGACAGGTCCGTTGAATTCAGGAACTTTATTAACAGGAGCATCTTGACCATTAGAAGCGACAGGTCCGTTGAATTCAGGAACTTTATTAACAGGAGCATCTTGGCCATTAGAAGCGACAGGTCCGTTGAATTCAGGAACTTCATTAACAGGAGCATCTTGACCATTAGAAGCGACAGGTCCGTTGAATTCAGGAACTTTATTAACAGGAGCATCTTGGCCATTAGAAGCGACAGGTCCGTTGAATTCAGGAACTTCATTAACAGGGGCATCTTGGCCATTAGAAGTGACAGGTCTGTTGAATTCAGGAACATTATTACTTGAATTATTATCAGGTTTATTATCTGGAGTAGGTTTATCTTCAGGTTTGTTATTTCCTGGGACAGTTTCTTTATCATTTTTATGTTTAGTATACTCTTCTAATGCTTTATCTATGTTAGATTTTTCTTCTAAAATTTTATCTATAGATTTTTCTTCATCATATACTTTTTGAGCTTTTTCAGTAGCTTCTTTTAGTTTAGCGTGTGCTTCTTTATTAATTCCTTCTTTATCTTTATCATCGTTAACTAGGATTTTAGCTGTTTCTAAAGGTAAAAGAAGGTTTGCTCTTTCAGTAGCAAGTTTTTTAGCAATTTCATCATTAGTATTTTCAACAGGTTTGTTAACTTCGTTGTTAGTAGGGTTATCAACTTTATCGTTAGGTTTGTTAACTTCGTTGTTAGTAGGGTTATCAACTTTATCGTTAGGTTTGTTAACTTCGTTGTTAGTAGGGTTATCAACTTTATCGTTAGGTTTGTTGCCTTCGCTGTTAGTAGGGTTATCTACTTTATCATTAGGTTTGTTAACTTCGCCGTTAGTTGGATTATCAACTTTATCGTTAGGTTTGTTGCCTTCGCTGTTAGTAGGGTTATCAACTTTGTCGTTAGGCTTGTTAGTTTCGCTGTTAGTAGGGTTATCAACTTTATCGTTAGGTTTATTAGTCTCATTATTAGATGCATCAGTGTTGTCACTTGGTTTATTTGCTTCAGGAGCAGGAGCTTCTTTTAATCCATTGACTGCATCTTCGATTTCTTTTAATAAACTAGAACGAGTGTCTTCTAGATTTCTTGTTTCTTTAGCTTTGTTTATGAATTCAGTTGCTTTAGTAATAGCTGTAGTTAAATTGTTTTTAGACTCATCTGAATAGTTACTTGAAGCTAATTTATCTTGAGCTGATTTAATAGCTGTATCTAGTTTTGAAGTATCATATCTAAGGAGGTTATAGTATCTTTGAACATCGTTAAATAATTTCAAGATTTCATTAGATTTAGGGTTGTTGTGCACTAAGTCTTCTAGTTTATCTATTTTTCCTTGAAGATAGTTATCTACAGCGTTGATGCTTTCTTCACTATAGTTTTTGCTATCTTTATCAGAATTGAAGTTTGCTACAGCTTCAGCGTTTGAAGTTCTTAGTTGAATAAGTAAATCATATTGATTTTTTAAATCTGATAGTTCAGTAAATGCAGTAGAGATTTCTTCCGTGCTGGCAATATTATTTTTCAATACATTTTGTGCAGCGTTGATTTTGTTACCGAAGTTTTTAATTACTGCCATGTCTTGGCTTACATTTGCATTTTTAAATACATTATTCCAACTATCATAGTATTTACTTGTAGTAGCTTCGAATAGTGCGTTTAGTTGTTTTTTATCTGCAGTGATAACAGCATTTTCTTTAGGATATTTTACAGATAATACAGCTATATTTTCATGTTTATCAGTACCAAATAGTGTACTACTTGCAAAAGTGTTAAGTTTTATTGTAGATGGTTTTCCTTCAATCGGTATTCTAATTTTTGAAGGATATTTATAAGAATTAGTTACATTATTGTAAGTAACGTCGGCAGTATCTTCTTTTAGAACCTGAACATCTTTTTCAGTATTGCCATCGAAGTATGTAAGTTTACTCATAACGGCAACATTAGTTGTTCCATTATTCATAGGGATAAGATCTAATTCTAAATAATTTTTTCCGTTTTCAGTTACTAGATACATATTTTTAATTATTCCATTAGCCATAGAAGGGCTAGTTAAATCCTGTTTTAATAATGATCCATCTAATTGAACTTTATTATTAGAATCTGTAGAAGGAGATTCTGATGGATTATTTGGTTGATTTTGAGTTGAATCAGCAGAATTATTAAATGCATTTACAGCATTGTTAAGTTTATTTAATTCAGCTAGTAATGCTTCTTCGGTAGAAGTATCGTTATTTAATAATTCTTTAGCTTTTGATAGTTCATTAGTTAAAGTAACAAAGGCTGCTGGTTCTTTTTTACCTTGTTTTATTAACTCAACTTCAGCTATTTTATTCTTAAGTTGCTCTTTAGCTGAAACTTGTTCCGCTCCAGAGTTTTGAGAATCATTTAAGTCTTCTATAGCGAATTTGAATTGTTCTTTGTAGTAATCTGTTAAATCTGTATTAACTTGATCATCTGTATCAGGAGATTCAGGAGTTAATTTAGCATTAGCAACATACGCTTTTGCTTCATCGATTAATTGTTTAAGTTTAAGTTTTGATTGAGTAATTTTGTTGGAATTGTTGTAAGCTTCTTCAGCTTTTTTAATTTCTCCTGAAAGTTCATCAGTATTGATGCGAAGATAGTCTCCAAGATGTTGAACTTCTCCTGTTAGTTCATCTAGTTTTTTATATACTGTTATAGTTCCTTCTTTGTCAAACTCATTTGAGTAAGTTTCTTTTTTACCTTCTATATCTACTGGATCTAGAGAGTTAATTTTACTTTCAACCGCATCTAATTTTTCTTTAATTAACGCTTTGCTTTCGCTAGTAAAGTGTGAATTGTTCTTCCAATCATTTTCGTACTGATTTTTTGCGTTTTGTAGTGATTTATAAAGGTTAGCTAATGAATCTAATTTAGTTGTTTCATCTAATAGTTTATTTATAATGTTATCTACTTCATCTTTAGTTAGTGAATCGTTATTTAAAAGTTGTTGAGCCTTAGTAATTAATTGATTGAATGAAGTTTTGAATACTGGTTTTAAATCTTTGTAGTTATCTTGTACTGAATTACTTGTATAGTAATTAATTTTATCTCTTAACGAAGCTTTCAGAGGTGATTCTTTTTTAGTTTCCAGTTTTGTAGAGTAATCGATATATAAGTCTGTTGGTTTTGTAAAATTATCGATTCCATTTTTTCCTAATGAGAACGAATCTTTAAAATTGAAATTTCCTAGAAGTGCTATTTCAATATTTTTCTTAGTAGCATCAACTGTAAGTTTTAATTTAGTAGGGTAATCACGCCCTCCAATATTTTTTGTCTCTAAAACAACGGCATCGGCATCTGTATTTCCTAGACTGTTATATTTGAAAGTATCTGCTAGAGCGAAGTCGATAGCTCCTCCCATGATTTTAGGTTCTAATGTTAATATTACTTCATTTTTACCGTTTCCTAATTCGTGAACTTCTACATTTTTTATAAGTTCTGTCAAATCACGACTGTATCTTGTTTTTATAGGTTTGTCGCTACCTCTTTCTACGAATTTTGCAGTTACATTATATGGTTCTGCTGGTTTAGTAGTGTTCTCAACAGGTGCGGCAGGAACTGGTTCTCCTTTTTTACCGTCTTTTGTAGTAAGATTGTTGATAGCCTCAGTTAATTGTTTAACAAGGTCTGATGTCTCATTAATTTGAGGATTATAACTGCTTGTTTGGTTAATCCAGTCTTTAGCGTGATTTAAAGCTTGATCAAATTTTTCAAGAGACACGGGTTCGTACTCACTTCTGATTTTTCTGTCAGCAATATTGATTATTCTTTTTAGTTCTGTAGTATTGTATCTTAAGTATGTGAAGTTCGCGTTATCGAAGTCTTTAATTAACTGAACTAGTTCTTTTATGTTTCTTGTATTTTTCAATGAAGGAACACTTTTAATATAATTTCTGTAGTTTTCAATACTTTCTTTAGTGTATGTTTTTTCGTTATAAAGGTCAAAATATTCTAATAGTTTTGCAACCTTAATATCTAGTACTTCTCTTAATGTTGCAATGTCTTCCATTTCATGAATCGGTGTAGAAATTTCATAAAGTTTATCGTAATTAGCGCTATCTGAACGTTTCAATTCTTGTAGTTTTGTTACAGCTTCGCTAATTTTAGCTCTTTGTGAGAAGTCTGCAGCTGTGTCTGAAGTATTCTCTTTTGTTAGTAACCATTCATTAACCTTATTACCACGATCAATCCAATTTTGAATTTTTTCGTTTAATTTTTCTCTATACTTAGGGATAGCTTCGTTACTTTTTTTAGCAGCTGAGTAGTTAATATCTAAAGCAAATGGACCTGTTTGTTGTTTAGCGCCGTTTTTATCAATATAAGTCATATTTGAAACAACCAATTGTTCAGCTTTTAATTCACCAGGAACACTAAAGGCTACGATATGTTGATCTTCAGCAGAAGGACCTAGTTTAACATTTGTATCTAAACCAGAAACTTTATTAACAACAAAGCTTGTAATTTTGCTAACTTTATCAGGGTTAGCAACAAGATTGATTTCGATGTCTTGCCCTTGTTTGTAGATACCTACTAAAGACTCTTTAAATAGATTTTTAATTTCTTCTTTATTATCTACTACTTTTTTATAAAAATCTTGTTGACCATCGCTAGATACAGTTACCATTGTTGGAGTTTTAAAATCGGTAGTAGTATAAAACCCGTCATCTTTTAAGTCATGATTTACATCGAAATTATATAGTTGAATATAGTATTTCAAAGTGTTTATTGCATTTTGTGCAGTTTTTTCTGTATATGAATTAGCATCAAGTTTTGCTTTTGCAGCAGCAGCTTCGCTCCACATGTTATACCAAGGGGTAGTGTCAATAATATCATCGGGAACTTGATGATTTTCAAATGTCACATGGTAATAAGGAAAGTTAGAAGTTTTGTGGAAAAAAGTAGTTCCTAAGTATCTATTTGTGATAGACTGATCGTTAAAGATTTTATTTATTATTTCATTTAGCTCAGTCTTAGTTTGCTGACTGGCTGCAGTATCTCCGAAATCAGCTTTTGCTATATTGCTATTTGTTGGCCAAGCTTGAGCTGTGATAGAAGATATAGTAAGTGCTAATGCAACACTCATACTTGATTTTAATAATTTATTTGTTTTCATGGAATTTCTCCTTTTACTTATAATATAATAATTTATTCTAATATTAATTTTTCAAGGTTGATTAAAGATGAATTAAATTCCTTGATCCATTTACATAAACTCTATTAAAACAACCTTTCAAA
>ERZ772997.480-NODE-480-length-11829-cov-5.96824_pt1 | contig 11829 bp, 10 predicted proteins | sample MGYA00511127_ERZ772997 | MGnify/ENA primary metagenome ERZ772997 (study PRJEB29015, sample SAMEA2738070) | human oral metagenome | biome: human oral; feature: human-associated habitat; material: saliva | place: China | collected 2215 ... | reverse complement strand
CTTATGTTCTACCTGTTTTGTTATCAAAAAATTATTAAAGTTGATAGAGATAGTAAAAAGCTTCAGCTGACTAATGACTGTCATTCTCTTAAGTCTGTTTCATAGTTAAAGAGGATAATGTTACATTTTCATGCTTTTAATTTTCTCTTCATCTGGTGTGACGCGCAGGGTTTTCTGGCCTGTATAGGTGACAAATCCTGGCTTGCCACCAGTTGGTTTATTGAGTTTTCTAGTCTCAATCATATCTACTTGGACCAGATTGGAGAGTCTGGCCTTGGAGAAGTAGGCCGCTAGCTCGGCAGCGTCTGTCTTGACCTCATCGCTAGGCTGAAGATTGCCGATGATGACCACATGACTGCCTGGAATATCCTTGGCGTGAAACCAGAGCTCGTCCTTCTTGGCGATCTTAAACGTCAGCTCGTCATTTTGTAGATTGTTGCGGCCAACTAGGATAATGGTTTGTCCATCTGTTGCCAGATATTTCTCCGGTTTCTGTCTTTTCTGGATTTTCTCTCTCTGGCGTCGTCGGATAAAGCCAGTCTGGATTAGTTCTTCTCTGATTTCTGCAATTTCAGTCAGGCTGGCCTGAGCAAGGGCTGTTTCTACGCTCTCTAGGTAAAGAATTGTAGTCCGTGTCTCCTCAATTAAGCTGGTCAGGTGTTTGACAGCTTCCTTGAGCTTCTGGTAACGTTTGAAATAGCGCTGGGCATTTTGGTTGGGGGTTAGGGCCTTGTCAAGCGAGATGATAATCTTCTCACCTGTGTAGTAATTGTCCAGCTCTACCTGGTCCTGATTATTGGGCACCTGATGGAGAAAGGTGGTCAAGAGTTCCCCTTTTTGCCGGAATTCTTCTGCATTCTCCGTTGCTAGGAGCTCTTCCTCTTGCTTGCCCAGCTTTTTCCGGTTCTTTTCCAACTCATTTTCTACTCGGCGGATAAGCTCGCTGGCCTGCTGGTTGACCCGGTCGCGCTCCGCCTTGTCCTTATAGAAAGTGTCTAAAAGCTCGGATAACGTGGACATTTGGGTCTTGCTGTCGGAAAATAGCAGAGCAGAGAAGGATTTTTCGGTCAGGCTTGGCTGAGTCGGACTGGCAAAGAAGGCTCGGAAAGTTTTGAGCTTGTCAGCTGTCAGACGGCCACTGAGTTCGGTAGCTGTATCCCGACCCAATCCCTGAAAAATTTGCTGCAGGCGTTTGGGCTCTATTTCCTCAGTCTGCAGGATTTCAAAAAGTTTTTCATCGCCTACAGTGAAAGGGTTGAGACTGCTTGGCTGAGGCGGTGCGACATAAGTTGAGCCCGGCAGGATAGTTCGGTAGCTATTTTGTGAAAAACCAACATGTTTGATGGCTTCAATAATCTTACCGCTAGCCTTGTCCAAGAGGATGATATTGCTGTGCTTGCCCATGATTTCGATGACCAGAGTCACAGCCACGCTATCGCCGATTTCGTTCTTATTGGAGACGCTAATTTCCAAAATCCGGTCATTCTCCACTTGCTGGATTGCTTCAATGACAGCGCCCTGCAGGTATTTACGCATAACCATGATAAAGGTATTTGGAACAGCTGGATTTTCAAAAGTAGTCTCAGTCAGCTGGACGCGCCCAAAGACCGAGTGGGCAGATAGGAGCAGCTTGTGGCTTTGGCGGTTGCTGCGAATCTGTAAAACCAGCTCCTGTTCAAAGGGCTGATTAATCTTCTGAATGCGGCCGCCCACTAATTCGCGGCGGAGCTCCTCAGTCATGTGGTGTAAAAAAAATCCGTCGAAAGACATGCTTTTCTCCTTGAAACTTGCTATAGAAAATTATAACAAAAAACCAAGCTAAAAGCTTCTAAAGTCTCGCCAAAAAGCAATTTAATTTTTGCCTATAACTGCCTCTATAAATCAGATCCGAACATTTTATAAAAATTTTCAAAAAGGTCTTGACATCCTGTCAGGAAAAACTTAAAATATAGGAAATTAGAAAAGTAGTAGATGCATTTGTTTTTAGCGAGCTTGTGGTTGGTGGAAATGAGCAGCAAATCTTTACGAAGTTGGGCTAATTGATAAAATGAATTTGAAACAATAAGAATTCGGTAGGCACACCTTACAGTGCAGCTTGTTTGATGACAAGACAGAGATATGGGGAATATTAGCTATTTTCCATAATTGAGGTGGCACCGCGATTTTCGCCCTCACACAGAATACCTGTGTGAGGATTTTTTGTTGCTTATTATAAAAAACAAGGAGAATTGCCTATGTTTAAACGATAGCGTCCCTAGGGATTGATAGAAAATATAAAACATAGAAATGGAGAAAGAACATGAAAAACAAACGATTAGTAACTATCTTAGGCCTTTTGGCCGTTTTGGCAATCGGTGGGATTGTCTATTCCAGCTTGAACAGCAAAGGCAACACTACTAAGACTAGTAGTGACAGTCAGACAGTCAAGGTAGGCGTGCTGCAGTATGTCAGCCACCCTTCGCTGGATTTGATTTACAAGGGGATTCAGGATGGTCTGGCTGAGGAAGGCTATAAGGGAGGCAAGATTAAGATTGACTTTATGAATGCTGAGGGCGATCAGAGTAAGGTCTCTACTATGAGCAAGCAGCTGGTATCCAATGACAACGATGTGCTGATTGGGATTGCGACTCCGTCTGCACAAGGACTGGCAGCAGCTACTAAGGACAAGCCTATCGTCATGGGAGCTATCACAGATCCGGTCGGAGCAAACCTAGTGAAAAATCTTGACAAGCCAGGTGGCAATATCACTGGTGTCTCTGACCGCAATCCAGCTAAGCAACAGCTAGAGCTGATTAAAAAATTGACTCCAGATGTCAAAACTATCGGTGCGCTATACTCTAGCAGCGAAGATAACTCCAAAGCTCAGGTAGAAGAGTTCAAAAAATTGGCTGAAGAGGCAGGCTTCAAGGTAGAGGAATACTCTGTTCCTTCGACCAATGAAATTGCATCAACCATGAATGTCATGACTAGCAAGGTTGATGCTATCTGGATTCCAATTGACAATACCGTTGCGTCAGCTTTTGCTACAGTTGTGTCCAGCAATAAAGAAGCTAAGAAACCAATTTATCCAAGTGCGACAGCCATGGTAGAAGAAGGAGGTCTTGCCTCTGTCGTTGTAGACCAGTATGACCTAGGTGTTGCGACTGGTAAAATGGCAGCTAAAGTCCTTAAAGGTGCTAAACCTGCTGATACTGCAGTAGATATTTTTGATACAGGTAAATCTGTTATCAATACCAAAAATGCCAAAGAACTTGGCATTACTGTACCAGAAGATGTTCTGAAAGAAGCAGGTCAGGTTATTAAATAGAAAGAAGGAAGTCTGTTGCTTGACAGGCTTCTTTTTCTCGATAGTCTCTTCTTGTAAAACCTTTCTCGCAGTTGTATAATAGAATTGGCTCAAGTGAATGGGAAGAGCAAATGAAGTACAGTTTGCTCCAGTGGATTTTACGAAGAGATAGAAGCGGAAAGGGAGTTAGTCAAGAAAGAATGGAAGAAGATATTCAAAAAAACCGCTATATGGGATCGGTCAAGGTTGGCCCCAAGGGGCAGATTGTCATTCCAAAAGAAGTGAGAGATATGTTTGAAATTCGACCTGGGGATGCTCTGGTCCTCTTTGCAGATGCCCAGCAAGGTATTGCCATCCAGCGTTACGAGCTCTATGAAGATCTATTTAATCAGACCTTCAATGGAGACAAAAGTTCAAAAAGTGATTTATAAAATCGGAATCTGCTCAAGCAGATTTTTTCTTTTGCTTTTATTTGCTACTACTAATGAATAGGTGTATAATAAGTATAAGAAGTTATACAACTTATACCAAACTCTTTCGAGATTGAGTTAAAATAGCTTAGTTTTTAGCTAAATGAGTAAGTTGTGACTAACTTTAGATGTCAAAGTCATATCTTTAAATTACATTTCGTTTTTTAGTTCCTCATATCTGATGAAAGGAGATGTCCTTATGTATGCAGTTGAGATGCAGGATTTGACCAAGCAATACGGCTCAAAGACGGTTGTTGATGGTTTGAATCTAAAAATTGAAGAGGGTGAATTCTTTGCCATGCTGGGCTCTAATGGTGCGGGGAAGACAACAACGATTAAGATGCTGTCTTGTCTAGTTGAGCCGACAGCAGGAGATGCCCTGATGCTAGGTCATAGCGTTCGCAAGGAGGAAGGTGCTGTCAAAGAAATGATTAATGTTTCACCTCAGGAAACAGCTGTTGCTCCCAAGCTGACAGTCAAGGAAAATCTGGAGATGATTGCTCGTCTATATGGATTCTCTAAGGAAGATGCGGCGCGAAAGACAGAGCATCTGATGGAGACATTTGACCTGACGGATAGGCAGCATGATCAGGCCAAGTCCCTGTCAGGTGGCTGGCAGCGCAAGCTCAGTATTGCAATGGCTCTAATCAGTCAGCCCAAGATTCTGTTTCTGGACGAGCCGACCTTGGGGCTAGATGTACGGGCTAGAAGGGAGTTATGGAAGAATATTGAGCAACTAAAGGGAAAAGTTACAGTAATTTTGACCACCCATTATCTAGAAGAAGCCGAGGCTTTGGCCGACCGACTATGCATTATGGATAAGGGAGTGGTGCAGATTTTGGGAACAGCAGAGGAAATTATCCAAGCTTCCGGCAAGAAGGATTTTGAAGAGGCCTTTTTGTCCTATACGGAAGGAGGGGAATTAGCATGAGAGCCTTTATTTTTGCTAAGCGTAATTTCAAAGAAATCATGCGTGATTATGTCAGTAGTCTGATGGGAATTGGTTTTCCTGTCTTTCTGATTATCGCCCTGTCCCTTATGAAACAGAGCCTCAAAGGGATGCCAGCTATATTTTCCATTGAAAATTTTGCTCCAAGTATGATGGTGTTTGGTGCTTCCTGGCTAACTATTTTTGTTGGCAGTTTAATGGCCACGGATCGCAATTGCTCTTTTCTCATGCGTCTCCTATCTACACCGCTTAGAAGTGTGGATTATATCTTAGGGTATTCGATTCCAGTTCTGCCTCTGGCTCTTTTACAGGGCATAGCTAGTTTTGCAACTGCAATGATTTTTGGCTTATCCTTAAATCTGGGAACTTTGTACGTCCTCTTGGTCTTGATCCCAGTAGCTCTGCTCTTTATTTCCTTGGGACTGCTGCTAGGCTCAGCTTTCTCTAGCAGTAATGCAGTCAGTGGTTTTGGAACTATTCTTGTCAATGCCACGGTTTTTCTAAGTGGAGCAGTGCTTCCGATTGAGATGATAGGAGGTGGTTTTGAAGCATTTTGCAATGCCTTGCCATTTGCCCATGCAGCAAAGGCTGTTCAGTTGGCATTGGCTCAAGATTTGAATTCGCTTTTGCCTCATCTTTTTTGGGTTCTGCTCTATGCTTTCCTATTCTTTATCCCTTCTGTCTGGATTTTCAAAAAGAGGATGAAAGGGTAGAGGTTTAGTTCAATGTAGAAATCAACTGGATTAGCTTGCGAAATGTTTAGAAATCTGTTAGAATGAAATATAACTAAATAGCAATCCGCAAGACCAGTAACCTAGGGGAAGTTTAACAGGGAGGAGAGCCATCGACTGAAAGCTCTCTAGATGAAAGCTAGGCGAATTCACTTGCTCTAGGATTGATAAGTAAGGTCTGGCTTGCCAGATAAAAAACGGATGGTACCGCGTGTCAACGCTCCGCTTATGGAGATTGACGCGCTTTTTATTTTGGAGGGAAAATGACGAAAACGATTGAAGAACAACTAAAAAGCCTGCGTGAAGAGACTCTAGCTTCTCTCAAGCAGCTCAAGGCTGAGAATCAAAAGGAACTGCAGGACTTGCGTGTAGCAGTCTTGGGTAAGAAGGGTTCGCTGACTGAAGTCCTGAAAGGGATGAAGGATATTTCAGCTGAAATGCGGCCGATTATCGGGAAGCACGTCAATGAAGCGCGTGATATTCTGACAGCAGCCTTTGAAAAAACTGCTCAAGAGATGGAAGAACAATTAGTAGCTCTGAAACTAGCTGAGGAATCCTTGGATGTGACCCTGCCAGGCCGTCAAATTCCGGTTGGGAACCGTCATATTCTTAGCCAAACTAGTGAAGAAATTGAAGATATCTTCATCGGAATGGGCTATCAGGTCGTGGACGGCTTTGAAGTGGAGAAGGACTATTACAACTTTGAGCGGATGAATCTGCCTAAGGACCATCCTGCACGGGATATGCAGGACACTTTCTACATTACAGAGGAGATCCTGCTCAGAACCCACACCAGTCCGGTACAGGCGCGGGCTATGGATGCTCATGACTTTTCTAAAGGGCCACTCAAGATGATCTCACCAGGACGCGTCTTCCGTCGAGATACCGATGATGCGACTCACTCCCACCAGTTCCATCAGATTGAAGGCTTGGTGGTTGGAGAAAATATTTCCATGGCAAACTTGCAAGGAACGCTGCAGCTGATTGTCCAGAAGATGTTCGGCGAAGATCGCAGTATCCGTCTGCGTCCATCTTACTTCCCATTCACAGAGCCGTCTGTTGAAGTGGATGTTTCCTGCTTTAAGTGTGGCGGAGCCGGCTGTAATGTCTGCAAGAAGACCGGCTGGATTGAGATTATGGGAGCTGGTATGGTGCATCCGCGCGTGTTGGAAATGAGTGGTATTGATGCAGAGAAGTACTCTGGGTTTGCCTTTGGTCTCGGTCAAGAGCGGGTAGCTATGCTCCGCTACGGTATCAACGATATTCGTGGATTCTACCAAGGAGATATTCGTTTTTCTCAGCAGTTTAAGTAGAAACCTGTATTCATAGATGCAGCTTTTCTGAGAAAGGAGTGCAGTATGCTAGTCAGAGTCAAGAAAGAAGAAGCGAACATCCTGCGAGAGTTGGAAGTCGCAACCTATCAAGAAACCTTTGGCCCATTTATCAAGGAAGCTGATATGGCTCATTATTTTGACAATGAGCTGTCGCTTGCAACTATCGAAAAGGAACTGGCAGACCCTGAGTCAGAGACTTATTTTGTTGTCAAAGGCGGTGAAATTGCTGGTTTTCTCAAGGTAAACTGGGGACAGGCTCAAACAGAGCAAGAACTGCCACAGGCCTTTGAGGTTCAGCGAATTTACGTTTTGAAAGCCTATCATGGTCAGGGATTAGGCAAGGAAATGTTTGAATTTGCCTTGGAAGAAGCCGAGAAACGAGGCTTTGACTGGGTCTGGCTGGGCGTTTGGGAAAAGAATTTTAGAGCTCAAGATTTTTACTTTAAATACGGCTTTGAAAAATTCAGCCAGCACGACTATATCACTGGCGAGACAGTAGACACAGACTGGCTGCTGCGCAAGAAATTGAAATAAAAAAGAAAATTTAAAGAGAGGAAATGATACGACCTAAAAGCTCGAAATTTAGATGATTTGCTTATGAAATCAGGATTTCAGACAAATCTCTAAAATTTGGTCGGTCAAGTTCCTTAGCGATAGAATAGAGAAAGGAATTGAACCCGGGCTAAAAACTCGAAAAAAGATAGATTTGCGATCATTCGTCGAATGCTTAGTTAATCTCCTGTTTTTCAGTCGTTTTTGACGCCCTTGGTATCTTAAATATGCTAGTAAGTTATAAGTGGTTAAAAGAGTTAGTAGACATTGATGTGGCGAGCGCTGAGCTGGCTGAGAAAATGTCAACAACAGGAATTGAAGTAGAAGGTGTGACTTCACCAGCTGCTGGCCTGTCAAAAATTGTCGTTGGCGAGGTGGTATCGTGTGAGGATGTTCCTGATACCCACCTGCATGTTTGTCAAGTCAATGTCGGAGAAGAGGAGAACCGTCAGATTGTCTGTGGTGCTCCGAATGTCTGTGAAGGCATCAAGGTCATGGTAGCTTTGCCAGGTGCTCGCATTGCGGACAATTATAAGATTAAAAAAGGAAAAATCCGTGGATTGGAGTCACTGGGTATGATCTGCTCTCTGGGTGAGCTAGGTATTTCTGATTCTGTCGTGCCAAAGGAATTTGCGGATGGCATTCAAATCCTGCCTGAAGAAGCAGTGCCGGGTGAGGAAGTCTTCTCTTATCTGGACTTGGACGATGAGATTATCGAGCTTTCCATCACGCCAAACCGGGCAGATGCTTTGTCTATGCGTGGGGTGGCTCATGAGGTGGCTGCGATTTATGACAAGTCTGTACGTTTCAAAGACTTCCCACTGGTGGAGAATGAAAAGCAGGCAGCTGACAGTCTTTCAGTAGCCCTTGAGACAGAGAAAGCCCCTTATTACGCAGCTCGTATCTTGGAAAATGTCACCATTGCGCCAAGTCCTCAGTGGCTGCAAAATCTTCTCATGAACGAAGGAATCCGTCCGATTAACAATGTAGTGGACGTGACTAACTACATCCTGCTCTACTTTGGTCAGCCCATGCATGCTTTTGATCTGGATACTTTTGAGGGTGACCAGATTGTCGTGCGGGAAGCGCGTGCTGGTGAAAAACTGGTGACACTGGACGGCGAAGAGCGCGAGCTGGAAGTCAGCGACCTAGTCATTACTGTGGCGGATAAGCCAGTTGCTCTGGCTGGTGTCATGGGCGGAGCAGCGACTGAAATCTCTGGCCAGTCAACTCGTGTTGTTCTGGAGGCGGCTAATTTTGATGGTAAATTGATCCGCAAGACCAGCGGTCGCCTTAACCTTCGTTCTGAATCATCTTCCCGCTTTGAAAAAGGCATCAATGTAGCAACTGTCAATGAAGCTTTGGACGCGGCAGCAAGTATGATTGCGGATTTGGCAGGTGCAACTGTTCAGGCTGGTATCGTATCTGCTGGTAGCTTAGACACTAGTGATGTAGAAGTGGTGTCCAGTCTCGCGGATGTCAACCGAGTTTTGGGAACAGATTTACTTTATACAGATATTGTGGATGTCTTCCGCAGACTTGGCTTTGGCTTGTCAGGAAATGCTGAACAGTTCACTGTCAGTGTCCCTCGCCGTCGCTGGGATATTTCAATTGAAGCGGATCTCTATGAAGAAATTGCCCGCATTTACGGCTATGACAAATTACCAGCTAGCCTGCCAAAAGATGACGGGACAGCTGGTGAATTGACTGCAACGCAGCAACTGCGCCGTCAAGTACGGACCTTGGCAGAGGGAGCTGGGCTGACAGAAATCATCACCTATGCTTTGACGACGCCAGAAAAGGCGATTGAGTTCACTCTCAATCCTAGTAACTTGACTGAACTTATGTGGCCAATGACAGTGGAGCGTTCTGTTCTTCGTCAGAACATGGTTTCTGGCATTTTGGACTCCCTAGCCTACAATGTAGCTCGTAAAAATAAGAATCTAGCTCTCTATGAGATTGGAAAAGTCTTTGAGCAGACTGGCAATCCTAAGGAAGAACTGCCAAATGAAATCAATAGCTTTGCCTTTGCTTTGACAGGTCTAGTTAATGAAAAAGACTTCCAGACCAAGCCAGTTGCTGTAGACTTCTTCTATGCTAAGGGTGTAGTGGAATCACTCTTTGATAAGTTGGGCTTGACAGCTGAATACGTGGCTAGCAATCAGATTAAGAGTTTGCATCCTGGTCGGACTGCTTTGATCTCTATCAATGGTCGGCCTGTCGGCTTTGTCGGCCAAGTCCATCCTGCGGCAGCCAAGGCTTACGATATTCCTGAAACTTATGTGGCTGAGCTCAATCTGTCTGCTATCGAAGAGCAGCTCCAGCCAGCACAGCCATTTACAGAAATCACTAAATTCCCAGCTGTCAGCCGGGATGTGGCCATCTTGCTCAAGGCTGAAATCACTCACCAAGAGGTCCTTGATGCAATCCAAGCAGCTGGTATCAAGCGCTTGACCGATATTAAGCTCTTTGATATCTTCTCTGGTGATAAACTGGGTGTCGGCCTCAAATCCATGGCCTACAGCCTGACTTTCCAAAATCCAGAAGCTAGCTTGACTGACGAAGAAGTGGCTAAATATATGGAAAAAATCGAAAAATCTCTTACCGAAAAACTCGGTGCAGAAGTTCGCTAATGAACTATTCCCCAGTCATGTGATTGGGGATTTTGATTGATACTCTTCGAAATCCTATTCAAATCATAGTTGATTTGCAGTTTCGCTTGGCTTTCTATCTGGGCAAGCTTATTACTAGGATGCGAGCAAAGATGTAGACGAAACGAGAAATATTCGAAATTGAAAATCAGTAGGGAAAGTAATCATGGAAAATTCAAACCAAATCTCCCAATGTCAGACTCTTTGGGCTAGAAATAAATATCTGGTTCTCAGTCATTCCAGTAAGATCTATCTGGAAATCCGTCAGTATCTAAAAAGTGACTCGGTGGAAGTAGAGCATGTTCAAGACTTGATTGACCAGGCGGTGGCCCTTTCAGAAAATCGCGGTCAGGTCAGCAATGCCTTTCAGCACGTTTGGGGCTATTTTAAGAAAAAAGCGAGCCCGTCGGAAAAAGAAGATTTTATGCTGCTTTTGCTTCGTTACCAATCCGGTCAGGCTGAGCAAAAAGACTTGGTAAGAGCTGTAAAGGGCCTGCTAGTCAAGTATCCCAATCCTTATCTGCAAAAATCGACTTTGTTATTTGGGGATGAAGCATGAGGAACTGAAATTAAGGGGAAAGAATAAGCTTGCTCGTCCAGTAGTTTTGAGGGGGGAGATGATAAGAATAATTTGTTGGGCTCATAAACAATATTATTTTGACTGATTTCGATAAAGGCTTCACCTCGAGCAAAACGTGTCTTTAAGGTATGATTGGAGAAAAAATGTTTTTTACTTATCAGGGAAATAAATTATATTATAAAGTGATTGGTCAAGGAAAACCAGTCTTGGCAATTCATGGTTTGGGCTGTTCATCTGAATTGATGGAAGGATGTTTGGAACCTATTTTTGAGAAACATGCTGGCTATAAAAGAATTTATTTAGATCTGCCTGGCATGGGTAGGTCTGATGTCAATCCTGCTTTTGCAAGTGCGGATGCGATTTTAGAGATGCTCCTGAACTTTATAGAAACTGTAATCGGCGGACACAGCTTTCTCTTAGCTGGAGAGTCTTATGGTGGTTATCTTGCTCGAGGAATTTTGGCTAAGAAAAATTCTCAGATTGATGGTTTGCTGCTTATTTGTCCAGTAGTTGTACCCAATCCGAAAGAAAGAATTTTGCCTAAAGATACTCTGCTAATTAGAGAGGTTGGGTTTGATATAGCAGGCAAAAGCGAAGATTTCGTTGATTTAGCGATTTTACAGACTAAAGAAACTTATCAACGGTTTGAAAAAGAAATCCTAATAGGGCTTCAGATGATGAATTCTCCCTTTGTCCAAAAGCTGCAAGAAAACTATGCTTTTTCGTTTGAAGTGGATCAAGAGATACAGAAAAAGGGCTACGATAAGCCCAGCCTTTTTATAGCAGGAAAGCAGGACCAAGTCGTGGGCTTCCAGCAGTTAGCGCAACTGTCTCACTATTATCCAAGGGCAACTCATGCTGTAATGGATCTTGCTGGCCACAATGCACAGATAGATCAAGAGGCTCTCTTTACGGCCTTGGTTGAAAATTGGCTCAAGCGAATTGAACTTTCCTGATACTAAAAGATTTAATATGTTGAACAGATGCAGATGAAACTGGAGTTCATCAAAGAAATCTAATTCAGCCCCAAATTGATTTTAAAAGCATTGAAAAAAGCGGTATAACCGCTTTTTTTGCTTATTATCCCCAGAATTTCTGGGCGATTTCTTGGCCTTGTTTGATTTTGGCCCATTGTTGCTCAATGGTGAGTTCGTTTCCAGAGTCACAAGAGGCGAAGCCGCATTGGTGGGAGAGCAGGAGTCGCTCTTTCGGTAGAACGGTTGCTGCTTTCTCGAGGAGATCTAAGACACGCATTTCATCATCCAAGCCTGTGGTT
>ERZ772997.470-NODE-470-length-11994-cov-3.26635_pt1 | contig 11994 bp, 12 predicted proteins | sample MGYA00511127_ERZ772997 | MGnify/ENA primary metagenome ERZ772997 (study PRJEB29015, sample SAMEA2738070) | human oral metagenome | biome: human oral; feature: human-associated habitat; material: saliva | place: China | collected 2215 ... | reverse complement strand
CATCCGAATGCTCTTCAACATGGGGGCGATGCTGTATATCTCTCGTGTGGTATTGCAGGTATTGGGTGTAGAAGATTTTGGTATCTACAACATTGTGATGGGTGTCGTCGTCTTATTTTCCTTTTTTAATGGTACGATGACCGCCACCACTCAGCGTTTTATTAACGTAGAAAAAGCCTCGAATGACATTCAACGTGTCAATAAAGTCTTTAATATTAGTATCTTAAATCACCTACTCATTATTTTTATCGTATTCGTGTTAGCTGAAACCGTCGGTTTATGGTTTTTAAATCACAAATTGGTGATCCCCGCTGAACGCTTGCAAGCTGCGAACATCGTTTACCAATTAGCGTTAATTATTGCCCTGGTTGAAATCATCAAGGTGCCATTCAATGCCATGATTGTTGCCCATGAGAAAATGGGATTCTATGCGTGGTTGGGATTAGGTGAAACCATTTTAAAACTGACTTCTGTTTTTATCTTAAGCCACATTACACATTACGATAAGTTAATTACTTATGGTTGCTTATTGCTTTCAGTCAGCTTAATTGTGCTCTCTCTTTATGTGCTATTCACTAAATATTATTTCAAAGAGGCTGCACGTTTCCGTTTATATAAAGATTTAAGCAAAACCAAAGAAATGGTAAGTTTTTCCGGTTGGATGCTCATGGGACAAGTTGCCTATGTGGGTTCGACCCAAGGCTTGAATATGGTATCAAACTTATTCTTTGGTGTGGCAGTCAACGCCGCTGTTGCCATTGCGACACAGGTAGAAGGTGCTGTTTATAGTTTTGTAAATAATTTCCAAATGGCAGCTAATCCGCAGTTGGTTCAGTCTTATGCGGCAAAAGATTATGATCGCAATCGCCAATTAATTCTTGGTATTTCAAAATATTCACTTTACTTAATGGCGATTCTCTCGGCACCTGTATTGTATTTCACCCATACCTTATTGACATTTTGGCTAGGTGATCATCTTCCGCAATATACTGAACAACTTGTACAAGCTATTATTGCTTGCTTATTGATCAGTGCGATGGCAGGAGCATTTTGGATGAGTGCATTAGCCATTGGCACATCTACCGTAAAACAATACAATATCATCGTAGCGTTAATCGATCTTTGTACGGTGCCATTAGCTTATTATTTGTTCACACTAGGTTATAATCCAGTATTTGCCTTTGTGGGTAAATTTAGTACGATGGTCATCTCACAACTCTATCGATTATATTTTATTAATAAAAAAATTAAATTTAACCACAAAGAATTTGTCTCATATTTAGTGAATGTCGGCGTGGTGTTTGGCCTGCTATTAGGTACCATCTATATATCCGATACTACCCGCAGCTATTCTTTATTGGAATTTATTGGACAATCCATCATTTTAGAAATGGTATTAATCTGTGTCATTTTAATCTTCGGATTAAACACAGCAGAAAAAAATTTCTTGTTTAGCTATTTAAAGAAAAGAGTAAAAAATGAATCAACTCCTTATTGATTTAAAAAACAAACTGAATCCTATTGTCGAACTGATCAAAGATAAAAACGACGTATTTTATTTCGACTACCCACTTCATTTGAACGTGGGCGATTTGCTGATTTATCACGGAACCGAGCAATTTTTTAAAGATCACCATATTAATGTGACCTTAAAACGTTGCGAATATGATTTAGATCTTGAAGAAGTTAAAGCGAAAATTACACCAAACACCACCATCCTTTTACATGGTGGCGGTAACTTTGGTGATCTTTATCCGCAGCACCAAAAGATCCGTGAAGAAATCGTGACAAATTTCCCGAATAATCGCATTATTGTACTTCCACAAACCGCTTATTTTAAGCACGAAGAAAATCTGCAAAAATCAGCCGCACTTTTCCGTAGCCACAGTGATTGCCATCTACTGGCTCGTGACGAAAGAACAGCGAATCTATTTGCACAATTTTCAAATCATGTTTATTTGTCACCGGACATGGCGCATCAGCTTTATGGCACCATGGAAACGAAACAAGGCACAACTGGCGAACAACTTTATTTCTTGCGTAAAGATATTGAAGCGAGTGATATCGAGAAAAATATCCTTGCTCAACTGCCTGCTAACAGCAATGTAAAAGACTGGGAAGATATTCTTTCAACAGAAGATGATGTGGTTTTAGCATTAAGCTGGCGAATGAGTAAAATAGCCAATAAATTTGGTCTGGGTTGGCCGAAAGATCTTTGCCATCAATTCTGGTATGCCTATACTCTACGCATTGTAAAACGTGTTGCACAAGTATTCTTAGCGAATGATAAAGTCACCACTACTCGCTTACATGGTCATATTTTCTCTTGCTTGTTAGAAATTCCAAATCGTGTTTGTGATAACTCTTATGGTAAAAATAGTAGCTATGCCAAATTATGGACCAAAGAGCTAGATTTCGTTGAATTGGATAAATAATGTTTGAATTAAAAAAACTGATTACAGCCATGATTCTTCCCCCATTTAATATTTTAATTTTATGGGGGCTTTCACTTATTCTAGCTAAATTCAATTTCAAAAAATTAAGCCGAATTTCGACCGCACTTGGTTTCTCTCTACTCTATCTTTTAAGCATTCCTTACACTGCACAAGTACTTAAAGATAGTCTCATTACTGAAGATCATTTAACACTGCAAGATTATCAACAAGCTCAAGCGATCGTTTTACTTGGCGGTGGTTTACGTGATAGCAAAGAGCTTTATGCACCATTAGCTTCAACAGGTATTCAACTTGAACGCTTACGCTATGCCGCATTCTTGCAAAAAGAAACGCACTTGCCATTATTAATTACAGGGGCGAGTCCAACTGGCGCCATTGAAGCAAAAATCGCTGCGGAAGAACTCCAAAACTTCTTTAATGTGCCAACTAAATGGATTGAACCTAAAGCCCTTACTACCAAAGAAAATGCCCTTTTCACCAAACAAATGTTGGAAAAAGAAGGTATTCACAAAATTATTTTAGTCACCAATGAATGGCATATGCAACGTGCAAAATTATTATTCCAACAACAAGGTTTTGATGTGTTACCTGCAAGTGTAGGTGAAGGCATTACGCCTGACAGTTATGGACTCAATATGATGCATTTTATTCCACAAGGTGGCGCGATTACGAAAAATATGCAATTACTCAAAGAGTGGATTGGATATTGGAAAGAGCGCTAAAGTGTGGTCAAACGATCACAAATTAGATAATGTTAAGAGGAAGAAAACATGAGTCAAATTACACGCGAACAAATGCTTCAGGTATTCGAAAATCGCTGCTCCACACGTTATTACGATCCGAATAAAAAAATTAGCCAAGAAGATTTCGCGGCAATTTTAGAGTTTGCTCGTTTATCACCAAGCTCTGTCGGCTCTGAGCCATGGAAGTTCTTAGTTATTCAAAATAAAGCATTACGCGATAAACTCAAACCTTTTAGCTGGGGAATGCAATATCAATTAGATGATTGTAGCCATTTAGTGATCATTCTTGCGAAGAAAAATGCACGATATGATACACCTTTCTTCCGTGATGTAGCGGTGCGTAGAGGTTTACAAGGTGAGCAGTTAGAAAAAGCCTTGGCAAAATACAAAGGCTTACAAGAAGTTGAAATGAAAACCGCAGAAAGCGAGCGTGCATTATTTGACTGGACAAGCAAACAAACCTACATTGCATTAGCCAATATGCTAACTGGTGCTGCCGCTATTGGTGTAGATTCTTGCCCGATTGAAGGCTTTAACTACGATAAAATGAATGAAGTTTTAGCCGCTGAAGGGCTCTTTGATCCAAATGAATGGGGCGTATCTGTGGCAGCAACATTTGGTTATCGTGCGAGAGACATTACCAAAAAATCTCGTAGACCAATTGAAGAAATCGTTACTTGGGTTGAATAATCTATTTTCAAATAAATGGGCAGCAAACGCTGCCCTTTTCTTTACCCACCAAACAAGGCTGCGCCACCTGTTACAGCCTCCATCGTGCCATATAACAAGCTTAGTGCAAAAAAGATCATAATTGCGCCCGCAATACATTTGATCATGGCCTCACCTTTGTGATTAGACCCCGCTAAACCATACCAATGGCCTAATCGAATCGCAACATTTCTCGCATAGCGTACTAACACTGCAAAAAGCGAAAGCATTAATCCCGTACCCAAAGACATGGCAAACGTAGCTAAAATTCCCCACCAATACAGATCTAGCATATAGGCAAGAAAGAGCACGAAAATAGCCCCACTGCATGGTCGCATGCCAATAGTCAAAATCACTAATAACTGAGATTTTAAATCTCCCGACTGCTTAAGCTGTTGATGATTGGGCAAATGTTGATGCCCACAACTACACTGTGTCTGACTTACTTTTCCTTGCTCATATCGAAAAGGCGAAGCTGTTCCAATCTGTTTTGGTAATGATTGGATCGATGTAATACGAAAAGATTGTTTTTTCTTTAAACCTTTCAAGCCTTGAGCAATCCAATAAATCCCTAACAACACTAATAAAATTAGAGCGCTACGTTCCAGCCATAACTGGCTAAGTTTAAAATATTTAGAGGAAAGATTAAGTATCACCACCACAATGGAGGTTGCAGCAACTGCGACAAAACCTTGCATGAGAGAGGAAAGCAAGCTTAAGCGTATGCTGGTCTTAAGTTGACTTTCGTGCGTAGAAAGATAACTAGCGATAATAAATTTGCCATGCCCAGGCCCTAATGCATGTAATACACCATAAGAAAAGGCGGCAAAAATCAACCACAATCCTGCCGTTGATGAATGTGCTTGAATCTGATGGAGATTTTCAGAAATCAACTGATTAAAGGCTTTTTGCCAATCAGCAACTTGCACAAACAACCAAGGTAATAATGCGAAGATAATCGCTAATAAACCAATAAAAAGTGCGGTGAGTTTTAACTTCATTTTTATTCACACTTAATTTTTACTTTCTGCGCAAACAATACGCCAAGAGAAACATCTTCATTTTTTTGCGATTTATCCAATGATGATGCGTAAGATTGAATTTTTTCATCGACATTAGGCTCAAGCACCTCTCCTTTGCAGTTTGCAGGAAGTGATGAAAAATCAACCGCTCTTTTGCCAGTTTCTGCATACCGCATTGCCACATAATAAGTGCGGTCATAAGTCATCAGCGTAAATTCATTATTTTGCAAGGCCTGTGTCTGAGCTAAAAGAAAATCAAAATAATATTCCACCTCGTTCCCTTTCACACGCATACCATAATTTTCAGGGTGTTTTGTGTATTTAATTTTATGATTTTCTTTATCAAAGACATAACTAAAGTAATGTTCATTCACAACGTTCGCCATGACTTCATCAACTAATTTCTGTTGGGCAGCCTTATCCCCTTTTGCCTGTTTCACATCATACAGGACAGCTGAAGAACTGGCTTCATCAAGTAACCACTGCGTCGAGAAACCAATTAATTTATTATCTTTCACTAAGGGTTTCGTTTGCATATCGATGAATGCGTGAGGATGCGCTAGCGCTGAAAAAGGCGAAATCAGCAATAATCCAAGAGGTAATTTTTTAAACATAAATAAGAAAAAAGAGTGGCTAAATGATTGAATAGACAGATTTTATCACAAGCAGTTCCCAATCAAAATCGAATAAAAATCAGTCTAAAAGTAAAAAATCCTATGATTTTATTGATTTTTATCAAAAAATGATTCATTCGCATTTCCCTTATAACTGAAATTTATGTACTATCTGTTTCGTCAAGTGATTGCTTGATATTCATAAAGTTCCTAAATAAAATAATCATAAATATAGCTAAACTACTTTCCTACCACCCTATATGGGTGGTTTTTTTTGCCTTTCAAATAGCTTATTCCCTAAACATCAAGTAAAATAACCGCACTTTTATTCATAACATCGAGAGAATTATGTCAACGCAATTTGTATATACGATGCATCGTGTCGGCAAAGTCGTGCCACCGAAGCGCCATATTTTGAAAGATATTTCTTTAAGCTTCTTCCCTGGTGCAAAAATCGGGGTGCTCGGCTTAAATGGTGCGGGTAAATCAACCCTTTTGCGCATTATGGCGGGAGTGGATAAAGAGTTCGAAGGGGAAGCGCGTCCACAACCGGATATTAAGATTGGTTATCTTCCACAGGAACCAAAACTTGATCCGCAACAAACTGTGCGTGAAGCGGTAGAAGAAGCCGTTTCTGACGTAAAAAATGCACTGACTCGTTTAGATGAAGTTTATGCACTTTATGCCGATCCTGATGCGGATTTCGATAAACTCGCGGCAGAACAAGCAAACCTTGAAGCCATTATTCAAGCACACGATGGCCATAATTTAGATAACCAATTAGAGCGTGCTGCAGATGCATTACGTTTACCGGATTGGGATGCCAAAATTGAGCATTTATCTGGTGGTGAGCGTCGTCGTGTCGCGCTTTGTCGTTTATTACTCGAAAAACCAGACATGCTCTTATTAGACGAGCCAACCAACCACTTAGATGCAGAATCGGTAGCATGGTTAGAACGCTTCTTACATGACTACGAAGGTACTGTTGTGGCAATTACCCACGACCGTTACTTCTTAGATAACGTAGCAGGTTGGATCTTAGAGCTTGACCGTGGTGAAGGTATTCCTTGGGAAGGTAACTACTCTTCTTGGTTAGAGCAAAAAGAGAAACGTTTAGAGCAAGAACAAGCCACTGAAAACGCGCGTCAAAAATCCATTGCGAAAGAATTAGAATGGGTTCGCCAAAATCCGAAAGGCCGTCAAGCGAAAAGCAAAGCTCGTATGGCGCGCTTTGATGAGTTGAACTCTGGCGAATACCAAAAACGTAACGAGACTAACGAACTCTTTATTCCACCTGGTCCACGTTTAGGTGATAAAGTGATTGAGGTAGAACATCTCACTAAATCTTACGGCGATCGCACTTTAATTGATGATTTATCATTCAGCATTCCAAAAGGTGCTATCGTGGGTATTATCGGAGCGAATGGTGCGGGTAAATCAACCCTATTCCGTATGCTTTCAGGTCAAGAACAACCAGATAGCGGAACAATTACGATGGGCGAAACTGTGGTACTAGCCTCTGTCGATCAGTTCCGTGACTCAATGGATGATAAGAAAACTGTATGGGAAGAAGTGTCTAACGGACAAGATATTCTCACTATTGGTAACTTTGAAATTCCAAGCCGTGCGTATGTTGGACGCTTCAACTTCAAAGGCGTAGATCAACAAAAACGTGTGGGCGAATTATCGGGTGGTGAACGTGGTCGTTTACACTTAGCTAAACTTCTACAACGTGGTGGTAACGTACTGTTATTGGACGAACCAACCAATGACTTAGACGTTGAAACTTTACGTGCGTTAGAAAATGCGATCTTAGAATTCCCAGGTTGTGCAATGGTGATTTCCCATGACCGTTGGTTCTTAGACCGTATTGCAACTCATATTTTAGATTACGGTGATGAAGGTAAAGTGACTTTCTATGAAGGTAACTTCTCTGACTACGAAGAGTGGAAAAAGAAAACCTTAGGTGAAGCCGCAACACAACCACATCGTATTAAATATAAGCGTATTGCAAAATAAGAAATTAAAGTGCGGTCACTTTTGACCGCATTTAAATATCCTCAAGGAAAATATATGAAAAAATTATTTTTGATTTCTGCCTCTATTCTTAGCTTAACTGCTTGTGTTTCGACCGAATTATCAAATCAAAATCAGCCTTATGACGCCTCAAAAGATGCTCGTATTCGATTATACGGGCAAAATGGTAGACCTTCTTATTTAACTGTAAATATTGATGGTAAAAAGGAAAAAGTTACTATTGGTGGCGGATTAGGACAAGCATTTAGTTCAATGGTTGGAGCAAAAAGCAACGAAAGTATAGGTATGCCAGCAACAGAATTAAGCAAAGATCCTTCTGCTCATTCAAAATTTTTATCTGGTATATTTTTCAAAGAATTTGTTATCCCTGCTAATAGTGAAGTAACTGTTCAAAATGAAATTATTCCATTAGATCATTCGCATACTCACTATACAACTACTGAAAAAATTACAACTATAATAAAAGGAAAAAGCTGTAAAGGTAACATGATTAGTTTTATTCCTGAGGCTGGTAAAAATTATGAAGTTGCGCCAATAAGTTCTGATAGAGAATGTGGTGTTAGTCTTTATGAAATTAAATAAAATATAAAAATACGGTATCTCTACCACATTTTTATTCAGGAGTGACTATGTTAGTTTATTTGCACATTGTTTGTGCATTTTTAAGTTTAGGATTATTAATTATCCGTGGGGGAATGCAATTAAGTGGGAAAGATTGGCGAGCGATTAAGCTGCTAAAAATTTTACCGCACTTAGTTGACACACTTTTAATCGCGAGTGGCTTAACGATTTTTTTCTTGGTCGGTTATCAGTTACAAAGCTGGCTCATCATGAAAATTATCATGCTTGTGCTTTATATTTTCTTCTCGGCTAAATATTTTAGTCGCAAAGCTACAAATCCAAATAATGTATTTCTGGCATTTGCTATATTAAGTTTCTTGGGCGTAATTTTCTTTGCTTACCAACCAGACTTCATGGAAAGTTAATCATAAAAAAATCCATCTTCAATTGAAGATGGATTTTTTGTTTTATCTTAGCCACCCGCTAATTTTACTTTAAACCCTTTTTGTTCTAAAAGTTGTTTTAGTAAATCACGTTTTTCGCCTTAAATCTCAATATTGCCGTCTTTAACTGAACCACCGCAACCACACCGTTTTTTAAGTTCAGCCGATAACTTTTTCAATTCATCATCTGATAAATCTATCCCAGTAATCACTGAAACGCCTGCGCCTTTTCGACCACTGGTTTGTTTTTGGATGCGAACCACACCATCACCTTTAGGGCGTTGTACTGGCTGTTTTTGCTCTTTAATTCGACCAACTTCGGTAGAATAAACTAAAGTACTCTCTGTCATATTAAGAAAGTGATGAATTAATTGAACGAAGCACTTCTGCTGGATTTTCAGCTTGAGTTATTGGGCGACCAATCACCAAATAATCAGAACCAGAACGAATGGCCGCTGCAGGTGTCATGACGCGACGCTGATCACCAAAATCACTTCCAATTGGACGAATCCCTGGCGTGACTAATTTAAAATCAGGGCCACAAGTATTACGTAAAATCTCCACTTCTTGTGGTGAACAAACAACTCCATCTAATCCCGCACGCTGTGTTAAATGCGCAAGACGTAAAACATGTTCAAGCGGTGAAGAGTTAATACCGATTTGTAATAAATCCAAATCTTCCATACTGGTCAATACCGTTACTGCAATTAATAGAGGCGCATCTTTTCCATAAGGTTCCAGAATTTTCTTTGCCTCTTCCATCATTTTCAGACCACCGCTAGCATGGACATCAACCATCCATACCCCTAAATCAGCCGCAGAACGCACTGCTCTTGCCACAGTATTAGGAATATCATGAAATTTAAGATCGAGGAAAACATCAAATTGACGCTCGTGTAATTGCTTAACAAAACTGGTTCCCAGTGTGGTAAACATTTCTTTCCCCACTTTTAAGCGGCATAAGCTTGGATCAATTTGATCCACAAGGGATAGCGCTTGTGCTTCCGTTTCGTAATCCAATGCAACGATTACTTTGCTATTCATAATTTTACCTCACTGTGTCAATTAATTATGTTCTGGTTTGATGGTTTCCCACTGTTTGCAAGAAGGACAATTCCACATTAATTTATGGGTTTGATAACCGCAATTAGAGCAACGATAACCAAAGCCTTGCTTAATTCTCTCACCCACCATTTTATGTAGCAAAATTAAGCTTTCTTTACCTCGCCCTTCCTCTGCATCATCAATTTGGAATTGAATAAAGCGGTGGAAAATAGATGTACTTGGATTTTTGGTTAGTTGTTGATAAAGCTTTGATTGAGCGGCACTCTTGCCATCTTTCTCTTCAATCACGCTTGCTAACATTAAATCGACTTTAGTATTGTTAATCTGCTGGCTGGCTCGAATCAAGAATAACTCAAAGTTATCTCTCTCTCCTAATTCATCATAACAATATTTGAGTGTTTTCAACACTTCTCCAATGTAAATTGGATTTTGATTAAGAATATTCTCCAAAAAATGAATGGCTTGACGGTAGTTTTTATCTGCCATTTCTAAATCAGCAAGAAGCATTGATGCTCTCACACTGGTTGGAGATACATTCAGCGCTTTTTGTAAAATACTGCGTTTTTCGTCCACACTTTCAAGTTCACCGCTTAAGGCATATTCACAATAACATTGTGCTAATTCCACATTATTTTCTTTAGGTGAGATCTTGGCAAGCTTCTCTGCGATATTAACGGCTTTTTTCCATTCTTTTGTTTTTTGATAAATCACCAAAAGCTGTTGCAGTGCATTTTCTGCAAACTCTGGCTCATCTACCATAATAATATAAAGGGCTTCAGCCCGGTCATAAAAACCGACTGTCATGAAATCTTTGGCAAGTTGCTGTTTAGCTAATAATTTTTGTTCGAAAGAATAATTGGGACTACGATCGAGGGCTTGATGAATGCGTAAAGCACGATCCACTTCGCCTCGAGAACGGAAAAGATTACCGAGTGTTAGCTCGGCTTCAAATTGTGAGTTGCTTTCAATTTCATTTTCTGTTTCTTGTTTTTGTAACATATCAAGAAACAAATCAACAGCTTTATCCGTTTGATTAGAAAGCAAAAAATTGACCCCCGTGACATAATCACGGGAGAGTTTATTACTAATATCTTCCTGATCTTTCTTGGCACTCCGATGCCCCATATACCAACCGTAAGCGGCGGCTATTGGCAGAAGCAGAAAGAGTAATTCAAGCATTATGCTGCCTTATCGCGAGTAGTCGTTAATTCGTTAATTTGTAATGTTTGACGTTTAACTTGACGCGCTAACGACATATTTTTGAATTTTAATTTTAAGTAGAAGAATCCGGTAATTAACCAACCTAAAATTAATCCAAAACCAAATAAAATCGCGACTAACGTTGAAAGTTGGAATTGGCTTTCAGCAACAATGTAGTTAAAGGTGATTACTTGATCATTATTCGCGCCTATAGTTACCGCAACGATTACGATAGCTAGCACAATAATGAGTCCGAGAATATATTTAATCATCACAATCTCCTTGTTAAGAATAGTTTCATTATGCCAAAATTTGTAATAAAAAACGACACCTAAGTGTCGTTTTATTGATATCGATTGAATGTTTAAGCAAAAACATTTACGCGATCTTTTAATTCTTTACCTGCTTTAAAGTGCGGTACAGATTTAGCATCTAATTTTACAGAATCACCAGTTTTAGGATTACGACCAATTCTTGGTTGACGATGGTGTAAAGAGAAGCTACCAAAACCACGCACTTCAATACGATTACCTTCTTCTAAAGATTGTGCAATGAGTTCAAGAATATCCTTTACAATACCTTCTACTTCTTTTGCGGATAAAGTTGGGTGCTTTGTTGATAGATTTTCAATTAGTTCAGATTTAGTCATCGTCAACTCTCCTTTAAATTTATAATTAAACTTGTTATTAAGACTTACAGGTAATGCATTAGTTCATAATAAATTACCGCTAAATCCTTGTTAATTATAGCTGGTAGTAATAAGGCTGAGTCAATGACCCAGCCTTATTTATGTGAATTAATTATTCACCTTTAGCTGCTTTGAAAGCTTCAGCCATTGCGTTTGGAATAGCAACATCTTCTTGTTTGTTATTCACGTTTGCAACTGCAGCTGCTTCTTCAGCTTGATCTTTCGCTTTTACAGATAAGTGAACGATACGAGCTTTACGATCAACACCAGTGTATTTCGCTTCAACTACATCACCTGCTGCAACTTCGTGTGTTAAGTCTGCCGCACGGATATAACCTTCAACGCCACCTGCTAATTCAACTTTAGCACCTTTAGCGTCAGCTTCAACAACAGTTGCAGAAACTACTGCACCTTTTTTGTTGATTGCTAAGAAGTTGTTGAATGGATCATCTTCAAG
>ERZ772997.466-NODE-466-length-12066-cov-5.5858_pt1 | contig 12066 bp, 7 predicted proteins | sample MGYA00511127_ERZ772997 | MGnify/ENA primary metagenome ERZ772997 (study PRJEB29015, sample SAMEA2738070) | human oral metagenome | biome: human oral; feature: human-associated habitat; material: saliva | place: China | collected 2215 ... | reverse complement strand
GGCCAGCACCGCAGAGGTTAGCGGTCATAATCGCGCCCAGACCTACGGGGCCCGCACCCACGACAGCGACGGTGTCGCCGGGCTTGGTGTTGCCGTTCAGAATACCGATCTCGAAGCCGGTGGGCAGTGCGTCGGTGAGGAAGAGGACGTCCTCATCGGTCAGGCCCTCCGGAACCAGGTGAACCGAGGTCTCTGCGTAGGGAACACGCACGTACTCTGCCTGGGTGCCGTCAATCATGTAACCGAAAATCCAGCCGACACCACCAACGGTCTGGCAGTGCGAAGGCTGGTTCGCCTTACAGTAGGAGCACTTACCGCAGCTGGTCACGGCGGGGATGATGATGCGGTCGCCGACCTTCAGGTCAGTCACCGCGGAGCCAACCTCGGTAATGGTACCGACAGCCTCGTGGCCGAGGATGCGTCCGTGGTCCACCTCGGGGCAGTCGCCCTTCAGGATGTGCAGGTCAGTACCGCAAATGGTGGTGGTGTCGACGCGGGCGATAACGTCCGTGGGCTCAAGAATGGTGGGGTTCGGGACTTCCTCCCAGGCGCCCTTCTGGTCGGGACCGTGGTACACATATGCCTTCATGGTGACTCCTTCATTGAAGCTCTGATGAGGGTGCAGTGACTGCTTTATCACTACATGTATCAACCCATAAGAAATATTTGATAGGTTGTATTTTCATTAAACCCGACGTGTTGAATTAAGCGCTTTTATTACGCGGAGTGTATCTTTTGGTTCTTTAAACATGAACATGGTTCATTTTGGGTGCTTAAGACCTGTAAAAAACGCACGAGGCGCACCCCCCCAAAACAGGGATGCGCCTCGTGCGTTTACTCGTGCGTTGAGTCGAGAAAAGTTGGGTTGAGCTGGGGTGAGTTCGGAGCTCAGCAGCTTAGCTCTTCAACTGGATTTAGCTCTTCAGCTGGGCACGCGCTCGCGAACGAACCGCCGTCACCGCCCACACCAGCACAAAAGCCGCCACCATCGACAGCACAATCGTGCCACCGGTCGGCAGGTTAAACGCCCACGACAGGTACAGGCCAACAATCGAGCAGGTACCGCCAAACACCGGCGAGAACACCATCATCGACCCCAGTCGGCGGCACGCCAACCGGGCAGCCGACGCCGGAATCACCAGAAGCGCCAACACCAGCACATTACCGAGGGTCTGCAGACCCAGCACCACAGAAATGGTCACCAGAACGTACAGCACAATATCCAGGGCAAGCACCGGCAGGCCCATCGCGCGGGCACTCTCACGGTCCAGGCTGACCGTCACAATCTGGCGGTGGAACAGCCACAACACCAGCAGAATAACGGCACCCATAATCGCCGCCTGGGTAATGTCCTCATTCGAAACACCCACAATCGAGCCGAACAAGAAATCCTGCACCGACCCCGAATAGCCCGGCGCCAATGAAATAATCACAATACCCAACGCAAAGGACGCCGCGAAGAAAATACCGATCACGGAATCCTCGCGTAGCCGCTGATTCTGGCTAAAAATAGCCACCAGAATAGCCGTCACCACGCCCGCGGTCAGACCGCCCATCACCAGGTTGCCGCCCAGCACGAACGCCACCGCAAGACCCGGGAACACCGAGTGCGCCACCGCATCGCCAATGAAGACCATGCCGCGCATCAGCACGTGGCAGCCCACCACACCGGTAACCACCGACGCGAGCAGCACAGCCGCCAGGGCGCGCGGAAGGAACGCCAGAGACGGGTTGAACAGGTCGGCAAGAAAATCGATAGGAGTAATCAACGGGCACCCCCGGTAGAAGTAGCAGTGTCAGCGGGGGAGAGGGAAGAATCAGAAGCGCAGGAATCAGTCAGCTCGTGGCCGTACTCATCCAATGCACCACCGGCACAGGTGAAGCCCGTGCGGGCGTGGCCCTGCGCCTCCTCAATATCGTGACCGTGCAACCACGTATGCAATTGCTCCAAGCTAAAGGAGTCCGCCGTACCATCCAGATGAATATTGCCGCGCACGCCGCACAGGCGCGAGCAGGACTCACGCGCCGCCAGCATGTCATGCGTAGACATCAGAATCGTGATGCCCTCCGACGCCAACTCACGGTACAGGCGAGTCAAAGTGGTCTGAGTTGGCGCATCCACGCCCGTAAACGGCTCATCCAACAGCAGCAGGGAGGGGTTCGCCGCCAAAGCGCGCGCCAAAAGAACCCTCTGACGCTGACCACCGGAAAGCTCCGCAATGGAAGCGTCCTGCAGGTGCAGAACATCGGTGCGTTCCATCGCCGAAAAAACCTGCACCCAGTCCTTCTTCGCCGGGCGGCGGAAGAACCCAATCTCACGCACGCGACCGGTCATCACCGTATCCTTAACGGTCAGCGGAAAATCCCACTGGAACTGGTGCTTCTGCGGCACATAACCAATATGCGCACGCGCCACACGCGGCGACTCACCCAGCACCCGAACCTGACCGGACGCCGGGCGAATCAGACCCAAAATGGTGCGCAGCAGCGTGGTCTTACCGGCACCATTAGCACCAATCAGACCCGCAAACTCGCCGCGCTCCAGGGTCAGGGACAGATCCTTGAGGATGGAACGGCGCGCGTAGCCGGCGTACAGGTTTGAAATCTCTAGAACGGGTTCAGTACCCGCTGTTACCGATGCGCTCACGAACGGTCACCGCGCACTTCATCCAGAGCCTCACGCTGCGCGGAGGAGCGGCGACGGAACGAAAGGAACGCGCCCACGGCAATCACAGCTGCCACGCCTGCGGCAATAGCACCCCAGGGGATAGTGAACTCTGCCTTGTAACCGCTCTGGTCGCTCGCTGCGGCGGCAGAAGAAGAACCGGATGCCTGAGTACCAGATGCCTGAGAAGCAGAGGTAGACGAAGCATCGGAGGAAGCAGAACCGCGAGCCTGCGCCTCCATCGCGTACAGGGTATCGGCGCTTGCAGAATCACCCACCGCAAACTTCAGGTAGCGGGTATCAGACACGGTCGAACCATCAGAGAGCTCAGCGCTCGCGGTGACCTTCAGCAGGTACTCGCCCGGGGCGGTGAATACCCAGTTCGCGTGGGTGTGAGTGTTCTTCTCCACCCACAGCTTCTGCGGCTCATTCTTGGTCGAGGACCACAGCACCTGCGGTGCCGAGAAGTTGCCGTTCTCCAGGTACAGGCTGAACGTGCCGGGTCCGCTCACCTGCTCCAGGGTCAGGTTCACGCCGCGGTTCAGCTTGGACACCAGCTGCGGATCCTGAGTGTTCCAACCCGGCCAGATCACGCCCTTAGCTTCGGTCTGCGGAATCACGTACACCTTAGAACCGGCGGGCGCACCCACGAAGGAGTAGCGCGGGTCGTTCGGCACCTCAAGGATCGCCTGGTCGCTACCGCGGTAGATGACCTCGTCCAGGCTGCGCCAGACGGGGGTTTCACCGTGGTCGTCGTGGAGCATGAGCTCGAACTTGCCGTTGTTGAAACGAGGGCCCATATCCACGTGACCGGCGGAAATTTCGGTGCGGCCGGATGCGACCGGCTGCTCCGCCGACAGGGTCTGGGTGAGTGCGCGTTCGCCGCGGCTCAGGTTGCTGTCGCTTGGCTGAGTCGAGGCGCTCTCTGCGGTTGCCGGGGTGGTCTCCGCGTGTGCCACGCCCAGGGGTGCAAGCATGAGGCTGGCACCCAGAGCGAGGGCGGGCAGGGCGCGGCTACGCGAGGAACGGGAGGGGGTGGCTGAGTTCATCATGAGGACTTCCTTGGATCATGACCGAAACGGTGTGTGAAAGATTGTCTATATGCTGATAGGGCTATATAAGCTTGTGGGGAGCTTAAAAACCGGGTTACGAGGTACTTGCCTCCGAGCAGCTGGCACCCGAAGAACTATTGCCAGAATCGCCGCCGGAGCTATGTCCAGAGCACAGCGCAATCGTGTGAGCATTCGCCAGCATCATCTGCGCGTAGTGAGGAGCTTGCGCATCCAGAGTGTCCGAATAGAGCACCCCGGTACGTACCTGCGCCTCCCGAGCCAGCTCCGTGAGAACCGGCGAACGCATCGCCGTGGACTTATCCAGATAAATCGCTGGAACCTTCAAATCCTCGACCGTGCGACGCAAACGTTGACGCTGCTGAATACTCGGCTCGCCACTGGCACTAGCACTCACAAAACCGGCAATATGCAGCCCGTAGGTACTCGCCAGATAGCGGTAGCCGTCGTGCGTGGTGACCAGGTTGCGTGCCGACTCCGGCAGGGCTCCGTACACCTGACGCAGCTGAGCGTCCAGGGCGTCAAGCTCCTTCATCACCTGCTCGGTGCGGGTCGCGTACTCGCTCGCACCCGCCGGATCGGCGGAGGTGAGCGCGTCACGAATGACCTGCACGCTCGCCTTCGCGTTCGGCACCGAATGCCAAATGTGCGGGTCGATTTCGCCGTGTACGTGCTTGCCCAGAACAGCCTGCGCCAGCAGGTACACCTGGCCGCGATGCTCCGAAGCACCCGAACGCAGGAAACGGTAGCTGCCGCCCGCGGGCACCTCCTGCAGGGTGCGGGAGGGGACCGCGACCACGGTGCGGTTCAGTTCGTACTCCACGGCACCCCGGGAGGAATCCGCGCGGAGTACGAGCCTGCCGTCGCCGGTGCGTGCCGTAATATCGGCGTGACCTGCCGAAAGAACCTTGATGTCCGAGGCGGAAACGTTCTGTTCCTTCGCCAGGCGGTCCACCAGCTCCTGCGGGTCACGACCGACCGCGCAGTACAGGGTGCCGCGCGAAGAACGCACCGACTCCGGCGCATTGACCGCGGTGGCACTCAGCTCAATCGCGTACTCGCCGGCATCACTAAACGCCCACGACAGGTGCGTATGCGCCTGCAACGGAAGCTCCAGCGAACCCATATCGCCGGTACGGATCGCGGTGTCCCCCTCACGGGTGAGGTTCACGCCGCGCGCATGCGAATCGCACAGCATCTCCACCGCGCCGAAGGTCTGCGTAATGAACGCCGCCAACTGCGCATTCGACGAATCCGTAGAGGTACGCGCCCGCACGCTCTGCACCTCAAAGCGCATGCCTGCATCCGAAGAATCGGTGGGGGCAGACTTGTTCTGCCCACCCTCTTCAACACGCAAACCCAGCCAGATGGAGTCCAGGGAGGCATCCTCAACAATGGCTTCGAGCTTGCCGCCGTACTGCTCAATCTTCTCGGCAACCGCCACGGACACAACCCCGGCGGGCAGGTTTGCCTCAACCATTTTGCTGAGCTTACGCTGCTCCAGCAGCAGACCGTTTGTCAGGGCGCAACGAGCGTAGGCGACATCGCGGATATCGCGCAGGCTCGGCTCATACGAGTGCGGGTCAGCGCCGGCAGGCACCAGGGAGTGTACGCTGGCGCGCTCTCCTGCAATCTGCTGCGCCAAATCCGCCAGAATCGGGGTCGTGGCGACCACGCGCATCCGGTCAGAGGAGGTGTTCACGGTGCTGGCGCATCCGCTCAGTGCGAAGGCACCAGCCCCCACCCCCGCACCCACCGCGATACGGGAGGCGAGGGTGAGGGCGGTACGCCGACTATATGCTTGTGCGCGGTTGCCGGTATGCCCGCTATGCGGTGTCACCGCTGCGGCCCTTTCGGCGTGCCGAACGCAGAATCATGGCACCGAGTGCCAGCGCCAGAATGGAGGTGCTGACCATGAACGGGTCGATGACCACACCGGTGTTCGGCAGCTTACCTGCGGCGGCTGCTTTCTGGGCGTTGGCGAGTTCCTGGCTGGTCAGGGCGCAATCCTCGCCGGAGGCGGTCTTGCCGACGATGCGCACCTTGGATCCGTCGGGCTTGGTGACGATGCCGGTGGCTTCGTCTACGGTGCCGTTGAGGGGGTTCTTGGCGGTGCTCTTCTCGCCGCCGTTGTTAGCGGCGTTGTTGCCGCCGTCCTGCTTGGTGCCCGCCGCACCTTGCGCGTTGTTGCTTGCCGGGGCGTTATCGGGGTTGCCGACGGTGAAGTGCAGAACCGATTCGCTGCTGACCTGCTGGCCGTTCTTCAGGCGTGCCGTCCAGCCGATAGTCACGGTGTAACGACCCTCAGCGGTGAACACCCAGTTGCTGTGCTGGTGGGTGTTTGCGGGCACCTGGAAGGAGCCGCCGCTACGCGAATCGAAGACCTTCTGACCGGCGGAACCGAAGTTACCGGAGAGGAAGGTGGACATGGTGCCGGGACCCTCAAAACCGTTGAGGCTCATGGTGACGGGGCCGTCGAGCTGCTTGAGCAGTTCGGGATCCTGGGTGCTCCAGCCGAGCCAGGGCACGCCCTGCTGCTGGGTTGCACCAATCATGTGCACGGGGGTGCCCGCCGGGGCGATATTCTCCATGCCTGCGGGCAGGTTAATCTTCGCGGCGTCATTGAGCACGAACTCGAGGGCGCCGGGGGAGACGTGGCGGGCGGGGCTGGTGCGGTCGTCCTTCACGCTGCTGGTGAGAGTGCCGCCGTTGAGGATCGGGCCCACGTCAAAGTGACCGTGGGTGACTTCTTCACGGCCGCTGTGCTCGGCGGTGTTGACCACGGCGAGGGTGGGGATGCTGGTCGGCGCCTGGGCTGCCTGGTTGCTCTGCTTGTTGTCCTTCTGAGCATCCTTGGAGTCCTTGGCATCTTCGGCGGGGACCTCGGTGGCGATGCACTGCTGGTTCAGGCTACCGGGCAGACCGGAGGACAGCACACCGCTACCGGTAATGCCGCCGCCGTTGCTGGGCGCGCTGACGTTCTGGGCGTTGGAGCCCTTCACGCTGCTGCGGGAGTTGCCGCCCTTGCTTTCGCCCTTGTCGGAGCCGTTATTGGTGTTGTTGGCGCCGCTGATAGCGGTAACACCGGATCCGCCCTGGGACGCCTGCTCACCATTCGCCGATGCCTTCGCGCCGTTCGGGTCGGTCACCTGCGCGGCGTTCTGACCGTTCACGGATCCATCCACGCGGCGAATACCGGTGGATGCGCTCGCCTCCGCCGATGCACTCGCCTCAGCACTTGCGGAGGCAGAAGCGGAAGTAGATGCGCCGGGGGTGCCGGTGGCACTCTCGGTTGCGGTGGCGCTCGCCTCGGGGGTTTCGGTCGCCTCGCTCGTGCTCTCCTTTGCTGCTTCCTTCGCGGCGTTCTGCGCGTTCAGGAGCTTGAAGCCCTCCTCAGCGTCGGTGCCCACAGCGATGGTGTAGGTCGCCTCGGAGCTGACCGGGGTGCCGTCAGCAAGGGTTGCGGTGGCGCGGAAGGTCAGCTGGTAGATACCCTTGCGGGTGAATGCCCAGCTGAGGTGCTCGTGACCGCCAGAGGTAATGGTGTGCGGTGCGAGCTTGTCGTTGGTGCTGAAGACGCGCGGGTTGTCGCGGCCGGATTCGGTGAAGACTTCGGCGCGGCCGCCTTCGGGTACGCTGCTGCGCACGAGTTCAAGGTTGATGATGTTGTCCTTGAGCGCGCCGGGGCGGATTCCTTCCGCACCGAGGCCGGGGTAGAGCAGACCGCGGGTGCGGGTGGAGGGAATGTAGAAGATGTCGGTGCCTTCGGGGGCAATGTAGTCGTAGCCTGCTACGACCTTGGTGTGTGCGTCCTCGACGTCGGGCAGGTGGAAGACGGTGCGGGCGGGGTTGAATCGTCCCTGCTGGCCGGGGCCGGTGTCTGCGAGGGTGGCGAGGGTGAACTGGTTGCCGTCGAGGAATGCGTTGAGCATTTCGGTGTGTACGCCCGCGATGACGTAGTCGCCTTCGTAGTTGACGTAGCTGCGCGACTCGGTACCTGCCTGGGCACTTGCCTGGTTTTCCTGCGCCTGTGCGGCGGTGAAGGTGCCGACCTGGGGGAGGGCGAGGGGCGCCCCGAGTGCGAGGGTGCATCCGAGGGTGGTTGCGCTGAGTAGGCTCAGGGGTTTGGTGCGTCCTTGCATGGTGGCTCCTTGGATGACTGCTCGTTGACTGGCACACTGCCCGATGCTTTCGGGGTTTGCCCGGTGCTGGGCCCGGTATTAGATCCGGCGACCTGTTGCCGGTTTCTCCCTTGCGTCCGGGGTGTGCTCTGCCGTGTTTTTCTCTTTGTGGATGTGCATGGTGTGCGTTTTTGGGCGCGCCTCTGCGCACACGTATTTCTGAGAATCACTATACTCACTTAGGTTCAAAATGACAATTATTTGCAAAAGAGCTACCCTAGAGGATAGAAAAATGAGAAAGGTTGTCATGAGCTCTCAGAAGCAGACCCAGCGTCGGGTCACCACACACACCCCCACGCTCTTCATCCCCGGCGGCAAGCCCGCCCTCCGCCGCGCCGCCGCATTCCTCTCCGCCGCAGCACTGCTCGCGCTCGCAGGCGCAGCCCCCTCCCTGCCCGCCGCAGCAGGCCCCGACGACGGCAAAATCGTCACCACCAAGGGCCACGTCGACGCACCCAAGGCATACTGGGACGAACAGAACGGCACCTTCGTCCTCATGAACGAGGCGAACCCCTACAAGACCGGCGCAGACACCTACGAACTGGACAAGACCGTCAACTGGGTCGGCAAGGGCTACAGCACCAGGGACGGCAAGTCGCAGTACACCATGACCCTGGGCGACTCGCCCTCCCTGGCGTTCCTCGGCGAACCCGGCCAGACCCTCTACATGGCACCGCACCTGACCTACGGCAACCAGGACCCCATCTGGGCGGGTCTGGGCGCCTCCACGAAGGTGCCCACCGAGCGTTTCCGTGACGGTGTGTTCGCTACCGACATCCTCTCCGTTGAGGGTCCCGGCCGCATGGAGCTCTTCCGCTACAACCCGGATGACGCGCCCGCCGACGTGTACCGCATGCTTTCCAGCAGCTCCACCGGCTGGCACTCCTGGCTGCTCGACAAGGGTAGCCACACCCACAACACCACGACCTTCACCCGCCCCGGCCGCTACGTGGTCACCTACCGCACCGTGGCGCGCTCCACCGACGGCCGCATCATCAGCTCCAAGCCGTCGAAGCTGGTCTGGCAGGTTGGCGGCATGCAGCCCGTGCTCGGTGACGGCACCCCCACCGCCGTGCCCACCGTTGACCGCTATAACGCGGCACCCGTCGGTGACCTGGACACTGCGAAGTACGCACTCTCCGTGGCACCGCACCGCCTGGATGCCGACCCGGCAAAGAACAAGGACGCTGACGACAAGCTCAGCGACATCACCTTCACCGCCGCAAACAAGAACCTCAAGGGCACCCTGACCCTGTACAACAACGGCTACTTCCTGACCGACCTGCCGGTCGTGAACGGTACCGCTACCTGGTCTGAAATGCTCGGTAGCGAAGGCTCCCAGCTGCAGGCGGTCTTCACCCCTGACACCTCCGACGCGAACAGCGCGGAGGCGTCCCGCTGGATCTCGCACAAGCTCACCTACGAACCCGGCAAGGCTGAGAGCGTGTACAGCGACGACGGCAACGGCTCCTGGCCCGAAGAAATCCCGGACGCAGCGAACACCGTGCTCAGCACCGAGCAGTACACGCCGACCAGCATGGACTACGACGTGACCGTCACCCCGAACGGCAACGGCTTCAGCACCGTTGAGGTCCGCTTCAAGGACCCGAAGGTGCGCGGCTTCCTGCGCGGCGGCTTCTACGCCCAGGATGACCCGGTCTACCCCTACCTCGATTTGGAAGGCTCCATCGAGGACGGTGTGGCTCGCTTTACCTTCCGTGACGAGTCCTTCTACAAGGGCACCGCTCTGCGCGTGAAGATGCTGACCCACCCGGACATGAACGCTTCCGCCTCCACCACTGAGGTTGCGGCGAACTACGAGCCGGGCACCAAGTACACCGCACACGGCGCGCTGGCACCGGACAGCGCACCCATTGGCGATGCACCCAAGCCTGCCCCGGTGGACCCGGCACCCTCCGCTGAGCCCACCGTCGCGCCCTCTGCCGAGCCTTCTGCTGAGCCGAGCGAGGCTCCCAGCGCAGAGCCGACCGCTGAGCCGAGCAACGTACCGTCGGTATCCCCCAGCGAGGTTCCGACCGTGCCCGCGGTGCCGACCGCCTCCGCAGAACCGAGTGCACCTGCCCCGGCACCCTCCAGCCCGGCGCCCTCTGCTCCGGCACCGTCTAGCCCCGCACCGGTCAACCCGACCCCGAGCGCACCTGCTTCGACTAGCCCGGCACCGTCTGCTCAGCCGTCCACTCCGGGAACCCCCGGTAACCAGTGCGTGCCCGGCAAGATTGACGGTCGCACCAAGATTTCGCACGGCCACCTGGACATCCAGGCGACCCTGAAGGATCGCCAGCTGTCCGTGGGTCTGCGTGATGACAGCGGCATCATTGACGCTGATTCGACGGTGCGCCCGCTTGATTCGGTCGTGTGGACTGTCAGCGAGAACGCCCGCCGTGTACGCACCGAACGTATGGCTGATGCGAAGCTGAACTTCATGGGCCCGGTCGGCACCGCCTTCTACGGCCTGCCGCAGACCCAGCAGAGCGGCCTGCCTTGGCCCGGCTACAACACGCAGGACATTGACTACTCGCAGCTGCGCGGCCCTGTGCGCCTGCACGTGGTTCCGAAGGTCATGCCTGAGGGTGCACGCTTCGGCATGTTCACCGAGTCGCTGAATGGTGCGGATGTGCTGCTGGATTCGACGACCGGCAAGACCACGATCGACATTGATTACGCGACGCACGCGCACGCGAACTGGGTGTTCTCTGAGCCCGGCCAGTACATGTTTGATATGCACTATTCTGCGACCTTGGCTGATGGTACTGAGGTGAAGAGCCCGGTGCAGCAGCTTGCGGTTGCTGTGGGTAAGAAGGCGTCGGATGCGTGCTCGTTTGAGACTGCCGTGCCGAAGGACCCGAACGCTGCGTCGGATGACTTTAGCGGTGTGCGCCGTGTGGATTCGGCAACTCCGGGCGGTACCGCTGGCGCTAATCAGCCCGGCTCCGCACAGTCTGGTGCCGCGCAGGCTGGCTCCGGTCAGGCTGGTGCTTCCGGTGCTGCCGGTGACGTGAACGCGCAGGGTTCGACTGACGGTTCGGCTGATGGTTCTGCTGGCGGCGTGTACCCGGGTGGTATTTCTGGTGGCGGTACCGGTGGCGGCTCCTTGGGTCAGTCTGGGGTGTCTGCTGCGTCGGGTGGCGTGAGCTCCCAGCAGGGCGGCCTTGCCCGCACCGGTTTTGGTGCGGTGTCTGTGGCTGTGGGTGGCGCTCTGGTGCTTGGTGCCGGCACTGTGATGGTGCTGCGTTCGCGCCGCCGCGCTTCCTAACGCTCGCCGCGTGAGGACACGCTGATACGATGAAGCCCCCGCGGCTGAGAGGATGACTCTCGGCCACGGGGGCTTTTTCTATGCGGCGCTACATCTTGATATCCGCTAGGCCGGTGATTTTGTTGCGCCTTCTATACAGCTTCCTGAACAGGGGCTGCGTCCACTCGAGGTTATCCCACGTATCAACCCACGCCAGATCCTGCGGGTCCCGCATATCGGGCCAGCGGTCAAACTCAAGCCGGAACCGTACGATGGCCAGTAGCCGGTGGTTCTTGCCAACGGGGTCAAGCTTGGCGATTTGCTTGCCTTTCTTGGTGTAGAAGGTGGCCTTGTCAGTCGCTTCCCCATCCCAATCATCCGCCTCCGCCTTACCTTGGAAGTAGAAAACCTGGTCGATAGCCCTAATCGGGTAGGAGGTCACGGCGGCGAACGGCGAGAGCTTCTGCTCCACATCGTCTGGCGTGATTTTCGTGTACACCAGGTGAACGTGCAGAAAGTGGTAGGGGAAGAAGAGCAGCATGATGAACGCCAGCAGGTTGATGAGGATACCGAGCTCAACCTGCGTGTAGAGGTAGAGAGCGAAGAAACCTGCCGGGAGTATGGGTGTGAGAAGGCTTATGAGTGCTTCACGGCGAGGCACACGCGTAATGTAGATGCCTTCGTCGCGTAGCTTCATGTCCTGACGCAGGTGCCTATCATGCAGAACAATGATAGTGATGGCGCCGATGATTGATGCGAGGGTGCAGGTGCCCCAGAGTAGGAGGAAAAAGGTGTGCATGATGCGTGCTCCTCTTTCGCGGTGTTGGTGATGTTCGCGCCGGTTGTGGCTCTTCGGGTGTAGGGGGTAGCTGGCGCTTATCGAGCGGGTTACATGTC
>ERZ772997.463-NODE-463-length-12148-cov-4.91549_pt1 | contig 12148 bp, 8 predicted proteins | sample MGYA00511127_ERZ772997 | MGnify/ENA primary metagenome ERZ772997 (study PRJEB29015, sample SAMEA2738070) | human oral metagenome | biome: human oral; feature: human-associated habitat; material: saliva | place: China | collected 2215 ... | reverse complement strand
AGTTCGGCGTCACCGCTGCTGCCGTCCGCGCCGCCCACAGCTCCTACCTGCAGGTCGAAAACACCGTCGCAGGCTGGTTCGATTCCATGGGCATTGCAAAGGACGGCAAGCTGCCCGACGGACGCAGCACCCGAGACCATTTCCGCGGCCTCATCGCAGGGGAACCCGGCGAAGCTAACTACCTCTTGAAGCTCACCATTCCTGAGCTCGGGTACTTCTCGGCCTATTGGGTATTGCCTCATTCACCTGTAGTAGCAGCCATTATCTTCGGCTTCACTGCCTACATGGATGCCAAATGGAACCCCGAGATTGCGCGCCCGCGTATTGCTGGGCGACTCTCCGCTGTAACAAAAATACCCCAGGGAATCATTGAAAAAGTCTTGGCAGTAGGCGGAGTTGGAATCGTCGGCCCCCTCCGCGATCCGGATTCTGATAAGAAAGCGCATAACATGCGCACTGCCTCAGCCGACGAGTACGGGGTTAGTGCGCATTCCGGCGAGAAAGACCGTCTCACAGTGGACGCTAGTGCTGAACGTCTGCAGGCAGCCGCCAAGGCGCAGGACCAGGAGTTCGAACGTTCCCAGCAAGATGCGAGTAGGGGCGAGCGCGGTGCAGTGCTCGTCACCGTCATGTACGAAGCAGGACACGAAGGCGATCCCGCCCATGCTCTATACGTCGTGAGTATTCCGGGCACTAACTTTTCTTCCTTTGGTGGGTCTCCTATGGATGTCCCTGGGGCTCTTCGCGAAGCACTGGGTAACGATACTCTGGAGAACCCGGCCTATCAGATGGTTTTGCAGGCTCTACGTGATGCCGGAGCACCTCAGGGTGCTCGTGTGTACATGGAGGGCTTCAGCCAGGGAGGCATGATTGCCTACAACATGGCGAATAGTACTGAAGTCGCTAAAGAGATCAACATCGTGGGTGTCTACGCTCAAGCTTCCCCGCTACGAGGTCTACCGGCTAAACGCCGCGATTTTGGAGTGGACTACGTGGAAGGAAATGGAGACTGGGTTCCTGACTCTGCGTTGAGGACTGAGGGAGGCTGGCGTCCCGATGAACGTGATACCGCAATTACGGTCTCAAATTTCAAACATGACGGCGGGGCGTATAGGGAAACCCTGCAACGTGAAGGATATGGAAATCAGACTCTGGGCGCTCTCAGGGCAGCCATGGGCAATAAAGGTTACGTGCAAGGGGAACAAAAGGTTACCTCGGGCTCCGCTATGCCAGATGGTTACAAGCCTGAAGAACGTCTGAACGAGTATGGACTGCGTGGGGCTAGGTACACTCAACAGGCTCTTGAAGCTGGGGTGCAGCTTGATCCTCGAGTTTTATATGAGGGTATAGACCAACTAACAGATGGAGAACTACACCGAGTAGATAGCGCAGTGCGAGAAAGCGTCGAAAATACTCAGCAGAAAATCGAAGATACCGTCTCAGATGCCCAGCTGGGCATGGAGATCGCCAAGCAGAAGGCAGAGGGCCTCCAGCGAGAAGCAGGAGAAACCGTACAGGCAGCTGCTGGGCAAATCCCCGCCGTCATCGAGGGCGTTAAAAAGACCCTCCCTCACCCCGAGCCGACTCCGCAGGAAAAGCCTCAGAGTCCGAAGCCTGCATGGCCCGAAACCCCTGTGCCGCAGATGCCCAAGATGCCCCTCCTGCAGGGATACAACCCGCAGAATATTCCGCCCGCCATCAATATGCCGGCGGATCTGAACCGTCCGGAGCCTGCGCCCATCAAGTTGCCCGCCCGCATCGAGGCAGAGGGTCAGCTGCCCCCTGCAGGTCTAATCCCGCCGGATATTCTGCCCAAACCCGCAGACCTGCATACGCACATCGAAAAGGCTGTTACTCAGCCAATCATCGATCACATGCAGCTCCCTAACGCTGGTTCTGTGCTCCAGGATCCGTTCCTCGGGCCCCGACAGGGTGGAGACTACGACGGTGGCGAGTCGCTCATCCCGACCCTGCCGGACCTGAAGCCTGTGCCCATGCCAATGTTCCCGCCCGAGAACATTGACCCCGGGTTCCTCGCACCGGCTCCGCCCGAGGATCTGAATCCTCTCGAGGAGCGCGAACCTATGGCGGTCTAAAAGCACCAATCTCAACGGCTCGGTGGAGGGTGGAGGGGCGAGTAGAGTAGAGAAGAGAAAGGAGGGGCGCCGCCGGAAACAACCCCGGAGGCGCCCCTCCATCTTTGCGTACAGCCTTTGCGTGCGGTGCTTCTTTGTGTGCTTGCCTTTGCGTGTAGCGCTCGCGGCTAGTACCCGCTGTCTGCACAGCTGCAGCTTGCTCGCGACCTGCTCTCCAGGTGAGAAGCGTTAGCCCCCGAGCCGCCCGCAGGCACATACTGGAACCATGAGCCAGTCAGCTGAACACGCCAATATCCCGGTCCGCCCCGTCTTCAACACCCTGCCCAGCTACGCGGCAGGCAAGCCGCCCGCCCCCGTTGAAGGCCTCACCCAGTACAAGCTCTCCTCCAACGAGAACCCGCTGGGTCCCGTACCCGAGGTCGCGCGCGTCCTCGCAGAATTTGCGACCGTGCACCGCTACCCCGACCCGCTCTCCACCGCCCTGCGTCAGAAGCTCTCCGCACGGCTCGGCGTGGACGCTGACGACATCGTCACCGGTGCCGGAAGCCTCGGCGCGCTCAACCAAATCCTCAAAACCTTCGCCGGCGTCAATGCTGACGGCGTGCAGGACGAAGTCATCTACGCCTGGCGCTCCTTCGAGGCATACCCGATCCTCGTCGGCATTATGGGTGCTCGCAGCGTGCAGGTGCCGAACCTGCCTGACGGCTCACACGACCTGGACGCCATGGCGGCAGCCATCACCGAACGCACCCGCCTGATTCTGGTCTGCACCCCCAACAACCCGACCGGCCCCGCCGTCACCGAAAGCCAGATCCGTGCGTTCCTGGCGAAGGTGCCCGCCCACATCCCCGTGGTGATTGATGAGGCGTACTTCGAGTTCTGCGCCGCCTCCACCGTGCCGGAGGGCGAAGAAGCCCCGCTGAACGGTCTAGACATCTACCGCGACTACGAGAACGTCATCATTTTGCGCACCTTCTCCAAAGCGCAGGGCCTGGCGGGTCTGCGCGTGGGCTACTCGATTTCGCATCCGCAGATTACGCAGCACCTGCGCGTGGCGGCAACCCCGTTCGCCGTGACGGCGCTGGCTGAGGCGGCGGCTATCGCCTCCATCGAGCATGAGGACGCGGTGATGGAGAGGGTGAGCCACCTGGTCTCTGAGCGTGAGCGGGTGACCGCTCGACTGCGGGAGCTGGGCTACGATTTCCCGACCACTTACGCGAACTTCGTGTGGCTGCCCCTGGGGGAGCGCACGAGTGAGTTTGTGCAGCTGATGGCTGAGCATGCGCTGTCGGTGCGTGCGTTCGGTACTGAGGGTGTTCGCGTGAGTATTGGCGAGGTGGAGGCGAATGACCGTTTCCTCTCGCTCTGTGAGGTCTTCGCGAAGGGGCTCTAGGCTCTCTTGTGAAGGGGTGGGGGTGCCCACCCTGCCCTGAGCGAGCCCTAATTGAACAATGTACTATTTTCCCTTGTCGAGGTTCGTTTGGGCTTTTCAAATGGTTCTCGCGCGGGAAAAATGATGGCTCAAAAAAGCTCTCAAGAGTTTAAATTAAGCCTCCTATATATTCCGTAAAAAGAATATATAGGAGGTTTAATTTAATGATGTTCAAATAGTGAATGACAGGGCATAATACGCTGTGTTATCAGCGTAACTGCCGCGAGATAAAGCCGAAAAGAGTAGACTGGTAACTACATATGCCCAGACCCTCACAGGCTTGCTGGAACATCTCAAACCCTGCACCATCAGGTGAAAGTTGAGACTAAAACCCAAGCCGCTGAGGGCCAAGCCCTCGTCACGTGTGGAGGTTAGATGCACGAGAACGACAAGTACCCCGGAGTGCCCGAACGCATCCAGCTCATGGATGAAAACGGCACCGTACACGAACACCCCACCTACAGCCGGTACATCGAAGACGTCAACGCAGACACCCTGCGCGAGGCATACCGCCTCATGTACACCACCCGCCGATTCGACGACGAGGCAACCGCCCTGCAGCGCCAGGGTCAGCTCGCCCTCTGGGTACCCAGCCGAGGCCAGGAAGCCGCACAGGTCGGCTCCACACTCGCCTACGCACCCAACGACTACATCTTCCCCTCCTACCGTGAGCACGCCGTCGCCCTGACACGTGGCGTGGACTTCCGCGACCTGATCACCATCTTCCGCGGCTCCACCACCCACGGCTGGGACATGAAGGCACACAACTTCCACACCTACACCAAGGTGCTTGCCGCGCAGACCCTGCACGCCGTCGGCTACGCCATGGGTCTGAACTTCGATGCCGACATCGAAGCTGAAACCGGCACCCGCCGCACCGGTCAGGGCCAGGCAACCGACCCCGCCGAGGATACCCAGAAGCCCGCCGTGGCGGTCTACTTCGGTGACGGCTCCTCCACCGAGGGTGACGCCCACGAATCCATGGTTTTCGCCGCCTCCTATAACGCGCCGGTGCTCTTTTTCGTGCAGAATAACCGCTGGGCTATCTCCGTGCCCTTCGAGGTGCAGTCCCGCGTGCCGGTGTCCACCCGCGCCGCAGGCTACGGCTTTGAAGGTATCCGTGTGGACGGCAACGACGTTCTCGCGGTGCTCGCCGTAACTCGCTACGCCATGGAGAAGATCCGCGCCGGTGAAGGCCCCGTGCTGATTGAAGCCGAGACCTACCGCCTCGGCCCGCACACCACCGCGGACGACCCCACCAAGTACCGCACCGATGCCGACCTGGAAGGCCCTCTGCGCCGCGACCCCATGCTTCGCCTTGAAAAGCATCTGCGCGATAACGGCTACGCCGACGATGCTTTCTTCGAAGAGGTTGCAGAATCCGCGCAGCAGGTTGCATCCGGCGTGCGTGAGGCAGTGCTGAACTCCGAAGTCGCCGACTTTGAGCGTTTCTTCGACCGCGTCTACGTGCAGGAACACCAGCAGGTGGAAGACGACCGCGAGTTCTACCGTAACTACGTTGCAGGCTTTGAAGAGGAGTAAGCATGAGCGAGAAAATTGAACGTTTGACCCTCGCCAAGGCGATTACCCGCGGCCTGGAAGACGCCATGGAAGCCGACCGCACCGTCGTCATGCTCGGTGAGGATATCGGCAAGCTTGGCGGTGTGTACCGTGTGACCGAGGGCCTGCAGGCACGCTTCGGCGACCGCCGCGTCATGGATGCGCCCCTGGGCGAGTCCGGCATTATCGGCACCTCCATCGGTATGGCGTTGCGTGGCTACCGCCCCGTGCCAGAGATTCAGTTCGACGGCTTCGTGTTCCCCGCTTACAACCAGATTACGAGCCAGCTGGCGAAGATCCACAACCGCACCGATAAGCAGTACACGGTGCCGGTGACTATCCGTATTCCGTACGGTGGCGTGATTGGTTCGGTGGAGCATCACTCCGAGTCCCCGGAGGCGCTGTTCGCCCACACCGCGGGTCTGCGTATTGTGACCCCCTCGACCCCGCACGAGGCGTACTGGATGACCCGCAAGGCGATTGAGTGCCCCGACCCGGTCATTATTTTTGAGCCGAAGCGCCGCTACTGGCTCAAGGGTGAAGTGGACTTTGGCGACACTTCTTTTGATCCGTTTAGCGCCCGGGTGGTGCGTGAAGGTACGGATGCGACCATCGTTGCGTACGGTCCGCTGGTGCCGGTTGCTCTGGCTGCCGCAGAGGCTGCTGTGGAGGATGGCCGCTCGATTGAGGTCATTGACCTGCGCTCGATTTCGCCGCTGGATGTGCCGACCGTTACTGCTTCGGTGGCGAAGACTGGCCGCCTGATTGTTGCGCACGAGGCGCCGACCTTCGGTGGTATGGGTGGTGAGCTGGCTGCGGCGATTACGGAGCGTTGCTTCTACAGCCTGCAGGCGCCGGTGATTCGTGTGGGCGGCTACTACATGCCGTACCCGGTTTCTCGTGTTGAGGAAGAGTACGTGCCCGATATTGACCGTATCCTTGAGGCGGTTGACCGCGCTTTTGACTACTAGGCATTCCCTGATTTGACGTATCAGCGTGTTGCGCTATTGCGGGTTGAAAGCCCGCACAGAATATTCCGTATAGGGTATATGCCCTAGTGAGAGGTAGAAATGTCCCAGATTTTCCCGCTCCCTGACGTGGGTGAAGGCCTGACCGAAGCAGAAATCCTCAACTGGAAGGTAGCAGTCGGCACTGAGGTCGCCATCAACGACGTCCTCGTCGAAATTGAAACCGCGAAGAGCGTCGTGGAACTTCCCTCACCCTTCGCCGGCACCGTCGAGGCGCTGCTCGTTGCCGAAGGTGAAACCGTTGAGGTGGGCACCCCCATCATCAGCATCTCCGGCGGCGGCGACGCACCCGCAACCCCGGCAGCCCCCGCCGCGGCAGAGGCTGAGTCCGGCACCGCGCTGGTCGGCTCCGGCCCCAAGGCGGATGCGGTGAAGCGTCGCGCCCGCAAGCGCCCCGCCTCCGCAACCCAGCCCGCACAGGCCGCACAGGCCGCAGCAGCACCGGCCGCACCTGCTGTTCAGGCACCCGTGGCGCACACCCCCACCGACCCGGTGAATCGCAACCAGGGCCTGCTGAGTGAGCTGGCTGAGCGCGCCTCCCGCTTTGTGGAGAACACCCCGCTGAACTCGGTGGTGCAGCGTCTGGCACCCGAGCCCGCAGCGGCTCCCGCGCCGACTTTGGCCCCTGAGCAGGTTCCGCACCGCCCGACCCTCGCGCCGCCTCCGGTGCGTCTTGCCGCAAAGGAGCTGGGTGTTGACCTGGCGAATGTGACCGCTACCGGTGCGCGCGGCCAGGTGACCAAGCAGGACCTCATGAATTATGTGGCGCACCTGAGCGATGTGCAGCATAGCGGCGCCCGCCAGCCCTTCTGGCAGCCCGCAACCACCCCCGGTGACCGCATTGAGCGCATCCCGGTGCGTGGCGTGCGTAAGGCTACCGCGAAGGCGATGGTTGCTTCGGCGTTTAGCGCCCCGCACGTGTCCATCTTCGTGGATGTTGATGCCTCCCGCACCATGGAGTTCGTGAAGCGTTTGAAGAAGTCCCGCCACTTTGAGGGCGTGAAGGTCACCCCGCTGCTGGTGCTTGCCGCCGCGGTCATTTGGGCTGCTGAGCGTAACCCGCAGGTCAACGCGACCTGGACCGATAGCGAAATCCAGATTAAGCACTTCATGAACCTGGGTATTGCTGCGGCAACCCCGCGCGGTCTGATGGTTCCGAACATTAAGGACGCTCAGGAGCTGTCCCTGCGTGAGCTGGCGGTTGCGCTGAACAACCTGACCACTCGCGCCCGCGAGGGTAAGACTCAGCCCGCTGAGATGGCGAACGGCACCCTGACCATTACGAACATCGGTTCGCTGGGTATTGATACGGGTACCCCGATTATTAACCCCGGTGAGGTGGCGATTATTGCCTTCGGTACGATCAAGCAGAAGCCGTGGGTGGTTGATGGTGAGGTTATTCCTCGCTGGGTGACGACCCTGGGCGGCTCCTTCGATCACCGTGTGGTGGATGGCGACCTGTCGGCTCGTTTCATGGCTGATGTGGCTGCGATTCTTGAGGAGCCTGCACTGCTGCTGGACCACTAGGCGGCATGTTTTAGCTAGTCAGCGTCGTATTATTGCGCTGATTAAGTCATGCAGATACAGAAAACCTCCGGTACCTTTCGTAAGGTACCGGAGGTTTTCTGTACGGTTATTCCCACCGCAACGAGGCGCGGGCGCTGAGAAGCCTAGGCGTCCTGAAGACTAGGCGTCCTCGCGTGCCACCTGGTCGCTCGGGTACTTGTCCACGCGGCGGTGGTACAGGCGTCCCAGCAGGCCGCCGAGGATAGCGCCGAGGAAGCTCAACGCCAGAACCAGTAGAACCGCGAGCAGACCGTTCGCGAAATCGCCCGCAATCAGCTTCTGCAGGGACAGGTGCGCGACACCGTTCTGGAACAGCTGAGGTGCGAGGAAAGTCGCCAGGGAACCCAGGATGAGCGCCATAATCTGCCAGAGCCATACGGCGATGCCCTGCTTCACGCCGGCGAATCGTGCCATGCGTCCTGCCGCGTAACCGCCCATCAGGTAGGCGAAGAAGATGAGCACACTCAACGCCACCGCGACCGGCACGGCGTTCGATGCGCCGCTGAACAGGCGGGAGACCACTGAGGCGTACTCGATGGACTCGCTCTGACCGGTCAGGGTCAGCCACGACTGGATAGCCCACTGGCCACCGTCCATGAGGGAGAGGGTAATCAGCCAGCCGAGCAGGCCGGGCAGCAGGTGCATGCGGGAGTAGCGGCTCTTCTGCATGGACAGCGCGGTTGCGGCGGTGAGGATGGGCTCCGAACCGGCGGCATCACCTGCGGGGGTGGGGATGACGAAGTGGTCATCTGCCGCGGGGGTGGCCTGCGGGGCGCTCGATGCCGCATGGGCGTTGCTGGGTGCGGGCACCTCGTAGCTTGCAGCGGGTGCGGTAGCGGGGGCGGCAGGTGCGCCGCCGCGTACGCTGTCTGTGCTGGGGGCTGCAGGCTTGTCGAGCCAGCTGAGGTTGTCGTCTCCGGGTTCGCCGAAGTTAGCGCCGGATTCTGCACCTCCAGAAGTGGCACCGGGGGAGAGGAGCGGCTGGGTTGCGGTAGCTGCCTCGGTGAGGGGGCGGGTCGCATCCTGCGAGGACTGTGCGGAGGGCTGCGCCGAAGAGGAGGACTGCGCCGAAGAGCTCGACTCGCGAGCCTTTTCGTGGGCGCGGCGTGCCGCGTTCAGCTCCTCATCGGTCAGGACCACGGTGGGGTCGTCGGAGGAGAATGCCGCCTCCCACAGGTCACTTTCGGTAGGTGTGGACGCCGCGGTAGCCGGACGCTGCTGCGGGGTGTTGTTCTGTGCGTTCATTAAGTCCTTTGAATCTAATCCTGGGCGCTGATTTAGCGGTTGCGGTCAGCGTAGAAGGCGCGTGCTTCTTCCATAGCTTCCGCAGAGAAGGTGTGCGGGTGCGCGGGGCGTTCGTTCTCGTCCAGGGTGCGGATGACGCGGCCGGGGTTGCCCACCACGAGGGAGTTAGCGGGGACGTCCTTGGTGACGACGGTGCCTGCGCCGATGACGGAGTTCTTGCCGATGGTCACGCCGCCCAAGATGATAGCTCCGCTACCGATCCACACGTTGTCTTCAACGGTGATGGGTGCGCCTGCTTCCCAGTAGTCGGCGCGGTCGCCGGGGTGGAGCGGGTGGGTGGGGGTCATGAACTGTACGTTGCTGCCAACCAGTACGGTGGAGCCGATGCGGATCGGGCAGACATCCAGGAAGACGGTACCGAAGTTGAAGAAGGAACCGTCACCGATGTAGGTGTTCACGCCGTAGTCAAAGCGTGCGCCGGGGCGGATGTGGGCGTGTTCGCCCAGGTGGCCGAGGTGTTCACGGTAGACGTGCATTGCCTGTGCGTGCTCGCCGCGTGCGTAGTGTTCTTCGGCGAGGACGGTTGCAGCGTAGATGCGCTTGAACTGTGCGGCGCATTCGGCGTCGGGCATGTAGACGGAACCGTTGGTCATGCGGTTGAAGGTCTCGCCGGTGGGGCGCTGCGGGGTGTGCATTAGTGGGCTCCTCCCAGGAGGTAAGCAAGTGCGATGATGGCCATTCCGAACAGGATGACGACTCCTCCGGCGATAGCGAATCGTTTGGAAATTTCGCGGAGGAGCTTCTTGAACTGCTCGTCAGTGATGTCTTGCTGTCGTTTACTCATGCTTTAAGTATCCCAGAGTTATGGGATTCTGCCTGAGTGTTTCAGCGTTTATTGCGGTATCCGGGGTGGGTGTACGGCGTGATTTTCAGCGTGGAAAGAAACATGGCTGAGTTGAAGCGTGAGGGCGTGGGAAGGCACAATCAATGCATGACTGAGGCTCAGAAGAACACGAACCTGCAGGATGCGGTGGCACCTGCATCCCCCGCTGGCGAGTCGGCTGGCGCATCTGCTGGCGCGCATCCATTGGCGCATCGCCCCTGGTTGAAGAATTATTCTCCGTGGACTGCCCGCGATATTGAGCTGCCCGAGACGTCGCTGAGCCACCTCATTGACGAGGCGGTTCGCACCGTACCCCACAAGGTGGCGCTGGAGTTCTTTGGCGCGACCACGACCTACGCTGAGTTGGGCGATCAGATTGAGCGTGCGGCGGAGGGTCTGCGCGTGGCGGGCGTGCAGCCGGGTGACCGTGTGGCGCTGATTTTGCCGAACTGCCCTCAGCATATTGTGGCGTTTTACGCGATTCTGCGCCTGGGCGCGATTGTGGTGGAGCACAACCCGCTGTACACGGGTGCGGAGCTGCGCCACATGTTTGAGGATCACGGCGCGAAGGTCGCGATTGTGTGGGATAAGATCGCCTCGCATATTACGGGTCTTCCGGCGGATATCCGCCCGAACCATATCTATTCGGTGAACATGATTTCGGCGATGCCCGCGCTGATGCGTACCGCCCTGAAGCTGCCGTTGAAGAGCGCGCGTGCTTCGCGTGAGAAGCTGACCGGGCCTGCACCGGGTACGGTGTCGTGGGCTCAGCTGGTGAAGAGTGAGCGTATTGACCCTGCGCATCGCCGCCCGACCGCGCACGATATTGCGCTGCTGCAGTACACCTCGGGCACGACCGGTCTGCCGAAGGGCGTGATGCTCACGCACCGCAACCTGGAGTCTAACGGCCGTATGGGGGAGGCGTGGATCAACCCGGGCGATGACGAGGTGATTTACTCGGTTCTGCCGCTGTTCCACGCGTACGGTATGACCCTGGGCGTGACGATTGCGTCGCTGTGCCGTGCCCGCCTGGTGCTGTTCCCAACCGTGGACATGGACCTGATTTTGAAGGCGATGAAGAAGACCCGCCCGACCATTCTTCCTGCGGTTCCGCCGGTGTATCGTCGCCTCATGGATGAGGCGAAGAAGCGCGGCGTGTCCCTGGAGGGCATCCGTTACGCGGTGTCCGGGGCAATGAACTTGCCGCCTGAGCTGGTTGCCGAGTGGGAGGAAGCTTCCGGCGGTTTCATGGTGGAAGGCTACGGTCTGACCGAGTGCGCGCCGCTGGTGTCCTGCAACCCGCTCAATGACACTCGCCGTGCCGGTTTTATTGGTGTTCCGTTCCCCTCCACCGATATTCGTGTGGTGGACCCGGAAACCGGTGAAGACGTACCCGATGGCGAAGAGGGCGAGCTGTGGGTGAAGGGCCCCCAGCGTTTCGCTGGCTACTGGAAGCGTGAGGACGAGACGGCGAAGACCATCACCCCCGATGGTTGGCTGCGTACCGGCGATATTGTGCGCCTGGATAAGGACTACTTCATCCAAATTGTCGACCGCATTAAGGAAGTTATTATTACCGGCGGTTTCAACGTCTCCCCGACGGAGGTTGAGGTCGCCCTCAAGCAGCACGATATGGTCGCGGATGCGGCGGTAGTCGGCATTCCGCTGCCCGCCGGTGGCGAGATGGTCGTTGCCGCTGTGGTTGCCGCCCCGGGCCGAGTGGTGCAGGAGCATACTCTGCGTGAGCACTGCTATTCGAAGGTGACCCGCTATAAGGTTCCGCGCCGCATCGTGGTGGTGGATGACCTGCCCCGTTCGATGCTGGGTAAGGTTCTGCGCCGTAAGGTGCGTGAGCAGTTGATTGCTTCGGGTGAGTTCGATCAGTAGTACTGGTTGCCAGTAGCACCGGTTGACTGCCCGCCCGCCCGTAACGGGTGGGCGCTCCCGTAATGGGTGGGTAATATGGACGCCGGCTTGGGTTTTTGTACCCGGGCCGGCGTTTTGTGTGCGCCTGAATACACCGTCAGTGATGCTTTGTGACCTAGAAATAATCACTACATGACGAATTGTGACAAAATATGACGACCTTGACGTTCTGTGTCTCATGAATGGCTTTTAACTTCCACACCCGCCCCCGCCCGTGCTGTAATTGTCCCATCATCATTACCATCGGATGTGCTAGTACCAAGGTCAGCACCCGGTGGAACGCATCATCATTCAACAGAAAGATTCATAGCCGTGAAGAAGTTTGCTGCTGCACTCGCAGTTGTCCCCCTGGTCATTGGCCTGGCAGCCTGCGGTTCCACCAACTCCTCCTCCTCTTCCTCCAGCTCCAAGA